>VOFB01004072.1_pt1 | contig 30602 bp, 49 predicted proteins | sample 5384141 | NCBI WGS metagenome assembly VOFB01 (sample SAMN12384721, study PRJNA508395) | human gut metagenome | isolation source: healthy gut A | host: Homo sapiens | reverse complement strand
TCGGTATGCTTTTGATATGCAGAATGTCCTGTTTGCGATGCAGTAGCCGAAGCGTTGCGCAGGTTTTTGATTCTGATTTTTGATCCGGTTATGAGTGATGGCCCGGACAAAAACCCTGTCGTTGTGCGATCCACCGTTCTGGCTAACGTCCTGATTATGGAAGTCACCCGTATACGCCGTGGGATTGGAGGAACGGATGAAGATGGATGAGAACACCGAGAAAAAAAACTGGCGGACCGGGTTCGACAGGCAAAGAAAGATGGTCTGATAGATAATTTTATCTATGGATCGATTTCTTCCAGCTACTTGTCGGCAGTTATTGATGCATTGTAAGGGGAGGGAGAGTCGATGAGAAAACGAAAGCCTTGATTTATATTGTTAAGTCCTTGTGCTGGCAGGGCTCATGATGCTGACGGCGTGCGGAGTAAATGGCAGAAAGAAAGGGCCTGTAACGCTGACTGTCTGGCATGTCTATGGCGGTCAAGCGGATTCACCGCTCAATGACCTGATTGAAGAATTCAATGAAACGGTCGGTGCAGAGGAAGGAATCAAGCTTCAGGTCACCGTGGTGTCCAACACCAACAATATTCATGACGCAGTGCTCAGGGCAGCCAATGATGAGCGGGGAACAACCGGGCTTCCGGATATGTTCATTTCTTATCCTAAGACCGTTTTGGCTATGCCGGACCCGGAGATTTTGGTGGATTACAGGGACTACTTCAGTGATGAGGAATTATCTGCCTATATCCCTGCTTTCTTGGAAGAGGGAGAGATTGACGGCCGTCTGGTCGTCTTTCCGTGGCGAAAATCCACAGAAATCATGTTCATTGATAAGACCTTGTTTGACCGGTTCGCAGCGGATACCGGAGCTACCTTGGAGCAGCTTGATACCTGGGAAGGGCTCTTTGAATTGTCCAAAGAGTATTATCAATGGACGGATGCCCAAACGCCGGAGGTGCCGGGAGATGGGAAAGCCTTTTTTGTCCATGACTACCATTTCAATTATTTCCAGGTAGGTGTGGAATCTTTGGGAGAGATTTCTTTCAGGGAAATGGGATTGCATATGGTAAGGCCTTTTCTAAAGTCTGGAAACCTTATGCAGACGCTGCCGTTCAGGGCGGCGTGTGGCTGCAGGAGGGTTATGCAACGGAGCCTCTTCGGACCGGAGAAACGATTGTCAGTGTGGCTTCATCGGCCAGTGTTCTGTACTATGAGGATATTGTGACATATTCGGATAACAGGTCAGAGCCGATTGAAGTCATTGCAAGACCGGTGCCCTGCTTTGAAAACGGAGAACGGTTGGTTATGCAGCGCGGCGCAGGCTTTTGTACGGTGAAATCTATACCGGAGAAGGAGCGTGCAGCCGCTATTTTCCTGAAATGGCTGACCGAACCGGAAATCAACGTGCGTTTTGTGACCAGTGTAGGGTATATGCCGGTAACAGATGCTGCCTTTGAGGTGCTGCCGGATTTTATACAGAATCTGGAGGATCCAAAGTACAGGAGTCTTTATGAAGCATTTTTGGAAACGCAGTCTTCTTATTTTTTTTATGAATTCTATACGGCGCCTCAGCTTGCCGGTTATCTGGAGCTGGAGCAGACCTTTGAAAAAAACGTCCGCAGCAAGCTTCGCGCGCGGCTTGCAGCAGCTGGCAGGAAGGAGAAGAAGATGTGGAAAGATTGATGTCGGAGGCGCTGGAGAATGTGAAGGCGTCACTTCCCGAATAGATAAGTGAGTGAGTACCATGGCAAATACGCTGAAAGAATTTGAAAAACTCCTGCATTTGGCTCCTAGACCACAAGGTTACGCTGCACAGGAAGTTAATGATGTATCTGCTTTGTTTGATACTGGCAGCTTTAGGTATTCTTTTTGCTGCTTTGACAGCAATCGGTGGGCCGCTGAAGGCGGAGCCGCAGATTGCGCAGGCGATGGAGGTCAGTTACATACCACGTATGATAAAGTCTCGGAGGAAATGGAGACTTACACCGGATACAGCCTGCAGCTTTCCAGAGAACTGGAACGGGACATAGAGGATTTTCTGGACGAAAAGGAATGTCAGTCTCGGATCTGAACGACCGGCCGGAGCTGCTTTTGGAAATACAGAAAATGATGTATTCGGAACTTAATACAACAATCCGGCTGGGGCAGAAGCAGCGGTGTATTTGCTTTGGTAAATGCAACGATAAATACACAATTCGGAAGCCGATCAGTCTCGGTGTGGTGTCTATCTACGGCTGATCAATGTGAGCAGCAATGTGATTTTAAGCCGGAAACCATTTTGTTCGAGGGAATACAGAAATCGCAAGGGAAAATGGAGTTGGAACTGCATAACCGCTGGAATATGGAACTGAATACAGAAGGACTTCTGGGTTATCAGGAGCTGGAAGCCGGTCTTGGGCAGTCGGAAGCCGGTTATTACTGGATCAGCCGCATGAATCTAAAAACACATGGGAGGATTTGATCCTGCTTCTTGTACCGATGTATACAGACACAGGAGAATTTCTGGGAGCTTGTGGGATCGAACTGAATGCCGTTCATTTCAGCCTGGAATATCCCGGCTACAGCCAGTTCCTATGGTTCCGTAGTTACGGTCATCGCACCAGTGGAAAACGGGAATCTGACTGGATCAGGGCATGGCAGGAAATACGGAAGGCACTTGGCTTGAGTAACGCGGAAAAGCTTATCCATCATAGAAAAAGAACGCTTATTACAGCACATACCGCTCCTCAAAGTGTGATTATTATGGAATTCAGATGCCCTTAGAGATACCCGGGAGCAGTGGACAGGAGTGGGCAGTTGCAGTTTGATCCCGCGGGAAAGCTGCGATCAGTATATTCTGAGGAATAAGGCTGCCATCATGGGCGTCATACTGGGATTTGTACTCATTATGATCGCACTTGCATGGCTGTTGTCGAAAAATTTGTCCGACCGATCCTTCAGGGCTTTCAGGATATTCGGGATGGTCAGCAGACAGGCGATGGCAAATACAGATTTGCAGAGTTGGAAGAGCTTTGCAGATGGCTGGCGGAAAGGGGAACCCGCCGGAGGCAGGCGACCTGCCGCCGAATATGGCAGAACTTTTTTGAACGCTTTGCCCAGAATGTAAAAACGCTGACCAATGCGGAATACAATATCTTCCGATATTACATGAACGGTTATGAGGTGGCGCAGATACCAACGGCAGCATGTGTCAGTATGAGTACCGTAAAAAAAGCACAATGGCAATATTTACAGAAAAGCTGGAGATTTCATCCAATGAGGAACTGATGATGTATCTGGACCTCTTCCGGAGATGTGACTGCATTGAGAAACTTCAACTGGATGAGAAAACAGACGTTTCGGGAATAGAGACAGACAAGTGAACAAATGAAGCAAAAAAGCACAAAAATTACGGATGGTTTTTGTGCTTTTTGCATGGTATACCGGGTCTACCATTGCCTTTTTGGTGGTAGACTCGGTTTACTTTTTCTTTGGAGGCTAAAAAGTAGACCTGGTACCATAGATTTCTGATTTTCCAGCCAATATGATGATATTGAAGCAAGGCATGAGTCGTTCAGTAGGTTCATGAGAGAATTTTCAGAAAGGGGGTTGGTCAAACCGTGCAGAGGTTTTACAGGATATGCTGACAGATTGTTCGACAGAGGATAAATTTCAGTTCTCCATCGTCTGTGAAGAATGTGGTAAGGTTTTGGAAAAGCCGGGCCGTTGTTTTTCAAAAGCCCGTATCCCCCCTGCCACAGAGGGAAAGAAAGTGGTCTATGCGGCACTCTATCAGCGGGAAAAAGAAGAAGCACGGAGGAAGGCATCAAGAGCCGGAGAAAAACTGTTCAGCAGATGTCCGATTTGCCATAGATGGGTATGCGATGACTGCTTTATGGTCTGTGAGGATTTGGATATGTGTAAACATTGCGCAGATAAGCTGAATGAAAAGGGCAGTATTGTTGGAATTTCTGCAGAGATTTAATGATACTGTTTCATGCAAATTAAACTATTACAGGAGGTAATCTTATGGGACTGATTAAAGCCGGAATGGGAGCACTGGGAGGAACCCTTGCCGATCAGTGGAAAGAGTTTTTTCTACTGTGAGGCGATGGATAAGGAAGTCATGGTCACTAAGGGCCAGAAACGTGTCAGCGGGCGCTCATCCAATACAAAGGGAAATGACAATATTATTTCCAACGGATCAGGCATTGCCGTTGCAGATGGCCAGTGCATGATTATTGTGGAGCAGGGAAAAGTCGTGGAGGTATGCGCCGAGCCGGGTGAATTTACCTACGACACATCTACCGAACTGAGTATCTTTGCAGGCAATCTCGGTGAGAGCATTGCTGCTACCTTCAAAACCGTTGGCAAGCGTTTTACATACGGAGGAGATACAGGAAAGGATCAGCGTATCTACTACTTCAATACCAAGGAACTGATGGATAATAAATTCGGAACGCCGAATCCGGTTCCCTTCCGGGTGGTGGATTCTAAGATCGGGCTGGATGTGGATGTATCCATCCGCTGCTCCGGCGTATATTCTTATCGGATTGCCGATCCGCTGTTATTTTACACGAGGGTTTGCGGTAATGTGACGGAGGCTTATACGAGAGATGAGTTGGACAGTCAGTTAAAGACAGAATTCATCAGTGCCCTGCAGCCTGCTTTTTGCGAAGTTGTCCGATCTGGAACTTCGTCCGAATCAGATTGTGGCACACAATACGGATTTGGAAAATGCCATGAATGATGCCCTTTCGGTAAAATGGGGAGAACTTCGGGGTCTTAAAGTAGTTAGCATTGCCCTTGGAAGCGTAACCTGCCGCCGGAGGATGCAGAAATGATCAAGCAGCTTCAGCGTACAGCGGTTCTGCAGAATCCTAATATGGCTGGGGCGACGCTTGTAGGTGCACAGGCAGATGCCATGAAGACTGCAGCCGGCAACCTGCAGGCGCGATGACCGGATTTATGGGTATGGGTATGGCGATGAACGCAGGAGGCGGTATGAATGCCCAGAACCTGTATGCCATGGGCCAACAGCAACAGGCAGCGCAGCAACCCGCTCCGTCCCCGGCACTTGCACAAAAAACAGTTGGAAATGTTCCTGTGGAGCTACAGCGACCGGAAAATTCTGTCCGGAGTGCGGCTCTCCGAAGCCGACGGATACGGACGGATGGACCTGTTCCTGCGGAACGGTAAATAAAGGGAAGTTCTGTCAGAATTGCGGAGCAAAGAAGCCGACGGGCGTACCGCAGTACCGCTGTGATAAGTGTGGATGGGAACCGGAAAAGGGCGCAAGGCCTCGAAGTTCTGCCCGGAATGCGGCGATCCATTTGATGATGGAGATATCATCTGAGATATAGAGGGAACATATTTAGAATCAAATTCAAAAACAGGAGGACAACGATATGGCTAAAGAAACTTGTAAGCACTGTGGGAAGGAAATCGGGTTCACATCCCAGGTCAAGCTGATCGACGGAACATTTATCTGTAAAGACTGCTACAAAAAGGCAGGAGAAGTGTTCCACAACATGGTACATGGTTATGCGGCATACGATAAGTTGCTGCGGAACAGGAACGCAACGATAAGATCTATGAGAAAATTTTGAAAGGGCAGAAAAAGTCTGAGATGTTTGGAGCCACCAGCGCCTGGTATCTCTACTGTTATGCCGGCTGCGGACTGATGTACTTCAAAAACGGAACGCGGCGGTTTTGTGGGGTTTGGAGCTGATAAGACTTACAATATCTATCGCTATGCCGATCTGGCAACGTATGAAGAAATCGCCGGAACTCAGCCATTGACAATCGGATGAAAACGGCGAGCCGTACATTCACCTCGTCTTCAATGGCGATTATGCTGTCCGGGACGTTTATATGCCGAGTAAAGATGGTATGTATAAGAAACTGTCCCAATATTTCGATGAGTGTTTTGGCTTGGGCGGCAAAGGCATCGGCGGATTTAAGAAGGCAATGCAGAAAAATAAGCAGGACATTATGGCGATAGGCGCCATGACTCAGGGCATCAAGAGTGCGCTCTCCGGCGGCGACCAGGCTCAGGCAGCGCAGACCATCGCTGAAAGTGCACAGTTTGTTCTGCCGGGCGACCGCACAGAATGGATTCGGAAGACCGAAGCAGCTCTTGCCGGTGCGGGAATTGCCTGGGAAGTATAGATAAAAACTATGTGTTTTTGACGGCGCGTACATAACAAGAGTCAAAAAGGAGGACTTATTACAATGAAAATGAAACGGATGATAGCAATATTGCTTACCTTGATAATGATTGGCAGTCTTACTGCCTGTGGTGGCGACAAAAAGGATAAGGCTCCTGAAACCCCGTCGCAGACGGAGAGCGAAAAGGAGTCTGTTGCTCCGGAAACACAGGAACCGGAGGAGACAGAACCGGAAGAACCGACTGTGGAGCAGATTTTGGATAACTACTATTACAAGGCGACATTGAACCTGCCAGCATCAGAGTCCGAAGATGGAAGTCTCAAGCCGAAATATACGGAAGAAGAATCGACGCAGTGGGGGTCATCTGACTGCGGCGTTGCCAATGACACGGTTGCTATTGAACTGGCGTATTACAGCCATACCTTCCAAACCAATATGTACTACCAGGAAAAGTATGGGGAAAAGGAAGGCAATTTTGAAAACTATGTGGAGTATATGCTGGACAGCAGCCTTCAGGACGCATTTACTACGGGTATAGAGGAAACAACGCTTGGGGATTATGAAGCACTGAAATACATTAACGATGGCGTCATTTATGTTTTGAATGTGGATGGGCTGCCTGCACGGTTTACTGTCTCTGTGATTCCTCTGACTGAAGACGCAGATCTGGAGGCGTTGGCAGCGGATCCGGAAATCAATTCCATCATCAATTCCATAAAAGTAGAGGCGCTCAACAACTAAATTTTCGGAATCTTAAACCTCTATGGCAGTGGAACAGATTCTGACATGGGGGAGGCAGGCAAATCCTACCTCCCCTTATTCATCACTGAGAAAATGACAAAGGAGTGATTGTTTTGGCAAATTTACAGGAATATAAATGCCCATGCTGCGGCGGAGCCATTGCGTTCGACAGTACGCTCCAGAAAATGAAGTGTCCGTTCTGCGACACAGAATTTGAAATGGAGGCGCTTGAGGGGTATGACGAAGAACTGAATAATGAACCGGAAGAAAATATGAGCTGGGATACCGCTGCAGGAAGCGAGTGGCAAGAAGGAGAGCAGTCTGGGCTTCGTTCTTATGTATGTAAGTCCTGCGGAGGAGAAATCGTGGGCGATGATACACTGGCGGCTTCTTCATGTCCGTTCTGCGGAAATCCCATCGTAGTAATGGGACAGTTTTCCGGCGATTTGCGCCCGGATTATGTGATTCCCTTTAAGCTGGATAAGAAAGCGGCTAAGGCGGGGTTGAAAAAACATCTGGAGGGAAAGCGCCTGCTTCCGAAGGTTTTTAAGGATCAAACCATATTGATGAAATCAAGGGTGTCTATGTACCCTTCTGGCTTTTTGATACGGATGTGGATGCCAGTATCCGTTTTCGGGCAACTACTGTAAGGTCATGGAGCGACAGCAATTATGATTATACGGAGACCAGCTACTATATGGTACAGCGGGGCGGAAGCATCGGCTTTAACCAAGTGCCGGTGGACGGTTCTTTCAAGATGGCGGATGATTTGATGGAATCCATTGAGCCCTTTTTGATTTTCTGAGGCAGTTCCCTTTCAGACGGCTTATCTGGCTGGCTATATGGCGGATAAGTATGATGTGAACGCTGAGGAAAGTGTGGAACGGGCCAACGAGAGAGTAAAGCGATCCACGGAGGAAGCTTTTGCAGCTACCGCAACCGGATATACTACGATCATGCCGGAGAACAGCAGCGTGCAACTTCACGGAGGAACCGCAAAATATGCCCTGTATCCGGTGTGGCTCCTTAATACCACATGGAAGGGACGGCAGTACATATTTGCCATGAATGGGCAGACCGGAAAATTCGTTGGAGATCTTCCTATCGACAGTGGAGCCGTAAAACGGTGGACCATTGGTCTGGCGGCAATCTTTTCATCAGCCGTATTCGGAATAGCAAAGCTTCTGTGGCTGATTGTAATTTTGTAGAAGGAGGTCGGGAACAGGAAAAGGATTCAGAAAAAATAACGGTGGTATTGGCTTCATTCCTTCTCGCCATTCTTTTTGTATTCCGGCGGCTGCAGCGGAAGGCGCAGGAGAAGGCTTTTACAAGCGATTACTACCGTCTGATGGATACGGCGGATCTGTTGAGTGACAGCGAAGAAGCAACGTTGCTTCGGGCTCTTGATGAAGTGAGCGAGCGGCAAAAGATGGATGTAGTGATTGTCACCGCAGAGACGCTGGATGGAAGCGACATTGTTTCATTTGCGGATGATCTGTATGATTATTGCCAGTTTGGCTATGGAACGAACAGGGATGGTTTATTATTGCTGATCAGCATGGAAGACCGCGACTGGTATATCAGCACTTGCGGGTACGGAATCACTGCATTTACAGATGCGGGGATCCAGTATATCGGGCGACAGATGAAAAGATAATCTGTCGGCAGGAAACTATGCAGCCGTATTCCAGACTTACATAGAAAAATGTGATGAATTTATTACGCAGGCGCGGACAGGTAAGCCATTTTGACAGATCCAGCCTGCCAAAGACGCCGATGTCGGCAATCTGGATTCCATTTCTCTGATTGTGGGTATCGCCATGGCTGTACTTACGGTAGGCGGGATGAAAGCGCAGTTAAAAAACAGTTCGCTTTCAGCCTGAGGCGAAAAATTATATCAGGGACGGAAGCTTAAATATTACCCATAGCCGCGACTTGTTTTTATACCAGACGGTGGATAAGACAGAGAAATCACGAGATGACGATTCGGGAAGCAGCACCCACACTTCATCCTCCGGAACAACCCATGGCGGAGGTGGCGGAAAGTTTTAATTACGAGGAGGTTCACTATGAAAAAACTTTAATATCAGTAGTTATGGTTATGGCATTAGCGTTAACAGGACTGGCTACGGGGTGTTCTAAAGACACTCCGGAGCCTGTTACTGATGTACCCGAAGTTTTCGCACCAAATTTTGATTCGGTAGAGTCAGCGAAAATGGGTTCTTATATGTACAATAGCCGTTACCTCATCACAGATGAATATGCATATTACGGATTTATAGATAATCTATACTGGTCAAAGAGCATCAAAGTAGAAAATGATAAGATAACAAAAATTACATCATCGGACAGTGAATACAAATCTGCTGAAATTACAGAGTTCCCCGAGGCTTCTTATTTTGCTCAATCGGCTGACGGAACAATCTATTTTCTGAGCAAAGAGGGAGAAATTGTTAAAACCACACCCGGAAGCGAAAGCGCCGATATTGTATTTAATCCGAAAGCGATTACTTTGCAGATTGAAAACGAAAAATCTGGTATACAAGGGCCGGCGAAGATAAATTTTTCTGCTCCGGTTTAGACGGAAAAAATGAAGAAAAATTCTGGATAAGGCAGTCTATTATCCATATGTTGCCGGAAACTTTGTGATTTACCAGGACGATGCGGATGGAGAAAGTCTGCATGTCTATGATATAGCAAGGAAAGAAGATAAGAAAATTCTGGACGGTCACGTGCATTCCCCGAATATCGTTGGCAATTGGATATTCTGTTTAGTAAAGGACCAAGAAACAGGTTTCAGCCAGATTGTCGGTGTGGAGTTCCAAGAGTCCGGTGAGTTTTCAAGCAAAGTATTCAACCTGAATAACCAATACTGGTATGCAGACGCATCGGAATTACATTGTGTCATTCGTGAAACGGCTTCCGACAATACAATGCTGGAGCTGATTTTTCATGGTAAAAATGTGAAAAATTACGGAGAAGCCGACCAGAGCATCGATACGGAAAAAGAAATCCAAGGAGCAATCCCCGCATGGCTGCTTTATAATCCAAACTATTCAATCAACTGGGAGAATGATTACGTTTATTCCAGCCCCTACGGGTTTATGCTGAGGGGAGAGGATAACACAATTTATCTGAACCTCCACGATCGTATACATAATTTTAAAGGTTTTTACGAGGAAGGCTCACGAACTGAGAATGAGGTTAAAGAGTGGATTGAAAAGGTAAAAAGCGGAGTGAGTGAGCTGGATTTTCAGATGGCATACACAAATCTCGATACGGCTTACGGCTATGACATCTACCATGTGGGCTCTGACGGTTTTCCAGTACGGTGCATAGCTGGTACACAATCTGCTTTGAAACGAATTGGACTCTTTGCAAAGACATTAGCGCATCGGTTGTTGGAGAGGATGGGAACCCCATTTGAATAGCGAAGCTGAAAAGTGGCGATAAAGTCGTCTACTACCGTACAGACGGCGAGACATGGCGGAGGTAAGTTTTAACGCTACTAGGCATTCACGATTCTGGGAGACGGAGGTTTTATGAAAAGCGGATGATACTCGTAACTGTCATTGTAATTCTTCTAATAGGAGCAATTTTCGTGTACCGGCATTTTGTTTTGGAGCGGATCGTGGACATCCCCGGCATGGAAAACCCAGCGGAGCCTATGTTGGAACTGTTGAACGCCGAGTGGATGTCGGAGGACGGCGTATGGAGCGCGCACATAGGTGGCAAAGAAGGCAACACATTTAATCTCAGCTACCGGCAGGAGTTGGTGTACAGCGGCAATTTCTCCTTCGTTTTCCAGGGGAATAACCTGAACGTCAAGACTGAGCTTACCTTTTATGATAAGCAATTTGAAAGCGAGGACGAGAGCGTCTCAGTACCATTGAGAGCCTCTATGTGGAAAAATTGCAGGATGTTTCTGGATATCACCTCTTCAAAAGAGGGGAAGACAGCATAAGGCAGCAGGTTATTCTGAACCGGGTGGAGTACGGCAAGCCCGCTGAAAGAGAATCGGAGAAAATACGGGAGGTTTCAGAAATGGCGGAATTAGTGGAATTTTCCTGGCATCAAAGCGCCATGAGCTACAATGGCTGTTTTGATTTCCAAATCACATCCTCTGAACAGGAATCCGCTGCTCCCCATCTGTACTGTAGTTATACGGACCCTGGGACCTACGAACGCATTGAGGTTGGGGGAGGAAAGCTACGGCTTTCAGGGGGTCAGACTGGATGGAACACGAACTGACAGTGCGGCGTGTCCGACAGTCCCCTTAGAAAGCTGGGAAGAACTAGCTGATTTCCTGCACACGGCGGAGCTGTCCCCCTACCACCCGCTGGAACCGCGTCTTATGGACGCAACCGACAGTAAGATCCAAGTCACATGGCAGGAGGACGGCGAAAGTTTACCAACAGCTACAGTGGTATCTATGCCCACGAGCTGCTGAAGCTGCTTCAGGCCATTGCGGGGGAAGTATCCCGCAATACCCTGAAGAACCAAAATCAGAATGAGAGCTGTAAAAGCACTTGTTCCATGGAAAAGGAGGAAATGCAGGTGAAAATTAAAATAAAACGGTCTCTCGCGGCGATATTGGTGCTGGTGATGGCATCTCCTTTGGCCGCCTGCGGCGGAGATAAGGGCAAGGGCGGCGCCGATGACGGCGGCGACAAGGCGGAGACCATCACCTTGGGCAAGTACACCGCCGTATTCAAGGGGTGCACGCTTACCAAGGACGATGAGGGCAATGACGCGATGGTCCTGACCTATGACTACACCAACGGAAGCAAGGACGAGCAATCCTTTGCCTGGGCGTTCATGTTTGAGGCGACCCAAGCCGGTGAGGCGCTAGGCTCCCCGATGTACGATGGAAACAACAACCAGATCACCAAAAATTATGAGGAGAAGGTCAAGAAGGGCCAGACGCTGGAGGTGGCGATTGCCCTCACGCTGGTCAACACGACGAATGATGTGATCATTGTCTTCTCTGATTTTGACGATCATGAATACACCCAGACCGTCAAGCTGTCCGGCTCCGGCGTTCAGGATAGCGGCCCGGAGGAGGCCGGCAGTTACCAGCTCTATGAGATGACATTTGAGGGTGAGGTTTTCGACCATGATTTCCTGGAAACCTCAGGGGTTCGAGCTGTATACTATGGAGTTATCCGCAGATGGTACCGGCTGGCTCAAGATAGATGGCAAAAAGGGTGTTATTACCTGGGGAGACGGGAAGATTACTGTGGACGAAATCGGTGCAGTCTATACTTACGAGTTCAAGGAAGGCATGATTACCCTTACGGAGACTATCGGTAACATCATGGTATTTCAGAAAACAGGTGCTGTGGGTGGTTCTGTGCTGGATAAGATCAACGGCAATCAGGGCGGTGGAACGCAGGTAACCTCCCGGGATTATTGGAGTGGCGACTGGTATGGCTGGTGGCATGTCACTTCTGCTGATGGACATTGGGAGAATCTGAGGACAGCTGGTATGACTGCTGTGCAAGAATAGAGAAGTATGACGAGTCCTCCGGCTATATTGAGATATGGAATGAGGACGGCAGCGACGCAGACGAATATATGGCCGCGTCCTCAGTTTCTTTCGGCATGGGAACCACAGATAACGGCGCGATGATGAGCGAGGACGGCAGCTTCTGGGACTGCGCCATCGAACACGCTGACTGGATTGTAGATCCTGGAGCCTCTGTTGTCAGTCAGTACGATCACATGATCTGTATCGACGGAACCTATGAAGATCCCGAAAATGACGGCGGCTTTAACTATAAGATATATCTGCGCCCCTGGGGTATGGATTGGGAGGATGTGGCTGCCGATGATGAAGAAATGTTGCCTTTACAACTATGAGACATGGTATCTGCCTGCAATCCAGGCTGGCGCGGAGATGCCGGACGTGATCGGTGGCGATTACGGCGGCCTTGCCCCCGGAGAGGTGCCTGACGACCAGATGGAGGGACAGGGCGAAACGGATATGATCCCAATGCCTCTGCGGTGGACGGCACCTGGCAGGAGCCCGTTTATGGGGACTACGGCCTGTCCAAGGCCAGCGCCACCGGCGTCGTTCCGTTGACGCGGGATGAGTTGGCAGATCGAATCGGCTTCTACGCTGATTCACAGATCGGCTCTGCCCCATACGACAGCCTTTATAATACCATGGGCAACTATATCCACGGAAAGCCCATGATTGACGATCCCCGATGGGATACGGGCAAAACCCATGTATATCAGTGGTCCATTGAAAGCGGGAGTATGCCACGTTGGTCTTTTGAAGTGACGAACTACTCCGCCGGGATTGAGATACTGCAATCGGTGGAGACCAGTCCGGGTCTGCTTGACTAAAATACACATCTGTTACTCAAAGTGAGCTAAGAAAGGAAGAAAATCAATGAGCATTTGTGATCAGGTAAAAGTAAGCAACGATAGCGGCAGGCACCGCCATTAACAATTTGGGAAATAAGAGAAAACCTTTACCTTTCCTGTACTGCCGGAAAGTGTAGAGCAGATGAAAACGCTGCCAGAGTCGGCGATGGACACACCCTTCAAAACGGCGGCGCTGACTGTCTGCGCCCTGTGCGCCTTTGCTGCGGATCAGGCCGTGGGAACAGATCTGCTGAATTTCCTGCGCGGGCCGCGTCCGCTGACCGGTCAGGATATTTCTTTTATCAAGGATCGTTTCCGGGGAGGAGTCTGCAATTATATCATCTTCTCCTATTTTGGCGGTGCGAAACCGGAGAACGATTACACTCCTTCCCAGCCCTATACCGTGACGGTTACCTCGGACGCTCATTCCTTTGATGAGCAGGGATATGCGAGGCTCTATATCGCCTGCGGCGGTGCAGACAGCCCACGTCCGGTCAAGCTGAGGAAAAAGGGAGATGGGCAGTGGTGCCTTTGGGAGCAGTATCTGCTTACGGATATTCGTCAGCCGAAGGCGAACGACCCGTGGGCGTAAGCGATAGGAAGAATAAGTGGAAGGAGAAAATGCGTTTATGAAAATAATTGGTCAATGGAAGGTATCGGCGGTTCTCTCGGGCGTAGACGGCACATTGAAGTGGGTCACGAGGGAGGAGGCGGAACAGATTGAGGATTTTGACTTCTCCATGTTTGATGCCATTACAGAGTTCAGGCTGGATGGAACGGTTTGCGATCTGCTCCGCATTCCTCAGGATATGCCTCAGGATGAGATTGACAATGCGGTCGCGGCAGGGTACGAACTTGCCGGCGACTTCCTTGTGGCTGGTAAGCACGCATGGAAAGAGGAGAACGATAAGATTTTCTACAATACGAACATCAATGGTGAGATTCTTGGTGAAGAGTTGTCCCCATGGGCTGAAATTGCGGAGGACACGGATGGAAACATCACCCTTATGGGAATTCTGCGTCTGACGCGTATTTAAAGAGGTTTGGGCAGGAAGGAGTGGGATGATTTGAAAAAGAGACATATAGCTTTGCTTTTTTACCTTTGCGCTCCTGCTTACGTTGCTATGCGCCTGTGGAAAGCAGGCGCAGCAACCTGAGAGCAGTGGTGAGGAACCGACCAGGAGTTCTGTAATGCAGGGGACAGAAAAGCCCCTGCCTGAAAAAACAAAAAGAGGTTACCGTCATTGAGCTTTACAGCGAGGAAGGCAGCGGCACTTCCGACGGCTTCCCATACAACTTTTCCTTCCATGTGCCGCAGATCGAAGATGACACGACCGACGCTGCAGCTATCAATCAGGAGATCGCATCCGTCTACGGCGAAACCGCAAAGAAGTGCCTGGAGAGCATCCAAAATAAGGAGATCCCCTATTGCAGCAACGTGGAGTATGAGTGTTTCCGCAGTGGGGACATTCTCTCCCTGGTGCTGAAATACGCCTATTTCTACGACGGCTTTGAGGGGTACGCCGTTTACAGCTATGACACGGCGAAGGGTGTGCGCCTGACCAATGAAGACATCCTCAAGATGCAGAACATGACAGAGGCGGGTAGTACCTGTCTGCCCTGCGCCGCGCGGCGAAGGACTTTGACGACGCCTACCACGCTTGCTGGGGGACATGGAGGACATCTATTCTGGCGGCTATCAGGAACTGCGGAGCTGGACGATCTCGGGCAGAACCTGAACCTGACCTGCCCCTCTATTTGAGCGATGGTGTTCTCCATGTCATTGCCCCCTATCGGCAGCATTGCGGGGGGGCGGGCTATCTGAGCCGGGACCTGGCCCTGGATCTGGAGGAGGATACCTCTGATGTGGAAACTGCGCAATTGGGGACTATCTGACGGTGAAACGGCAGGGCAATGCCGTGACCCTCCGCATCCGGCAGACACCACGGCTGGAGGTCCTGCTGGGGAAGACGGCCTCATCATCACAGATGCCGCGCTCTATGATAAGGATTTGACCGTGGATGGTCTATACGGCAGCTATACCAAAATCTTCTGCGGCGAGATCGGGGAGGCAGGCGAACCCTTTGTGTTCCTGCTGACCCAGGAGGGGCGGGTGGAGTATATCGACGTCCTGTCCTGCCTTTCCTGCGGGTACTTCTGCGGTGGTCTCCTGATGGGGGTGACGAATGTAAAAGCGTTCGACCTGGACGATGAGCCGCAATTTGTCCCGGGAATCGACGTGTATTACATCGACGCCTATGCTGTCACCGCCGGCGGGGAACGGCTCCCCCCTTATTAGATACGGTCAGCTTCCAGAGCTACACCATCCCCCAGAACCTGCAAAACAGCGCGTGGTGGAACGACGAGACCGGCGGCTCCCTGACTGTGTCGGCGGGGAACGGCGACAACTTCAATATTGCGTCTTCCGGGAGACCGGCAGCGTTAGTGTGGATATTCATGGGATCCTCAACTATCTCGGCATGACGGAGAATGGCATGGTGTACGCCTACCGGCTGTGGGGGGCATTCAGCAACGGCCCCGGTCTGACCGGAGTGGTCGCCTTTGATCAGCGATCCCAATTTAGCGGGAACGATTATGAAAGCACACTGACTGTCACGGAGCTGGGCGGAACGCCCCTCCTCGGGGAACAAACAGGCGATAAGACGGTCTTGATGCAGAGCTTTGGTTGAGAGTACGAAAATAATTAGGAGGATGCCATGAGAAGATGGATCACGCTTTGCTTGTTGCTTTGCTGCTGGCCGCGCTAACATCCTGCGGTCGGACAGCGAATCCAGAGCAGACACCCGGGACCGATTCCCCGCCTCTAAAAGAGGTAGTGGAACCCCATGAAAAGGACGATATGGTCACTGTATCCACCGTCGCCGAACTGATCCGGGTCATCGCCCCGGACGCCCACATCATTCTGAAACCCGGTGACTACAACTTTTCCGCTCTGACGGAGGAGGAGATCGAGTCGTGCGGCGGTTATGTGAGCCCGGATGACCTGAGTTGGGGTGAATTTTCCGTCTATAGTGCTCCCGGACTCACCTTGGAGGCGGAGGAGAGCGGGTCTGTGCGATTGATCACCGAGAACGGGTATGCGGATGTGATGACCCTCACCCTCTGCGACGGTGCGACATTGAAGGGCTTGATTTTGGGCCATGAGATTGAAAAAGGCGATTGCGATGCCAATGTCTTGGAACTTTCCACCTCCCAGAGCGTAACATTAGAGGATTGCGGTCTGTTTGGCTGCGGCACCTACGGCATCTGGGCTGAGAATGCAGCGGGGCTTACCGTTACCGGAACGGAGATTTACGAATGCACCAACGGTATTTTCTGTCTGTCCAATACCACGGAGACGGTCTTTGATCGTTGCCAGTTCTACGATAACGACGGGATGTTTTCCTGTGGGGGAAACAGAAGTCCTGATCAAGGACACGGAGATCTCCAGAAATCAGGGCGATTTGCTGTGGGACTACAGCAGCGGGTCTGACACGGATACCATTCGCATCACCTTTCAAGGCTGCACCTTCCAAGACAACCGCGATATGGGATCCCCCGAGGATTGGCCTTGCGTCACCTTTGTGGACTGCGACCTTCAATCCGATCCTATACCGGCCTCTGCAAAGACGGCCTATAACGATTTGATTGAGCGATACCGCGCTCTGGCGGTGGACCCGGACGCATTCACTGATGCCGACGGAGCCGGGGAACAGAACTTTCATGATTGCTCAGGAGATGGGAGAGGGGGTGGGGCTACGAACCCTCGATATGATTGGCTATGCAATTCAGGACCTCAACGGTGATGGTGTGCCGGAGTTGGCGATAGGCCCCATGCGGGAGTACGGTGTATATCTGTTTACTCTTTTTTTACTCTGGTAGACGGAAAGCCGCAGTTGGTCTTTGGGGGAAAAGGGCGACGGCAGTTATGCCTATTTGCAGGATGGCAGTTTCTTCTATTACGGCTATCGCAGTGCATCGGAAACCGGACAGGGGATTCTATCGCCTCACGGATGACGGCACAGCCCTTATTTGCGAGGAATTCTACTTTGTCAAGATTTTGGATGGAGATGAATCGGATGTCACTGTCTATTACAATACAACTGGCAGCTGGGACATTGAGGATTCTCAGGAAACGGATATGCCTCTGAGTGGTTCTGGGCGTGGGAGCCGGAATATGAGAATTTACCTATGATTCCGTTTTCTACAACAGACTAAGGAGTGAGAGAATATGAAACGATATGTTGCTTTTTTCTTGAGTATTTTGATGCTGGCGACCATGACGGCCTGCGGTGGACAGCCAACAGTCAATAGTTCGCCAAGGGGCGAGGAATCGTCCCCTGTTTGTACACCAGATCAACAGATTCCGGAACAGGGAGATAAAAAGCCGGTAGTCACGAAGGACTCGGAGCAGACATCGGAGCAGGCTACCAACTCTGATCTAGCCTACAGCGAACTGGTGGAGCGCTTTCGCGCCTTGGTGTCTGATCCCTTCGGCCAGGACAGCGATAAGCCCGGTGAAATGGGTGTTTTGGAGACGGCCCGGGCCGCAGGAGACAATGCCGTGTATGAGATGGGTTATCTGATAGAAGACCTAAGCGGTGATGGTATCCCGGAGTTGGCGGTGGGAGGGGTCTACGGGATGACCAATGCTCTATATACCCTGGTGGACGGCAAGCCGGAGTTGGTCTTTGAGGGCTGGTACCGCAACAGCTACGTCTACATGGGCGACGGCCACTTCTACTACTACGGTGCCAACAGTGCGGCGGAGAACGGCCAGGGCGTGTTTTATCTCACCAAAGACGGGACCGAACTGGAATGTGAGAGCTTCCTCTTTACCGGCCTCAACAGCGACGGTGATCTGGAGGTCTATTACAATGAAACCGGAAGCTGGGATCCGGCGGAATCGGAGAAGTCAGACATGACCGCAGAGGATTTCTGGGCGCTGGACCCCGCCGGAGAGCCTCCTGGCCCTTACGCCATTCGGTTCCCCTCTGGGTGAGGCGGGCGGCTGGAATGCCGTTGAATCCGAAATCCCCAGTATCGGTTCAATACCTGATGGAGGTCGGGGACGAGGATTATGACTGGGTTACCCTGTATGATGGATCGGACGCTTGCTGCATCCTCATCACTTCGACAGTTGGGTATCCAATCTTGAACATTTGGAATCTGTTAATCCGGCAGATGTGGTAATATTCCCTAAAAAAGTTGACACCCCATTCTCAAGGATTTGAGATATAATCTAGAGAATAAGGAGTGAACAAAATGGCAGAAAACAGACAATATGACCACGAATACAAAGTACAAGCAGTGAAGCTCGCCAAAGAAATCGGACAAGCTAAGGCAGCTGAAGAACTGGGAGTGCCAAGGAATACCCTGTATGGCTGGGTACGGGCTAACCGTCTTGGCAATCTTGACCTTGGAGCTGGCTCACAGACCCCACAAAGCGCTATGACGCTTAACGAGGAACTCCTAAAGCTCCGCCAGCAGGTAAAGGAACTGGAGAAAGAAACCGCCGTTTGAAGAAAGAAAACGACTTTCTGGAGGAAGCCAGTGCTTTTTTTCGCCGCGAGCCGTCTGAAGTCAGCAAAACGAAAGAATGAAGTTTATTGCATTACAAACGAAAGGCGGCGAATTAAAAGGGGATATCGCTTTTTCTGCAGGGTTCTCCATGTCAGCAGACAGGGATTTTACCAGTATCTTGCAAACAAAGACCGCCCGTGGAAATATCAGCCACTGGCGGATGCCATGAAGGAGATTCTCACGGAAGATGAATGCAATGATACTTATGGCCGTATCCGCATGTATCAGGCATTGACATTGAAGCAGCCGGAAAATGTGGATATTCCCAGCGAACGCACCGTTTACCGCATTATGGAAGAGATCGGAATCAGCCATCATCCCAGACGCAAGCCAAACGGAATCACAAAGGCGGACAGGGAAGCCAGAAAATCAGACGATCTCTTAAAGCGTGATTTCCACGCAGAAGAACCGCTGAAAATGTGTTACAGATATCACAGAGATTAAAGCCAGTGATGGAAAACTGTATGTTTCTGCTGTTTTTGACTGTTTTGATTCCAGTGTGATCGGCCTGGCGATGGATACCAACATGAAGGCGCCGCTATGTGTGCAGACACTGGAAAATACTGCTAATGCGTACCCCGGTATCCGTGGAGCCATTATCCACAGCGACAGGGGGAGCCAGTACACCAGCCAGCTTTACCGGGATGCTGTCCAGAAGTACGGCATACAGCAAAGTATGAACAGTGCAGGCGGCAGATGCCACGACAATGCCAGATGTGAAAGCATGTGGGCAAGGATGAAATCAGAACTGCTGTATGACCGTTATGATACGGAAAAAATGACCACGGGTGAACTCAGGACGATCATCTGGAGATATTTCATCAGCTATTGGAATAACCGAAGAATCTGCTCCGCTAATGGAGGGCTTCCCCTATGGTCAAACGACAGCAATACTATGATTCCCTGAAAGAAGCAGCATAGGGTACAAAATCCTTGAGGAAAATGTGTGTTTTGGCTGTGCTTCTCGTTGCAAGCCAGGTCATTGAAATAGAAGACTCCGATGGCATGACATGGGCAGACGCTATTTATGTTAAGGATGCAAAAGATCCTGCCGGAGAATGAAGGAAAACTCGTGGCGGTCTCAGGACATCCAGAGATGCTGGAGGCTGTCGTAGATGAAAATATTGGAGTCAGCTTTCCATCGCCAAAGGTATATCGCTCAGTTGAAGTCCTGATATCTAACTCTACATTCAAGGACTGGACGGTTAAAGCTGTAAATGAAGGAAATCGGAAGATGGATTTGAGACAGGAACCTTAACAGGTCGTGTAGCAATCGGAGAGTTTGAGTTAGATCAAGAAGTAATCAAACGAATTATTGGGGCAAAGATGTAGATAAGGAAGACTTCAGCGCTGAAGATATCGCACATATGGAAGAAACAGGTTCTTTTATCAAATCAGGCGGCAGGTTCTGTTACACCGATAGGAAAGATGAGAATATTTTTCTAACAGTGAGATTTGGGCTCATCCGGAAGATTATGACGGCGATTTCTACAGATGGAATAAGGATCTGGATGGCAGCCGTAAGGTCTGGTGGACGATGTGGGACATTGCGCCTGATGATGAATTAACGGTAGTTGGTATTCAAAAGGGAAATACGTTGACTTATTGCGATAAAGTTACTGGTGGCATTTCAAAAGATTGTATTGTAAGCGAAGATGAAATGACAGATTCGGCAAATCGAAGCATGTTAAATTTTTACTTATGCACTGGCTCTGTTATTTGTGATACTGGGCATCAGATCGGTGCAAAAAAAGAAGAAAGAGGAATGATAGGGCAGGGAAAAGATAATAAATCGGCTATAAAAGCAAAACTTTGTTATTTATGTAATCCCTAATCCACGGTTGTGTTTTTGGGAATAGTTCATCAGAATGCAAAGGGGAATTATGTACAACAAAAAACTGGAATATTTCTTCCTCATTCTCTGTGCTGTCCGAGTGGAATAGTGTGTTTGCTGAAATTACTAACCGATTTACAATCAGGTAGAGGATTTCAAAAGAAGGGTTCATCTGTCACTTCTCTATGATCTGGATGGTCTTGATTACTGCATGGCAATCGTCCGCCAGTTTCTGCTGGGTCAGCTTACAATCGTGTCTTGCGGAGCGGATGCAGCCGTTCCTATTGGTGTCAGGATGTCTGGCAGGAGCTTTTACCGGAGCCTGTGCGCAATTTGTAATACATAGACTAAAAAGTGATTTCATACAAGGAAAATAATCCTTGCTAAGTAGGTCAATCTGCCTTGTGTGGATTGGCCTTTTTTTGATTACCAATGTCGAAAATGGTCGATAAAGAAAAATAGATTTTTTAAGCTTTTTCCGCAAACCTTTCCGGTTTGCCTGTATGAGATGTGTTCTATATAAGCGAGGAGGCGAAAAGACACAGCCCGATATTTGCGGAGAGGAGGGATGCGTGATGGCGATGCCCTCCGATACTGAAAAGAGAAAACTGTCATAAGTTCGCAAAATTCTGTTTCAGAGTAATTAAAAATGAATGCAGCAATATCAAACGGGCAGCAGGTATCCGGAAAGATTATGATGCCACGGGTGAGGAGCCTGTGGAATATTTACTAGAACTGTTGTCGCACGAGGATGCATATACCGTGGAGGATTTGATTCTGAACGTGGATGGCAAGCCTTGTGTGATAGAAAGCGAGATACTGTTTGAAGCGTTGAAATCCCTGCCAAATGACCAGCAGAAAGCTCTTCTTTATGATTTTTGGCTGGAGTTGAAGGACAGGGTGATTATTATCAAGCTTGGGAGCCACCATTCTTAAGCTTGAGAGCCATTGGAATCTACTGTATTATCAAGCTTGAGAGCCACCACTATATATAGTGGTTACGATAGAAAATATTGATATGGAATATTAGCCTCTTTTAAACTGTATTTCATGAAGGATTATATCTTTCAAATACATTTTAAGGAGGTTTTCTTTTATGTTTAAGAAAAAAGAGTGAGGCAGATCATAGAACTGCTTCAAAAGAATCTGAGTGACCGGGAGATTTCAATGTTCTTGGTGTCTCCAGAAATTCCGTTGCACGGATCAGACAGGTTTCTGATGGTTACAATGGGGAATGGGAGGAACTTCTGATGATGACTGACGATGAATTATATCGCTTCTTTTATCCCGATAAGTTCAAGCCCAAAAACAGTTATGTACAAAATAAACATGAAAAAAAGGGGTCACCTCTTATTTGTGAAAAATGTAAGAAAGAAGGTGTAAAAACCCTGCTCCTATCCTATAAATAGTATATTATACCAGCCATGTGGAGTCACACTAGTTCAACCAACAATGAGTTATATTGATCTGATGTTAGAATTTTTCATGGATAGTCAAAAGGTACAAAATATTCCCAACAGTTCAAAGAGGATGCGGTGCAGTATCGCTTGGATCATCCAGAGTTGCCACTTCGCAAGACTGCGGAAAATCTTGGTATCAGCGAATCTGCATTGAAAAACTGGATGAAAGCAGCAAAGGAACATAAAGGCGAAGTTCCTACCCGTGGTTCTGGAAATTATACAAGTGATGAAGCAAAAGAGATTGCTAGATTACAGCGTGAATTACGAGATACAAAGGATGCTCTTGAAGTGTTAAAAAAGCAATCGGTATTCTGGGAAACTGACAAAAAGCTCTTTACACGGCTACTTCTGAGTACGTAGAAGAAATCAAATCCCTGCCTGTGAAACGCCAAGTTTCTGTTAGCGGAATACTGAAAAAATTAGGCGTTTCACGTTCGGGTTATAATGCATGGAAGAAACGGGTTCCTTCGGACACGTCTGTTCGTCGTACAGTTTTGCAAGAAAAAATCCAAAAGATCTACGAGGACTCTCATCAAAACTACGGTGCACCTAAAATTACTGCAGAATTGCGAAAATCCGGGGAGTATGTTTCCGAAAAAACAGTGGGAAATTATATGCGTCAAATGGGAATCAAAGCCCAGTGGGTAAAACCATATATCCAGACAACCATAGATTCTGATTTCAGCCAAAACCTAAAAAATGTCCTCAACGAGGAATTCAATCCCACTCATCCAGATGCTGTCTGGTGTTCTGATATCACTTATATTTGGACGTTTGAAGGATTTGTGTATCTTACCAGTGTCATAGATTTGTATTCGAGAAAAATCATTTCCTGGGTGTTGAGTGAGACGCTGGAGGCATCCCACGTAGTGGAATGTATTGAAAAAGCAAAGCGTGTCAGAAATGTTGAAAGACCGTTGATCTTCCACTGTGACAGAGGATGTCAGTACGTATCGGAAGCATTTCAAAAAGCAACCATAGGTATGATTCACAGTTATTCAAAGAAAGCATATCCATGGGATAACGCCTGTATAGAATCCTTTCATGCACTCTTGAAAAGAGAATGGCTCAATCGATTTAAAATCTTTAATTATGCACATGCATATAAATTGATTTTTGAATACATCGAAACATTTTACAATACAGTACGCATTCACAGTCATTGTGGATATTTGTCTCCAAATGAATATGAGGCGCAATATCTTGAAAACATGGAGAAGAATGCGATAACGATAGCAAGTTAAACTTTGCTAAGAACAAAGAAAATTGGTTACATTTAATTTGTACTTTTTCTTGACATAAGACCAATCCGGATAAGAATACAGAATGTACGGCGTACCTTTTTGTTGCAACATTTCCCTATAGTCAGTATACATACGTTGAAGCTGCAGCTTCTATGAATCAGTCCGACTGGTTGTACTGTAATGTACATATGTTGGAATTTTTTGAAGGTTCTCCTGTGAAAATCGTATGTGATAACCTGAAAACCGGACTTATCACTCATCCCAAACACGGAGAGGTTGTCTTAAATGATGCTTATTTATCTTTTGCCGAACATTATCAGGTCGCAATCATGCCGGCTGAAGTTAGGAAACCGAAGCAGAAACCAAGTGTGGAGGGTTCCGTGGGCAAGATTGCAAGGAAGATTATTGGCATGTTGAGACACGAAACATTCCATTCCCTGGAAGCTCTGAATCGCGGCATAATGGATGCTCTTGCCAAGCTTAATTCCAAGGAGTTTCAAAAGAGAAATGGCAGCAGAAAGATTCTTTTTTGAAACCGAAGAAAAGCCAATGCTGAGGGCTTTGCCCCTGATCCCCTTTTGAGATATGTGAGTGGTCCTATAACCATAAGGTTGGGCCAAACTCTCATATATGGTTTGAAAAAGGACAATACTCTGTTCCCAGCGATTATCTGAATCAATACGTTGATGTAAGATACAACAATGCAATCGTTTATATTTATTCATCACATAAATTGATTGCAGAACATAAACGCCTTCCGTCAGGACTTAAAAACGGTAAGAGAACAGAAGCATCGCACCTTCCTTATCCAGTATATATTCCTGAAACTGTAGAATCAACTACCGCAAAAGCGGAAGAAATTGGCACAAATACAACGACTGTGGTATGCAGGATTTATGAGAATGCAAAAATAAAAGAACAGGCTCTTATGGATGTCAGATCCGTTCTTGATATAGCAAGTATCTATGGAGAAAAACACTGGAGGAAGCTTGCAGAAGAGCTTTAAAGGATTTCCATATGATTACATACAATACCGGTTAGTTTCTAAACTATAACCGGATACAGCCTGGCCAATTTAATTCGCGCATCCTGTGTCTTAAACTGCCAGTTGATTTTTGCACATTCTGCATTACGCCTAATAGTCCACGTACGAACCTGTTGTTTAAAGCTTTCCAAATCTGGCAGCGGTTTCCCCAGGGCCTGGCGGCTCATGATGCCGATTTCAATTTCTGCCATGTCCAGCCAGCTCCCGTGTTTTGGCGTGTAATGCCATTCAAAGCGTTCTGCAAGCCTGCGTGCTTCTTCCGGTGGGAAGGTCTTATATAATGAAGCCGGAGAATGGGTATTTAGATTGTCGGTAACAAGGACTATTTTTTCCGTCCCTGGGTACAGGGTGTCGGAAGTATACCGGAGAATTTCTGCAAAATCCAGTGCTGTGCGGGTCTGTGTCACAACCGTTTCCCTCCTGCCTGCCAGAGGTTCAGAAATCATGAAGACATCTGCAACACCGTTGCGGACATACACGGAATCTACTTTTTCAGGCTGGCCCGGTTCACAGGGAATACGGGTTTCCGTTATGAGCTGTTTGTTCGTTTCATCTATGCAGACGACAGGACGGAGAGGGTCATACGGGCGCTGGTATACCTCCAGCACGTCCTCCATCTTCGCTACGAACTCGGCATCTGCTTCCGGAATGCACCATTCCTTTACAAGCCACGGCTTGATTTCGTTTTTTCATAACCTCGCAGACGGTGCTGTCCGTAATGTAATCGACCACTTCCAGGCGGATCAGTTCATCCGCGATTGCCTGCATCGTCCAGCGTGAAGTTCCTTCCGGCGGTTCCGAACAGGCTATGGCGCATATCCGGGCTTCCACATCGCCCGTCACCTTGCGGCGGCGGTTTTCCTGCACCTTCCGCCCAAGGGCTGCCTCCATCCCTTCCATGACAAACCGTTGCGCAATACCTGCAATGGTGGAACGGGAGGCTCCATATGCGTCTTTGATGCGGTCATATGTCCATGCCTTGTTTTCGGGTTTCTGGTCCAGCTTTAGCAGTATCTGCGCATGCCTTATGCGGTAACCCTTTCCGCCTTTTTGTATTAATGCTTTCAGCTCCTGTATTTCATCGTTTGTCAGCGTGACAATGTAGCGTGGCATATCTGCGTCCTCCAATACCGTTTTTAATGGAGTATAGCAAATTTTTTCAGCACTGTAAAGTATTGTTACTAACCGGATAGAAAGACAGAATCGTTTGATCGCAAAGTCTTACAAAGAATCCAGAGTTAAAGTATCCAAATGCAAATCTTGAAACACTTGATTGTGAAGCAAGGGGAATAAACAAAGACATGATCGTCAATCTGGCTTCCATGGGATTTGTAAGTGCTGCCACCAATCTGATTATTACAGGAGCGACAGGCGCCGGAAAGACGTATCTGTCATGTGTGCTTGGAGTAGAGGCGTGTAAACAGACTTTGCGAACCTGCTATATCAGAATGCCTGATATGCTGGGTCATTTTCAAAATCACAAAGATAATCTCAGAGAGCAGATACGGTACAGAAAAAGGCTTGGAAACTACAAGGTTTTGATCATTGATGAATGGTTAAACTATAAAATCAATGAAAGGAATCGAAATTTATATACGAACTTATAGAACAGAGATGTGGAAACAGTCCAACGATTTTTGTGGGGCAATACGATGTGGAGGACTGGCATGAGAGACTTGGAGGTGGAACACAGGCAGATTCCATTATGGATAGGATCATCCATAATTCTTATACGATACCAACAACAGATAACAATTTAAGAAAACTATATGATTCTAAGAAGGCAAAAGTCGTAATTGATTCATTAGGATAATATCGCATATTTATGATAGTAATGGCATGGCTGCAATGGCAGTCATGCCATTTGTAACAATACTATATATAGTGGTTTAGGGCGGCTCTCAAGCGTGATAATTATATTGAAAACAAAGTGGCTCTCAAGTATGAGAACGGTGGCTCCCAAACTTGATAATAATCATCCGGAGAAGATAAAGAAATTTTCAGAATATATCAGTGCATATTATGACGAGTATGAGGGGGCAGACGCTAAAACGAAGAATGCGATTATGGAAGAAGTATTTGTGGATCATGTTTCTCATATCATAGATGGTTTGATAAAAATGCATCACAAAGACATTGATATAGACAAAGTAATGGAGGACAGCCCGCATAAGATGGTTTTGGAGATACAGAATAAAGTGAATGGCAAACGATTGGAGGAAGAGGATTTTAAAGATTTTGGGATGATATAAATTTTGAATAATGGAAGAATGTTATATACATATGTAAGGGAATAAAAAAGTTGAAAAATTTTTTGTCCTTTACTTGACACAGGCAGAGCCGATGAACGTGTGAGTAATCACAGTTTGTCGGCTTTTCCCATGGAAATAGACGTATAGTATTGAAAATTTCTTGAATCGGTAATGTGGTTGTATGGTTGAAATCAAATTTTTATTCTTATACACTATCCTTGTGTTTACAAAAGATAGCAGAAAAAGAGAGGAAATATAAATCGAATTAGGCTATTCTTAACTGCAAGGAGGTAAAAAAGGATGGAATGGTTGAAAAAGCTTGGAGCAGTCATTGATTACATAGAAGATAATCTGGACAAGGAAATATCATATGATGAAGCAGCCCGCATTTGAATTGCAGCAGTCTGACGGCGGAAGTGAAGAGCCTCTGAAAAGAAAATACACACAGCTGAAAAGGGAACTTGTGCAGGTAAAAGAGGAAAATGCTGTGCTCAGAAAGGAAAACCTTGCTTTACGCAGGGAGAACCAGCTGCTTAAGGATGACAATGAGCGTATGAAAAGAAGCCTTGGCAATGACAGCACCAATTCATCTGCCCCGCCATCTGCCGACCAGCCTGGCAAAGCCCCAAATACTTATAATGGGCGGAAACCAACGAACAAAAAGGTAGGTGCACAGCCGGGACATGCAGGCCGCCACCTTTCCAGAGCCGAGGTGGAAAAAAAAGATAAACACAGGAATCTTTGAGCATGTGGTCAAAGAAATCAGTGTATCTGAACTGTTACAACAATTTAGAGAAAAGCCCGTAAAATCAATAATTTAGGGCTTGACATTATAGAAAGGTGATAACATCACAGAACCGTCAGGAAATTGGGATTATAATGAAATTACAATAGAAAAAAAACAAGGAGGATAAAAATATGTCTGCTATTAATATCGATAAAAACAATTTCCAGAGTGAAGTAATGAATTCAAATAAACCTGTCCTTTTTGGACTTCTGGGCTCCCTGGTGTGGTCCCTGTCGTATGGTAGTTCCTGTTGTGGAGGAGATTGCAAAGGAGCGAGCGGACATCAAAGTCGGTAAAATCAATGTAGATGAGCAGATGGAGCTGGCAAGACAATTCAATATCATGAGTATTCCGACTTTAGTCGTGATAAAGGATGGTAAGATTGTAAATCAGTCTATGGGAGCAAAATCTAAAAGTGCGATTCTCGCTATGCTGTAAGGAGATGCGGATATGGGATTTTTCGATTTTTTCAAGCAGCCCGGCGGTATTGCTGCTTATTCAGGAAAGGTGGAACAGTAATATGAAAGTAGTTATTGTAGGCGGTGTAGCCGGAGGTGCAACTGCTGCCGCCCGCATTCGTAGATTAGATGAAAAAGCAGAAATCGTTGTATTTGAACGTTCAGGATATATTTCCTATGCCAATTGTGGCCTGCCGTATTATATCGGAGATGTGATTAACGATCCCAGGCATCTGACTCTTCAGACTCCGGATAGTTTTTCTCCCGGTTTCGCATAAGCATGAAAGTTCATCACGAGGTCACTGCCCTCCATCCGGACAAAAAGAGAGTTTCTGTAAGAAATCTGGAAACTGGAGATGAATTTGAAGAATCCTATGATAAGTTGATTCTATCTCCCGGTGCAGAGCCTGTCCAGCCCCGTCTTCCTGGCGTTGATATCAAAAAAAAATGTTTACTTTGCGCACTGTGGAAGATACCTTTCGTATGAAAGAATACATAAATCATAACCATCCGAAATCTGCTGTGCTGGCAGGAGGAGGTTTTATTGGTCTGGAGCTGGCAGAAAACTTACGGGAGTTGGGAATGGACGTAACGATTGTACAGCGGCCGAGGCAACTGATGAATCCTTTCGATGCAGACATGGCTTCCCTCATCCACAATGAAGTGCGTCGTCACGGTGTCAAGCTGGCTCTTGGCCACACGGTAGAAGGATTTGAGGAAAAGGATGGCGGCGTGAGTGTTCTTCTGAAGGATGGAGCCCCCTTCATGCGGACATGGTGGTTCTCGCCATTGGTGTCACACCGGATACCGGACTTGCAAAGGAAGCAGGATTAGAATTGGGTATCAAGGGAAGCATTGTAGTCAATGAACGAATGGAAACTTCCGTCCCTGATATCTATGCTGCAGGAGATGCGGTGCAGGTAAAGCACTATGTTACCGGAGGAGATGCTTTTGATTTCTCTCGCAGGCCCTGCAAATAAGCAGGGGCGGATTATTGCCGACAATATCTGCGGAGGTGAAAGTCATTATTTAGGTTCTCAGGGAAGCTCTGTTATTAAGGTTTTTGATATGACTGCAGCTACGACAGGGATCAATGAAACCAATGCAAAAAAGCTGGATTGGATGTGGATACAGTGATTCTGTCTCCTATGAGTCATGCGGGCTATTATCCCGGTGGCAGGGTAATGACTATGAAAGTGGTTTTTGAAAAGGAAACCTATCGTCTTTTGGGTGCACAGATTGTGGGTTACGATGGTGTGGACAAGCGTATTGATGTGCTGGCAACTGCCATTTATGCAGGATTGAAAGCGACGCAGCTGAAGGAATTGGATCTTGCCTACGCACCATCTTATTCCTCGGCGAAAGATCCTGTTAATATGGCGGGCTTCATGATCGACAATATTTCCAAAGGTTTATTGAAACAATGGCATCTGGAAGACATTTCCGCTCTCCCCTGTGATGGAAGTGTAACTCTTCTGGATACCAGAACAACAACAGAATACGCTGGCGGGCATATTGAAGGGTTCATCAACATACCTGTAGATGAACTTCGGGAAAGTCTGGATAAAGTTGAAAAAGGCAAGCCTGTCTATGTGATCTGCCAGAGCGGTCTGCGCAGCTATATCGCCACTCGTATCCTGGAAGGAAATGGTTATGAAACCTACAATTTCTCCGGCGGTTTCCGATTCTACGATGCGGTGTTGAATGACCGTTGCCTGATTGAAAAAGCAAGTGCCTGCGGTATGGATAAGCAATAAGGGGGAGGTATCTGATGAATACTGGAAAGAAACGGCGTAAGGCTGTTGTGGATCAAAAACTTGTGTTGCCTGTGGCTGCTGTGTAAAAGTGTGTCCTTTACAGGCTATCGAAATAGTCAAGGGGATTATGGCTCAGGTAAATCAGGAAAAATGTGTCGGATGTGGAAAATGTGCAAAGGAATGTCCGGCCAGCGTGATCTCCATTTCGGAGGTGTAAGAATGAAAAAAAAACATTGGTATGATTACTTATGGATTGTTTCACTGACATATCTGGTGCTTGGCTTCTTTCATATTTTGTTTGCATGGCTTGGATTACTTTGCTTTTCATTCCCTTAATCATTTCTGTTGTAAAGGGACAAAAAGGGTACTGCAATCGGTATTGCGGAAGAGGCAATTATTCGGCCTGTTGGGTGGACGTTTTGGACTCTCCGCAAAAGACATTCCCAAATGGATGAAAAGCAAGGTATTCCGATATGGATTTCTTATATTTTTCTTTATCATGTTCTTTTTTGATGCTCTTAAATACCTATTTTGTGTTTGCAGGAGTGAAGGATTTGAAACAGGTGGTTACACTGCTGTGGACATTCAGGTTGCCATGGCACTGGGCCTATCATGGAACACTGTTCCATGATGGTGTTGCTCAGTTTGCATTTGGTTTTATAGTGTAATGCTGACTTCCACTGTTCTTGGATTGCTTACAATGGTTTTGTTCAAACCCCGCAGCTGGTGTGTGTATTGTCCGATGGGGACTATGACGCAATTAATCTGTAAAGCAAAAAACGGTAAATCATAAGAAATAAATGTCCATCCTCAACTCTGAACGGGTTTTGGGATGGGCATTTTTTACGTATCCTGCAGTTCTTCTAATTTTCTTTCATCCAGGATAATCACTGTTCCACGGGATAATCTGACCATT
>VOFB01004410.1_pt1 | contig 30610 bp, 44 predicted proteins | sample 5384141 | NCBI WGS metagenome assembly VOFB01 (sample SAMN12384721, study PRJNA508395) | human gut metagenome | isolation source: healthy gut A | host: Homo sapiens | reverse complement strand
AAAACGACCGTGTACGACGCGGTCGTGCCGTTTCTGCCGCAGGCTCCGGTCTGGGGCAGCCTGACCGGCGTGCGTCCGGCCAAGCTGGCGCGCGGCATGATCGAGCGCGGCATGACGCGCGGCGAGGCGGCGGTCGAGCTGCGCGAGCACTTTCACGTTTCGCCCGAGCGCACGGCGCTGACCATCCGCGCGGCCGCAACCGCGATGGAGATGGACAAGACCATCGGGGAGAACGATATTTCGCTGTACGTCGGTATTCCGTTCTGTCCGTCGAGGTGCTATTACTGCTCGTTCGTATCGGCCACCACGGCGCAGTCCGGTAAACTCATCGAGCCGTATTTGGACACGCTCTGCCGCGAGATCGAGGAGACAGCCGCGCTTGTCCGCGCAGCGGGCAAGCAGGTGCAGAGCGTCTACATCGGCGGCGGCACACCGACCACGCTGGACGAGCATCAGCTGGCACGGCTGCTGTCGGCGCTCGAAAATCACTTTGATTTTTTCACATTTGCGCGAATACGAGATCAACATGGATCTGATCGCCGGTCTGACCGGAGACACTGCCGAGACTTTTGCACAGACTGTGTATACTTTGCTGAATCTTTCGCCGGAGAATATCACGGTACATACGCTGGCCATCAAGCGAGGGGCGGATCTGACGACAAGGCGGCTGCCGCCGCACAGCGCGAGACGGTTTCTCAAATGTTGATGGAGCATCGCACGCGCTGCAGAACGCAGGCTACGGTCCGTACTACCTCTATCGGCAGAAATTTATGGCAGGCGGCTTTGAGAACGTCGGCTGGTGCAAGCCCGGACACCGAATGCTTCTACAACGTGAGCATGATGGAGGAGCTGCAGACCATTCTGTCGCTCGGTGCGGGCGGTGTTTCCAAGCGTGTCGTGCGCGAGACTGGCTGGATCGAGCGCGCGAACAATCCGAAATATCCGCTTGAGTACATTCAGGCGGCGGACAGACTGGCCAATGGCAAGAAAAAGCTGCTGTTCCCCAAGAAATGATCAGGATAGGGAAATGAGTGAGTAATTCCGTAAGAAGGGACTGGCTATGGCAGAATACACACTGAAATACATCAATCACCGCGCAGAACACGATGCGGAGGCCTTTGTGCATGACTGCGAGGAGCACTATCATCGTCAGCTGCATCTGGTGGCTGACCAGATCGCCGCGAACTGCAAGCGCAAGCCGGTCGTGCTGCTCAACGGCCCGTCCTCATCGGGCAAGACCACCACGAACGACCGTCTGGGCCGCATTCTCGAGCTGGCGGGCATTCACGCGCACATGATCTCGATGGACGATTATTACCGTACCTCAGGCACCTACGACATTCCGTTTGACGAGGAAAACGGCGTCAATGACCTCGAAAGTCCGGAGTGCATGGATCTGGATCTGCTCCGCGACCACCTGACGCGTCTGGTGGCGGGCGAGGAGATCATGGTGCCGCGCTTTTGATTTTTGAAACGCGCACCTCGCATCGCAACGACCGCGCGGTGCAGCTCCACAAGGATGAGATTGTGATGATCGAGGGCATTCACGCGTTTAATCCAGTCATCATGGGCGATCTGGAGAAACATGCGACAAGCGTCTATCTTTCGGTGGCGAGCGTGCTGCTGACCGACCATAACATCCGCGTTGAGCCGCACATGCTGCGCTTCCTGCGCCGCGCCATGCGCGACAGCCTGTTCCGCAGCTCGCCGGTGGAGTACACCTTAAAGCAGTGGAACTCGGTGCGGAGAGGGAGAGACTGTATATTTCGCCGTACCGCGGGCAGGCTGACCTTACGGTGGACACCTATCTGCCGTACGAGACCAACATCCTCATGCAGTACCTGAGCGAAAAGCTGCAGGGTGAGGAGAAAATGCTCGAGCAGGCTGACCTTGCACCGCTCAGCGCGATTCTGGATCGGGTTTCGCCGATCGACTACAAGCCGTATATGCCGGAGGATTCGGTTCTGCATGAGTTTATCGGCTGAAAAATGTCCGGATTCTTGCTTTTTGGCAGGGTATGAAGTATAATGGCAATACCACATAATTGAAACTGCGGCGTTTTTGCGGAAATTTTCCCGCAAATCGCCCTTGTTCCATTACGCAATATTACCATGAGACCGGAAACGGAGACATTCCGTCGGAAGGAGCGACAAGCTATGGATATGAAAATGCAGGCTTTTCTGGATAAGGTAAAGGACATGGCGGATAAAACCGGCAAGGTCTCCGTCATGCGGCAGGCGTAGCCGGCAAAAGGCGAACGACCTTGCACTGGCGACCCGCATCAACCTGCAGATTTTCGATCTGAACACCGAGTGCGAAGCACTGTACAAGAGAAATAGGCAAGCTGGTGTACGATCTGCACCGCGGCGCAGAGGTCACCAACGAGGAAATGGACGAAAAGATGGCGCAGGTCGATGCCAAGCAGGAAAAGACTGGCTGCGCTGCGCGACAAGCTGTCGGAAATGCGCTCGGTAACGGCGTGCCCGCACTGCGGCAAACCGTGCGGCAAGGATGACGCATACTGCTCGTCCTGCGGCGCAGAGCTGTAACATAATACGGTTTGATGCATCATATTGTAATATCGGGCAAGGACAGCTATGCCCATTCTGATCAAAGGAAGGGGCGTACGGCGTTTGCAGCGTAAAAAACAGAATTTCATTCAAGGTGCGTTCATTTTGATGCTGGCCAGTCTGCTTGTCAAGGTGATTGGCGCATTCTTCCAGATACCGCTGCTCAACATGATCGGCGGCAAGTGATTCGCCGGCGTTCGGCATGTTCAGTGCGGCGTACCGCGTGTACACGGCGATGCTGATGATCTCGACCGTCGGTGTTCCGGCGGCGCTGGCGAAAATGGTCGCGAGGCCACAGCCCGCGGCAGAGAGCATGAGGTGTGGCGTACCGTCCGTGTGGCGGGAAGCATTTTCATTCCGCTCGGTGCGGTCTGCTCGGTCGTGCTGTGTTCCTCGGCGCGGGCACGTTTGCATCCTGGATCAAGAGCGCGGATTCCCGGCTGGCGGTTATGGCCATCGCACCGAGCGTGCTGATGGTTGCTGTTCTGGCGGTGTTCCGCGGCTACTATCAGGGCCGCTCGAACATGGTGCCGACGGCGGTTTCGCAGGTGATCGAGTCACTCGGCAAGCTGTTTATCGGTCTTGGACTGGCGTATTACGCAGTTCAGCATAACTTTCCGATCAGGCAGTCGCGGCAATGACTGTCCTCGGCGTTACCATCGGCGAGGTGGCTGCCGCTGTTTACATGCTCATTCAGGGTGCGATCACGCATCGCAGCAGCTCGGCAGTGCATGCGCTGGACGACAGCGTGCGTCCGGCGGGCCAGCTGGCGAAAACGCTGCTCAGTCTGTCCATTCCGATCACGATCAGCTCAGCGGTTTATGAGTCTGACCGACCTGATCGACGTGGCGCTGATCTCCACGCGTCTGCAAAGTCCGGCGGTCGGCATGACGGCAAGAAAGCAATGTCCACCTACGGCATTTACACCGGTCAGGCCATCAACTTCTTCAACCTGCCGCAGACGCTCATCACTGCACTGGCGGTCAGCGTGCTGCCGACCATCGCAAGCGCACGCGCGGCGGGCAACCATGCCAAGGTCTCAAAACACTGGGTACCACGCTGCGCATGACGGTTATCATCACCCTGCCGGCTGGCGCGGGCTTCATCATGCTCGCCGGACCGATTCTGCGCATGCCTGTACTCGCAGGGGAACGGAGCTTGGCGGTGTGCTGATGGGTTCTGCTCGGCTTTGCCGTACCGGCGGCGGCACTTGTGGCTGTCACCAACTCGACGCTGCAGGCGTTCGGCCGCATTGACCTGCCGCTTGTCTCGATGTTTGCAGGCGCGGTTGTCAAAATGCTGGGTGACTATTTTCTCATCGGTAATCCGGCGCTGAATATCATGGGTGCGCCCATCAGTACGGCGCTCTGCTACTGGCTGATCGCGGTCATCAACCTGTTCCACATCAGGCGTCTGACGGGTTCGCTGCCGCCGATCGGAAAAACGGTCTGTCGTCCGCTGGCGGCCACCATCGGCATGAGTGCGGCGATTTTCATTGTGCAGCGCGTGCTGAACGGTGCGTTGAGCGCAGCTCCCGGCGCCATGCCTGACAAGCTGATCACGCTCGCGTGCATCGGTGTGGCGGTTGCCGTGTATGCCGTTCTGCTGCTCGCGCTCGGTGCAGTCGAGCGGGATGATGTTCTGCTGCTGCCCAAGGGCGAGAGAATCGCAGATATTTTACATCTAAAGTAATCAGGAAGTGCAAAAATGGTTGATTTTGAAATAAAGGATTGTTACAAGTTCGAGGATCTGCTCCGCATTATGGAAATCCTGCGCGCGCCGGACGGCTGCATGTGGGACCGTGAGCAGGATCATCATTCTATCCGCCAACTTCATCGAGGAGACCTACGAGGGTCTGCGAAGCCATCGACGACGAGGACACCGAGCATATGAAGGAAGAGCTTGGCGATGTTCTGCTGCAGGTAGTATTCCACACCCAGATGGAGAAGGAAAAGGGCACATTCGACATCGACGACGTGGCGGACGGCATCTGCAAAAGCTGATCTTCCGTCACCCGCATATCTTCGGCAATGTCGAGGTCGCCTCGTCCGAGGAGGTCCTCAGGAACTGGGATGACCTCAAGCGCAAGGAGAAGCATCAGGAGACCGATACGCAGGCGCTCGAAAGCGTAGCAAAGAGCCTGCCGAGTCTGATCCGTGCAGAAAAGCTGCAGAAGAAGGCGGCAAAGGTCGGCTTTGACTGGGATAACGTGAAGGATGCACTTGACAAGGTGCAGGAGGAGCTTGACGAGGTCCGCCGTGCCATCGACGGTGACGGTGATCCGGAGGAGGAGATTGGCGACCTGCTGTTCGCGTCCGTCAACGTGGCGCGTCACCTGAAGATCGACCCGGAGGCTGCCGCCGAAAAGACCTGCAACAAGTTTGTCAGCCGCTTTGCGGAGATGGAGCGTCAGGCGACTGCCGCAGGCAAAAAGCTGGCTGACCTGTCCCTTTCCGAGCTGGATGCACTGTGGGACAGCGCAAAGCACGAGGAACACGCATAAGAGCAAAACCATGAAGAAAAGCGAACTTGTGACGCTGGTCGCAGAAAAGACCGGCTTTTCCAAGAAGGACACCGAAAGACGATCGACACCGTGTTTACCGCCATTGCGGATATCATGGCGGCCGGTGACAAGCTGCAGATGAGCGGCTTCGGTACGTTTGAGACCAAGGTGCGCGCTGCACGCACGGGACACAATCCGCGCACCGGCGAGGAGATCAATATTGCAGCGGCCACTATGCCGGTGTTCAAGCCGGGCAAAGTTTTTGAAGGATAAGGTAGACGGAAACAAGTGAGATTAGACAAGTATTTGAAGGTATCCCGCCTGATCAAGCGCCGCACGGTGGCGAATGATGCATGCGATGCAGCGCGCATCACGGTTAACGGCAAGCCGGCCAAGGCTTCGTATCAGGTGAAGATCGGCGACGTGATCGAGATCGCATTCGGTCAGCGCACGATGAAGGTGGAAGTGCTGAATATCGCGGAGCATACGCTCAAGGCAGATGCGTCTGCGCTGTATAAAGGAACTAAACCGAACATAACGTATCCCGCTCTCGCATATATTGCAGAGTGGGATACTTTTTTGCAGTCAGGAGGGTAGTTATATGGCGCAGGAGGAACGAAGCCGTGAAATGCCGCACAGTGTCATTCTGGAGGGGAGAAGCTGACCATTTCCGGTGTGACCGATGTGCACAGCTTTGATGAGGAACAGGTGCTGCTCGAAACCGTGCGGGGCATGCTGGTCGTGCGCGGTCAGGGACTGCATGTAGAGCGGCTGCAGCTCGAGGCCGGAGAGCTGATCATTCAGGGGAGATCGGCCTGCTCGAGTACGACGACAGCGTGCAGCCGCGCGACAGCCTGTTCCGGCGGATATTCGGCGGGTGAGCGGCCATGCCGGTGTTTACGAACAGCCAGCAGGTCACGCTCGTGCTGCAAAGCCTGCTGCTCGGTGTCGGGATCAGGGGCGGTGTATGACATGCTGCGGGCACTGCGTCTGCATTCCCGGTGCGGATGGGCAGGGGGCGGCGCTGCTCGATACGCTGTTCTGGGCGATCGTGCTGGCGGCCTTATTCGAGTTCGGGCTGATCGCGGCCGCCGGTCAGCCGCGCGGCTTTGTGCTTTTAACGGCGGCAGGCGGCATGGGATTGTACTTTGCGGCGCTGAGCGAAACCGTGCTGGAGGCGATTATGCGGCTTCTGCAGGCGCTTGCAAAGCTGAGACGCGCCGTATACGGCCTGCGGATGCACTGTCAAACGGTGGTAAAACAGCGGTGCAGTGCGGTAAAAATTCGGTTTTTGACGAAAAAATTTGAAAAAGACTCTTATCTTATTACGCAAAAAAGGTATAAAAATAAAACCTGTATCAGTCTGACGCGCAAGCAAATGATATGAGGTGAGCAGATGACAAGGCGCACGCGGATGATCCTTATCAGGGCAGCGGTAGTGGTGTTTCTGCTTTACGCGGTCGTCAATGTGGTAAACCTGCGCACGCAGATCAAGACAAGCGGGATGAACTCGCGTCTCTGACCCTGCGGGTGGAGGAATATCAGAAGGCGAACGAGACGCTCCGGCAGGAAATGCAAAGCGGCATTTCCGAGGAGGATATCGGAGAGATGGCGCGGACAGAACTGGGCTATGCGGAACCGGGCGAGCGTATTTTTTGTAGATACGTCCAGCCGGTAAAAGGGAAATAATAACGGAGGCAAAACAGCTTATATGGATTTGGCAGTGGGAGCAATCGTAGAGGGCAAGGTAACCGGCATCACCAAGTTTGGTGCATTTGTTGCGCTGCCCGAAGGCAAGTCGGGTATGGTGCACATTTCGGAGGTCGCTTCGACTTTTGTAAACGACATCAAGGTTTCCTGCAGGAGGGCCAGCAGGTCAAGGTAAGATTATCAATATTGATCAGGCAGGCCGTATCAATCTTTCGATCAGAAGGCGCAGCCGCAGGAGCCGCGTCAGCCGAGACAGGAGCGCCGTGAGGGCGGCTTTGCGCCGCGTCAGCCGCGTTTCAGCGTTCGTCCGCACCGCGCGGACGTGTGCAGCAGGCACCGAAGGACCCGTCCACGATGAGCTTTGAGGATAAGCTGAAGGCGTTTATGTCGGACAGCGAAAGCCGTCAGGCCGATGTGCGCCACGCAACCGATCGCAAGAACGGTTCGCGCCGCCGCAGATAAAGAAGAAAACCGAGGAAACCTCGGTTTTGCTTTTTATATGCCGGTGCACGAAGTGTCGGCAGGGCTTTTCGGCACCGGCTGACCGGGGTACACGAACTGCGTTAGCGTGTTCGCCCTGACGGGGCGGCTCCTTTTTCTGCACCGACCCAGCGGGGTGCGCGAACTGCCGCAGGCGGGTTCGCCCTTTCCGGGCGGGAAGGTTTTCGCTGAACCTCAGCGGGGGGCGACGCCGTACCCACGGCGGTGGGCAAAGAGGAAGGAAAACCTGCAGGTTGTCCTTCCTCTTTGGACTCCTACCTTTCCCGTGGATAGTCTGGCGCAGATTGCCTATATGTGACCGCTTCGAAATAGGGGGAACGGCAGAGGATTTTTCTTCCGTGTCTTTCGCAGCCTATTCGCAGGGTCAGATAGTGTTCTGCTACACAGGTCGGCTACTTCCAGCAGGCGCGACATGATAGTGTCGCGCAACTCTTTAACGCGTTATACCGCATGGCACCTGCGAATTAGGCGTTTGGTAAATTTATCTTCGTAGGTGCTATCTATCATAACGCGCTTACGATTTGCGCGGCACTGCTATCCCCCAGGGGACCCTCTCTTGCCCTTTGGGCAATTCACCTTGTGCCGCGCTCTGCGCAGAGTAAACCGGATGTGTAGCAGAACGGTATCTGGTACTGCGAATATGTCGGGATATGGGAGCACACTGTGCTCCCCCGTACGGTAGAAAAAACTCTGCCGTTCCCCTTTTCGCAGCGGTCACATGTCGGCAATCTGCGTCAGACCCTCCGGAAAAAGGTGATTCACAAGAGGGTGGCAACCGAAGGTGTCTCCCCTCTTGTGCGCCCGCGCGGCGTCAGCGCAAATCCCCGCCGCGGGGCGCGGCGACGTTCCCGCCGCCGCCGTAGGCGCACTCCAGCTGAGGTTCAGCGAAAAACCCACCGTCCGTTAGGGGGCGAACCGCCTGCGCGGTTCGTGTGCACCAGACAATCGGTGCAGGAAAAGGTGCTGCCCGGACAGGGCGTATTGCTGCGCAACTCGTGTGCCCAGCATGTTTGTACTGGAAAAAAGAGCGCAACTCCTGCTTTTGCGCAAAAAAGCGCGCTCTTTCTTGCGAAAGAGCGCCAAAAGTAGGATTGTGGGGATAAAGATATGAACGGTGCATGGCGGCTTTCCCAACCGCCATGATAAATATACCATAAATTACCATACTTGTCAACAGTTTTTGGAAGAGGTTTTCCATGAATCAAACACTGATCAAAATATCAATATTTGGACGATGGACGAGCGGGATTCTCGCTTTTTCGGCTGGATTCTGCTTGAAAACGGCAAAATTACCTCGATGGGCGAGGGCGAAGCGCCGGACTGCGAAAGCGTCATTGATGGCGAGGGCGGCGTGCTGACACCCGGCCTCATCGACATCCATTCGCACATCGGTCTGTACGAGGACGGTCTCGGCTTTGAGGGCGCGGATGGCAACGAGGACACCGATCCGGCGACGCCGCACCTGCGTGCACTGGACGGCGTCAACCCGTTCGACCGCAGCTTCCGCGAGGCACTTGAGGCCGGTGTGACGGCTGCCGCAGTCAGCCCGGGCAGCGCAAACCCCATCGGCGGACAGATTGCCCTGCTCAAGACGGCAGGCCGCCGTGTGGACGATATGATTCTCAAGGCGCCGCTGGCGATCAAGTTCGCGCTGGGCGAGAACCCGAAGTCGGTCTACCACGACAAGGACGAAACGCCCGTCACGCGCATGGCAACCGCGGGCATCATCCGCGAGGAGCTGTACAAGGCGAAGGAGTATTTCTCGCGCAAGGCGCGCGCGGAGAACGATCCGGAGCAGGACGAGCCGGATTTCGACATCAAGATGGAAGCACTGCAGCCGCTTCTCTGGGGCAAGGCCGAGGCACATTTTCACGCGCACCGTGCGGACGATATCTTTACCGCACTGCGCATTGCGAAGGAGTTCGGTCTGCGGGCGGTTATCATTCACGGCACGGAGGCGCACCTTGTAGCCGACCTGCTGGCCGAGGAGCACGTTCCGGTGGTCAGCGGCCCGTACATGACCGACCGTTCCAAGCCAGGGATCCGCAACCTGTCGGATGCCGCGCCCGGACTGCTGTGCAAGGCCGGAATCGAAACCGCCATTACGGTCGATCACCCGGAAATTCCGCTGCGGCTGCTGCCGATGGCGCTTATGCTGGCGGTGCGTGCGGGTATGGATAAAACGGACGCGCTGCGCGCGGTCACATCGGTACCCGCGAAAATTGCGGGCATGCAGGACAGAATCGGCAGCCTGAGAACCGGTTTGGATGCAGACTGTGTGCTGTGGAGCGGCGATCCGCTGGATATTGCAACCCAGGTGCAGGCTGTTTTTGTAAACGGCATACCGGAATATAGGAGGACAAAATGAGGACGATTGAGGTTTCGGAAGTAACCAAGCTGGTGCGTCAGCTGTGCATTGACGCCAACTACTATCTGCCCGCAGATCTGCGGCAGGCGTTCGTGGATGGTCAGAACGCGGAGGAGTCTCCGCTCGGCAAGACCATCTTCGGTGAAATGATCGCCAACTGCGACCTTGCACGCGAGAACAACGTGCCGGTCTGCCAGGATACGGGCATGGCGATCGTGTTCGCGGAGATCGGTCAGGACGTGCATCTGACCGGCGGCTCGTTCGAGGATGCAGTCACCGAGGGTGTTCGCCGCGGCTATATCGACGGTTATCTGCGCCTGTCGGTGGTCGGTGATCCGCTGCGCCGCGAAAACACCAACGACAACACGCCGTGTATCCTGTACACCTCGGTCGTTCCGGGCGACAAGGTGAAGATCACGGTTGCCCCCAAGGGCTTCGGCTCGGAGAATATGACCCAGATGAAGATGTTCACGCCTGCCGCTACCAAGGCGCAGATCGTGGATTTTATCGCGGATGCGTGCATCCATGCGGGTTCCAACCCGTGCCCGCCGATCGTTATCGGCGTCGGTTTGGGCGGCACGAGCGATAAGGCGGCATATCTCGCCAAGCGTGCGCTGCTGCGTCCGGTCGATCAGCACAACGCCGATCCGCTGTACGCTGAGATGGAGCAGCAGATTCTCGATAAGGTCAACGCATCCGGTGTCGGCCCGCAGGGACTCGGCGGTACGGTTACCGCTCTTGCGTGCGCGATTGAGCCGTTCGGCACGCATATCGCCGGTCTGCCGTGCGTGGTTAATATTTCCTGCCACGTTACCCGTCACGCAGAGGGCGAGCTGTAAGCAACCTTGACAAGAAATTGTAAAACCTCTTGGGAAATATGCTGAACAAATTGTGAACTTCTGAAAAATTGTTGGACAAGTTGCATAGGTTGTGCTATACTGAAGATAGCAAAACCCAATACCGTTTCCGCCACACCACGGCGGCCGCGGATAAAGCCATCAAAGGCGGTTTACGCCTGTTAGGAGATGATGTTATGAAGTTCACCATCGTCGAGAGAAAAATGAAAATCGATGACGACCTGCGTCAGTACGCACTGCGTAAGGTAGAGAAGCTGGATCGCTACTTCCAGCAGGATTCGGATACCACGATTACATTCAGTGAGCTGCGCGGCAAGCAGACGGTCGAGATCACGGTGCGTCAGGTTGGTCTGGTTGTCCGCGCCGAGGAAACGACGACTGATATGTATGCTTCCGTAGACGGTGCCATCAGCAGTATCGAGCGCCAGATCCGCAAGCATAAGACCCGCCTGGAAAAGCGCCTGCGCGAGGGTGCGTTCGATAAGATCGCCGAGCAGCAGGCTGCGCTTTCCGAGGAGGATTTCGATATCGTGCGCCGCAAGCGCTTCGACGTAAAGCCGATGAGCGTGGACGAGGCTATTCTGCAGATGAACTTGCTTGACCACCAGTTCTACTTCTTCCGCAACGCCGACAACGACAATATTCACGCCGTTGTTTACAAGCGTGCGGCAGGCGGTTACGGTCTGATCGAGGGCGAGGAGTAAAATCCGCGTCAATAGTAAAAAGTTGCATTACATAGGGACCGGCGGCGTTCTGCCGCCGGTTCTTTCGGTTAAAAGGGGAAAACGAATGAATTTATGTGATATTGAGACAATCCGAGCGGTTCTGGGCCGTCACGGATTCCATTTTTCCAAATCGCTCGGACAGAACTCTCTGACGGACGAAAGCGTGCCGCGCCGCATTGCGGAGATGAGCGGCGCGTCCGAGTGCGGCAACGCGATTGAGGTCGGCCCGGCATGGGCTGCCTGTCGGCGGAGCTGTGCCGGCGCGCGGATAAGGTCGTAGCGGTCGAGCTGGACCGTGCCCTCATGCCGGTTCTGGCAGAGACACTTGCGGATTACGATAACTTCGAGGTCGTGCACGGCGATGTGCTCGAAACCGACCTTGCCGCGCTCTGCAAGGAGAAATTCGGGGACGGAAAGGCGATCGCGTGCGCCAATCTGCCGTATTACATCACCACACCGGCGATACGGCGCTGCTCGAGAGCGGCGCGTTCGAGCAGGTGACGGTCATGGTGCAGAAGGAGGTCGCGCAGCGCATCTGTGCAGAGCCGGGCACGGCGGCGTACTCGGCGTTCTCGATTTATGTGCAGTACCACGCCAAGGCGGAAATTTTGTTTGATGTTCCGGCGGACTGCTTTGTGCCCAGACCCAAAGGTGGATTCGGCGGTGCTCAAGCTCGTGCCGCTCGACAAGCCGGCGGTTGCGACCAAGGATGAAAAAGCTGTTCTTTTCCCTCGTGCGCGCAGCCTTCAATATGCGCCGTAAGACGCTCGTGAACGCGCTCGGTCCGGTGCTCGGCTCGTCGATGAGCAAGGAGGAGATCATCGCACTCGTAGAAGCAGCCGGTCTGGATGCCCGCGTTCGCGGTGAGCGGCTCAGCCTTGCAGAGTATGCTAAATTAGCGGACCTCGCGGCGGAAAAGCTCAGTAATTGAGAATTGAAAATGGAGAATGGGAAATGGAAAATGTATCTGATGTTTTGCATTCTCCATTTGTTCATTTTTCATGGTGCCAATCGGATAGACGGCGGGGCACCCCAGGGGTGACCTCTTGCCCTTCGGACAATTCACCTTCTGAGGGCACCCTGCCCTACGGTAGTGGCTAAACATGTTTTGTAGGGTGGGCTGCCCTCAGCCCGCCGTTTGTCAACTCATTTGCAGACGTGTAATCGTAGGGCGCACAGTGTGCGCCCACATTATCGTTAAATGGGTGGGGAGCACACTGTGCTCCCCTACGGCATAATCTGTGGAATCATTTGGAGAAAATGTCGTTGCGTTAATTTTCCATTTTCAATTCTCCATTCTCAATTTTAAAGTCCTGTGGACAAAAGAAAAAGCCTGCACACGCAGGCTTTTTCTTATACCACAATGGCTCTCGGCGGCACCGGCGAGGAAAACACGATCTGTGTTTCGGTCTTGCCGAATTTTTGCAGACGTCCGATAAAGCCGTCCAGCTCCTGCGTCGAGGCGAACGACACCTTGATCAGCATGGAGTAGTCGCCGGTCACGCAGTTGCACTCGATCACATTCGAGCACGCAGCAATGAACGGATAAAATTCCTCTTTCTGGGTGGGCTGCATATCCAGATGAATGTACGCGAGAATGTGATGGCCAAGCTGCAGCGGGTCCAGATCGAGCGTATACGCACGAATAACACCCTGTTTTTCCAGCCGCTCAATACGCGCGGAAACCGCAGGGGAGGAAAGGCGAACCTCACCTGCAAGGGCCTTGATGGGGGTGCGGGCATTCTTCTGCAGCAGCCGCAAGAGCTTCAGATCAATTTCGTCCATGGGGCAAATAGCCCTCCTTATCCTAAAAATAAAAACAGGAGTCCGACCCGCCTTTGCGGGACGAACTCCTTTGTTCACTGTTTATTATAAAAGCACGACCGGGTTGTTGTCAAATAAAATAAGGCTTCGAACAAAAGTTTTTATACATCCGAGTCGGTGATGACCTTGAATTCCATCCAGTCCGGCGTTGCGGAAACGTAAATGGTATCCTCGTCAATGAACACAAAATCCCGGTTATCGCTGAAATTGGACTGGTTGTTTTCGGTCGGAACATCGTTTCGGTTTGCCGTTTTCGAGGTGATCGAACCGTCAGGCGTTCCGCAGAACGGCTCGGAAGGCAGGTTTCCGGTCTCCTGATACAGCTTGCCATCCACCATGACCATCCGCGGTACGGTGGCATCCTGCTCGAACACGATCCACTGGTTATCAATCAGCACCTCGATATGGTCGTCTATGCGCTGATAGCCGTAGCCTGTGCCGAAGTTGGACTGGCCGTTCTCGGTGGGTGCGTCCGTGCCGTTTGCCGTCTGCGAGGTGATCTCGCCGTCCATGTTGCCGCAGCGGCCATCGACCGTGCTGACCTCACCGGTAGACTGATACAGCGTGTTATCCACCATCACCATCATGGGTGCATCTGCGACCGGTTTCTGCTCGGTGGTATCCGGCAGGGCAGCTGCGTCATCCGTGCTCTGGCTGCCGATTTCGGCTTCCGTGGTTTTCGGCTCGGCATTGCCGCAGCCGGTCAGCAGCAGCGCCAGAAGTGCAAGAAGCATTGCTAAAGTGCGTTTTGTCATAAAAAACACCGCCTTTCGTAACTCTGATAGTATAGACGAAAGACGGCGTAAAAAAGTTCCGTATAAAATTATTTTTTCTTTTTCGGTTTTGCCCAGCCGGATTTTTTTACCCTGATTCGGCTTTGCCCTGTGCCGGACGAGAAGCCGGTCGTTTGCCGTTCGGTGCACTGTGCTTGCCGTTATTAGGCGCAGAATGACGGCGGTCGTTATTCTGCGGTCTGCCGCCGTTGGACACGCCGTGGCGGCTGACGCTGTGCTGCTTGCTGCCCGGCATGCGCTGGTCGTTGCCTCTGCCCGGACGAATGAGACATTCCCTGCCAAAACCGATGAGATCCTCACGGTGCGCCTTTTTGAGCGCGGCAATGACGATCGGGCGCTTGTCCGGTCGGCGCCACTGCAGCAGAGCGCGCTGCATCGCCTTGTCCTCGGGCGTTTTTGCCACGAAAACAGGCTTCATGGTGCGCGGATCAATCTCGGTGTAGTACATCGCGGTGGACAGCGTACCCGGCGTGGGATAAAAATCCTGCACCTGCTCGGGCATGTAGCCGACGCGGTTGAGGTACTGCGCGAGCATGATGGCGTCATCAAGCGTTGCACCCGGATGCGAGCTCATCAGATAGGGCACCAGGTACTGCTTGCGGCCCAGCTTTCGTTGATGCGGGCATACCGCTCGCGGAACTGCTCGTACACCTTGAAGGACGGCTTGCCCATGTAGTACAGGGCGTTGTCGCTCATGTGCTCCGGCGCGACCTTCAGCTGACCGGAGATGTGGTGTTCGACCAGTTCGCGGAAGAACGCATCGTTCTTTTCGGCCATCATGTAGTCGTAGCGCAGAGCGGAGCGCACGAACACCTTCTTCACGCCCTCGATGCGGCGCAGCTCGCGCAGCAGCTCAAGGTAGTCGGTGTGGTCTGCTTCGATGTTCTGGCAGGTGGTTGGGAACAGACATCGTTTGTCCTTGCAGCAGCCGAATTTCTCCTGCTTTTGCAGGCCGGAAAGCGGAAATTCGCGGTCGGGCCGCCGACATCGTGGATATAGCCCTTGAATCCGGGCATTTGGGTGATCTTTTTTGCTTCCTCGATCACGCTCTCGTGGCTGCGCACCTGAATGTACCGTCCCTGATGGAACGCCAGCGCGCAGAAGTTGCACGCGCCGAAGCAGCCGCGGTTGTGGATGATGGAGAACTGCACCTCCTGAATGGCAGGTACGCCGCCGAGCGCCTCATACGACGGATGATAGTTACGCATGTACGGCAGCGCGTAAACATGGTCCATCTCCTCTGTGGTCAGCGGCTTTGCGGGTGGGTTCTGCACAAGGATGCGCTTGCCGTGCCGCTGGAGGATGGCCTTGCCGCGCACGGCATCCTGTTCGTCGTACTGGATTTTTGACCGAACGGGCGTAGTCCGGTTGCTGGCGCAGACATCCTCGTACGAGGGACATTCGACCGCATCATACCCAGATCGTCCGTATCATGCACCATATAGGCCGTGCCGCGACTCCCTTTGCACGCGTCCGCGCCCTTTTTTGCCGTGCTTGAGGTTGTTTGCCAGCTCAACGACCGAGTGCTCGCTCATGCCGAACATCACACCGTCCGCGCCGGTGGATTCCAGAATGGACGGCATAACACGGTCAGCCCAGTAATCGTAGTGCGCAAATCGGCGCAGACTGGCTTCAATGCCGCCGAGATAGACCGGCGTTTCCGGAAGGCGCGCCGTGCAAGCATGGAATAGACGGTTACCGCACGGTCCGGGCGCTTGCCGCCCACACCGCCCGGCGTGTATGCATCGTCCGAACGGCGCTTTTTCGCCGAGGTGTAGTGCGCGACCATCGAGTCGATGTTGCCGCCGTTGATGAGCACCGCATAGCGCGGACGGCCCATTTCGAGAAAATCGTGCTCATCGCGGAAATCCGGCTGGCTGAGGATAGCGACCTTGTAGCCTGCATCCTCCAGCACGCGGGAAATGACCGCCGTGCCGAACGACGGATGATCGACGTATGCATCGCCGGTGACGATGAGAAAATCGCAGTAATACCATCCGCGATCGGTCATATCTTGTTTGGAAATAGGGAAAAACCGTTCATATATACCTCTTTGGCTTTACAAGGTGAAAATTATAGGTTACAATAAAAAATACGGGTAATCCGGCAAAAGATGTTGAAGACGGTTGACCATACTCCCTGAAGGGAGGTGGTATTATGGATCAGATTTGGCAGATCATTATGTTACTTATTCTGCTTGAGTTTGTCAAAACCATAAAAAATAACCGTCCTCGGCCAAGGTAACGGTTATTTTCCAAAGAATAATCTTACTTCAGGTCAACCGTCTTCTGCCGGATTGCCCTTTTCTATCTATAAGTATAGCAAATCTGCGGTAAAAGTCAAGCCGCAGAGCACGGAATATGTTTGCAGAATAAAAAATAACCGCCCTCGCCAAAGGTAACGGTTTTTTTTTCGCAAATAAGGTATACGGTTATTCTGCAAAAACTCAGTTATCCAGATAGAACTGAACCAGCACCTGCATCAGCTCGTCCCGGTCGATCTTGCAGATCATGCTCCGGGCGTTGTTGTAGTTGGTTATGTGTCGGGTCCTCAGAGAAGATAGCCGACGATCTGGTTGATCGGGTTGTAGCCTTTTCTCCTTGAGCGCATCATACACAGTGGTAAAGCGTGCGCTTCATCTCCTTGTTGGACTCGTCTACCAGACTGAATTTTCTCGTTCCGTCAAGCATATTTGGTTCTCTTTTCCGATCCTACCTGTCGGTGTTTATCGTTACTTACAGCATAATACAAAAAGCAGAAAAAAGTAAAGCCTTATCCGCGCAAAACTCACATGAAAACTTTTTTCCGCCTGTGGCATACACTGTATGGTGAGGAAAAAGGAGACGGTGTTTTATGAGCTGTAATTTCCCAGCAGCCGCGCCAGCTCCTCTGCGTTATCGAGCGTAATGCCGTCCGCAAGTGCCTGCTGCTCGGCGGATGGCAGCGTGCGTGTGTCGATGCCTGTGCGCAGGACCGAGCCATCGCTCTGCCGGATGACAAGCCGGTCATTTTTCGCTCTGCACCGTGTAACTAATTGCTGCGCTCGCCGGAACGGCAGGCGCGGACAGCAGCGCGCGTCCGGCGAGCACCAGACTGATCATTGCCGCAAGACACGCCAGCGCGGCAAGCAGCGTGCGCCGCCGCGCCTGCTGCATGGCAAGCAGATAAAAACCCCTGCATCATAGTCAAAACTCCTTCACTCAGTGGGACTTGCTTTGAGTATTCCCACAAAAATACGGTCTATTCTAAAAGCAGTGTAAAAAATGTTTGGAATTTGCAAAAGTCCTTGGTATAATGCTATCAGAGTGCCTATTACATCGGCAGTAAGCTGCCGGAAGAAAATCGGCACAGGCAGCTATTGTACAATTCATTTAGCCTTATAAGACGGTAATACCGATGAATTTTACGGTATTGCCAACAATACACGGTGCTTCAAAAAAACAAGACCGTGTGCGGAACAAATAGGACGTGTTCCGCGTCTTACCCGACAGGACCCTGCGGTGCATATCGTGGGGCAAGGAGGAAAACAAATTGGCAACTGGCAATCAAAAGGAACGGGGATCGGACATCTGCTCTCCCGCATACTGATTACACTGGTATTGATCGGCGTGCTGTGCGGCTGCTTCTGCGGCATTGCGTTTGCGATGTATGTGCACATCTATATCAATCCGTCCGCGCAGGAAACTGCGGTGGAGATCAGCAAGGGACTGGGTCTGAATCTGAATTCATTCATCTATGCTAAGGAATCGGATTCCGATGAATACGCTGTACGAAACCATCAAGGGCAAGAAAACCGTGAATGGGTGGACAGCGACAAGATTCCGGATACCCTCAAGAACGCAGTCGTTGCAATCGAGGACGAGCGCTTTTACAAGCACCACGGTGTAGACTGGGTGCGCACGATCGGTGCGGTCAAGGGCTGGCTGCTCGGCGGCACGCAGTACGGCGGCTCAACGATAACGCAGCAGCTGATCAAAAACATCACGGCTGACAACGATTACTCGGTAAAGCGCAAGGTAAACGAGATTTTCCGCGCGTTTGCACTTGAAAAAAGAGATTGCCGACAAGGACCGTATTCTGGTCATGTACCTGAACACGATCTATCTGGGCTACAACAGCTACGGCGTACAGACTGCGGCGATGCAGTACTTTGACAAGGATGTATCGCAGCTGGATCTGGCAGAATCCGCCGTGCTGGCAGGTCTCACCAACAACCCGTCGATTTACGACGTTTATAACCATCCCGAAAAGGTAAAGGAGCGTCAGGAGACCATCCTTGCACAGATGCTCGATCAGAAGATGATCTCGCAGGAGGAGTACGAGGCTGCCGTAGCAGAGGAGCTTAACTACCGCCCCTACGAGGAGTATCAGCAGGAGATCAAGTCCACCTACAGCTACTTCACCGATGAAGTCATCAAGGACGTGATCAACGACCTGATGACCGAAAAGGGATATTCCGTCTGGTTGCGGAGAACATGGTTTACTCCGGCGGTCTGAACATCTATGCGACCATCGACACCAAGGTGCAGAATGCACTCGATGAGGTCTGGGCTAACGCAGATAATTTCCCGAACACCGAAAAGTACGGCGAAATTCCGCAGAGTGCCATGGTCATCACGGACAAGCAGGGCAATATCGTTGGTATTGCCGGCGGTCGCGGTGAAAAGACCAGCAGCCGCGGCTTCTCTTACGCGTCTGACGCACGCCGTCAGCCGGGTTCTTCGATCAAGCCGCTGGCGACCTATGGTCCTGCGATGGATGCCGGTATTGCTACGCCGGACACCACGGTTTACGACCGTGCGCTCATACAGGATGAGGAAGGCAATCCGTGGCCGATGAACGACGGCAAATATCCGACCGGCCGTGCAATGACGGTCAAAGGAAGGTATGACGCGTTCGCTCAATACCATTTCGGCACAGCTGCTCAAACAGCTGACTCCGCAGAAGTCCTACGAATTCATGACGCAGCAGCTTGGCTTTAAGCTGGTAGACAGTCGCATCAATGAGGACGGTACCGTGCAGTCGGATATCGACCTTGCACCGCTGGCGCTCGGCGCACTGACGGACGGCGTTACCGTTCGTGAGATGGCGGGCGGTTTCTCGACCTTCATCAATGACGGTGTTTACGGCGGTACCCGCACCTACACCAAGGTGACGGACAGCGAAGGCAACACCATAATGGAGAATACCCCTAACACGGATAAGGGCTTTACCAATGTCCGCACGGATTATTATATGCTCGATTGTCTGCAGAACGTTACCGCACACGGTACCGCCTACGGCATTCAGCTTGACGGTGTAGAAACCGGCGGCAAGACCGGTACCACCACCTCCAATACCGATATCTGGTTCTGCGGCATCACGCCGAAGTATTCCGGTGCGGTATGGGTAGGCTACGAGCATAACTACCGTCTGGATGGTCTGTACGGCCGCAATGCGGCGGAAATCTGGCTGGCCGTTATGCAGAAGGTGCATGCGGGTGATTCCGGTCTGGTATTCGATTCGCATCCGCAGGATTTCGAGGAAGTCACCTACTGTATGGATACCGGTCTGCTGGCATCCGGTGCGTGCCGCGCTGCGGGACGTGCTGCAACCGGCCGATTCTGGAAGGACAAGGTTCCGACCGAGACCTGCAGTCATCAGAATATCGAAAACAAGTATGATTTCGGGAGCATGGGCGTAGATAATTATTACTACGACGATGAAGAAGATGACAGCGATTCGGACAGCAGCTCTTCGGATACCGACACCGGCAATGAGGATTCCGGTGACGTCGGATCGTATGACAGCGACGACAGCGGCGATTCCGGTGACGACAGCGGAGATGGCGGTGACAGCGGCGACGATTCGGGCGACAGCGACGATTCCGGTGGCGACAGCGGAGACAGCGGCGACAGCTCGGAGGATCCGGAAGCATAAAGCCGAATTGTTCGGCACAAACTGAAAACTGAAAATCGTTCAGCGCCGCACAAGGCCGCACAAGTCGGGGCGTTAGCGGTGCCTTGAACCCGCAATCCGCTTCAGCGGGGACTATGCGGGTAACAAGGAGCACACATGCGGCGAGGCAGCCACTCACAGAGCGATGAGAGACCGGTACTGCGCAACGGAGGACTGTGAATCATGTCAGGCGGGGGAACCGAGCAGCATTAAGCAGAAACCATCGTGTGCCGCAGATCTGCCGATTCTGAGCCCGAAATGCGGAAAGGCAGCCGGGTGTGTGTATTCGAATTACCTGTGTGCGGTCTTGTGGGGCGCTGAACGAAAGACCTTATAGGGGACTTCAAAGTCCCCTATATACAAAAATACGGTTCCGGAGAAACCGTATTTTGATACCAACGACGCCGCCCAAGGCGGCTGGGTCAGGTAACAAATCACCCGGCAAAAAGCTGGGCGATTTGTTGCATCGCAGAGCGATGCGGATTGAATGCCGCGTCGCAGACGCGGGACTGCTGCGGCAGGGCCAAAGGCTCGGTTTTCCATTCGGAAAACCTGCCTTTTGCAGTTAACCGTTGCAAGCAGCGGTTGGTTGATTTAATGCGAACTTTGTTCGCGGAAGACGCTTTGAGGCGGGCTTACGCCCGCCTCTTTATTTTATTGAGGGGAGGATTTTCGTTTGTATCAGGCTTTATACCGCAAATGGCGGCCGCAGACGTTTGCGGATGTGATTGGGCAGCAGCATATTACGGACACGCTGCGCGCGCAGCTGCAGTCCGGACGTTTGAGCCATGCATATCTGTTTACAGGCACGCGCGGCACCGGCAAGACCACCTGTGCGAAGATCCGCGCGCGCAGTCAACTGCGAGCATCCGGTGAACGGCGATCCGTGCAACGAGTGTGCGGCGTGCCGCGGCATTCTGGACGGCTCGGTGCTGGACGTGACCGAGATTGATGCGGCGTCCAACAACGGTGTGGACAATATCCGCGACCTGCGCGATGAGACGCGCTACACGCCTGCACAGGTCCGCAAGCGCGTGTTCATCATCGACGAGGTACACATGCTGTCCATCGGTGCGTTCAATGCGCTGCTCAAAACACTCGAGGAGCCGCCGGAGCACGTTCTGTTCATCCTCGCTACCACCGAGCTGCACAAGGTACCTGCGACCATTCTGTCGCGCTGTCAGCGGTTTGATTTCCGCCGCATCGGCGCGGAGGACATTTCCCGCCGGCTGCTGGATGTTGCGGCAGGTGAGGGCATTGCGCTGACCGAAGGTGCGGCACGCCTGATCGCCCGGCTGGCAGACGGCGCCATGCGAGACGCGCTTCCATGCTCGACCGTGCGGCGGCAGCCGGTGCGGTGGACGAGAAAACGGTCACGGCGGCGCTCGGCGTGATGGGTCAGGACGATGGCATTCGCCTGGCCGAGCACCTGAAAACCGGTGATCTGGCGGCGGCAGTCGGCCTGCTGGACGAATATTACAATGCGGGCCGTGATCTGGCGTCCGTGTATGATCAGATGCTCGGCCTGATCCGCGATGCACTGCTGGTCAAGACCAGCAAGACCGACGTTTCCGCGCTTATTTCTCCAGCGTACAGCGTAAAGACGCTGCAGGCGCTGTGTGACGGTCTGGCGTCGTCCACGCTCATCGCGTGGAGCCGCATTATCAGCGATTCGCTCGACCATATGCGCACGGCAGCCAACCGCCGCGTGGAGGCGGAGCTGTGCGCGGTGCGGCTGTGCAGCCTGGGCGCTGACAACTACGACACGCTCGGCGGGCGTGTAGAAGCGCTCGAGGAAAAGCTGAAGAACGGCGTTCCGGTGCAGATGGTGCCCGCAGCAGCCGCGCAGCAGGCAGGCGATGTGCCGCCTCCGCCGAGTGACGATGATGCACCGCCGCTTCCGGGCGACGAGGATGCGCCTGACTGGGCGCGAGAGGAAGACGGGACCCCAGACACGCCTAAGCAGGAAGTGACGCTGTGGAGCCAGTGGCAGCCGCTGCTCGAAGCGCTGACCGGCAAGATCAACATCGGCGCACACACCAATATCAAGCTGAGCGCGAAAGGCGTGCTCGAGGACAACGCGCTCGTCATTCTCTGCGAGGACAAAATGACGGCCATTCTCGCGGCAAAGGAGCCGACCATTTCGGTCATCCGGGAGCAGGCGGCCAAGCTGAACGGTGCACCCATCAAGGTCAAGGTGCGCGAAGCGGGCGAGGAGCTTGTTAGAAAAAAAAATCGCAGTCGATGAACTGATCGACCGCGCTAAATCAATGGATATTCAAGTGAAACAGCTTTAAGGAGGACATTTATTATGGCAAAGGGTAAGGGTTTCGGCGGCTTCGGCGGCGGCATGAATATGCAGGCGATGATGAAGCAGGCACAGAAGATGCAGGAGAGCATGCTCAAGGCGCAGGAGGAGATCGCGCAGATGGAATCCACCGGCACGGCAGGCGGCGGTATGGTTACCGCGACTGTAACCGGCACTTCCACGCTCAAGAGCATTGAGATCAAGCCGGACGTTGTTGATCCGGACGACATCGACATGCTGCAGGATCTGGTCGTTGCAGCGGTCAATGAGGCCCTCAAGGCGGCTTCCGATAAGTCGCAGAGACCAGATGTCCGCGATTACGGGCGGCATCGGCGACGGTCTGGGCGGTCTGCTGTAATGGAGCTTTTGCACCGCCGGTCGAACGGCTGATCGAGGAGTTTGCAAAGCTCCCGGGCATCGGCAGAAGACCGCACAGCGGCTGGCGTTTCATGTGCTCGACCTGCCGAAAGGGACGCCGAGCGGTTTGCGGATGCCATCCGTGAAGCAAAAAGCCAAGACGTTCACCTGCAGGCGTTGTCAGAATCTGACGGACAGCGAGATCTGTCCGATCTGTTCGGACAAGACGCGAAACCAGAAGGTGATCTGCGTGGTGGCAGAGCCGCGCGACGTAATTGCGTTCGAGCGCACGAAGGAGTACAAGGGTTTGTATCATGTGCTGCACGGCACGCTGTCTCCGATGGGGCACGTCGGACCGGACGACATCCGTATCCGCGAGCTGGTCAAGCGCGTGGCGGAGGAGGAGACCGAGGAGGTTATCCTCGCAACCAATCCGGACACCGAGGGCGAAGCCACGGCGATGTACATTTCGCGGCTGCTGCAGCCGTTCGGCATCAAGATTACGCGGCTGGCGTATGGTATTCCGGTTGGCGGGCATCTGGAGTTTGTTGATGAGGTGACGCTGACCCGTGCACTGGAGGGGCGAAAGGAGCTGTAATGGCTCCTTTGCATCCCTATGGGCGGTTTGAGTTTGACGAAATTGGTGCCGCAGTATGCCTTGCCTTCGCGGCGGCGCACAAGAGGGTAGACAACCTACGGTTTTCCACCCTCTGATTTTCCAGTTTCCTGTTGTTTGTTAGCCTGACGCATATCCAGAGACCGGCGGCTGCTTCGAAAAAGGGGAACGGCAGAGGATCTTTTCTACCGTAAAGGGGCGCACAGTGTGCGCCCTGCCTCGCTACATACGCAGTGTCAGATACCTTGCTGCTACACATACGGGTCAACGCACGCAGGCGCAACCCATAACAGTGTTGCGCAACGATTGTACTGGGTTGCTGTGCATGGCACCGTTGGAGTTAACTGGAAGATTGAGCTTGTCAGCGTGCAGAGCACGCCCGGTGACAGCGCGTACCGCTTCGCGGATCAAAAACCGGATAGATGGTGCTGAATAGAATTTACAACGTAAACTCTCATCTTACCTTTGAAAAGGGAAAAAACAGGAACAGCCGAACTTTTCGTCCGGCTGCTCCCGCAATAAAAGTGTAGGATAGAGAGTAGAAAGCAGAACATGTGGGGGATCTTACGCTTTCCACGCCATTTATAATACTGGTGAATTGTGAACATTCTGTGTACATTCTACACAATATTAGATTTTTGATAGATCGGGAGGAAAAAAAGTCTGTGGCAGACCTGAAAAAAGAAATTGAAAATCGGCGCACATTGCAATCATTTCGCACCTGACGCCGGTAAAACCACCATTACGGAGAAGGTTTCTTGCTCTACGGCGGAGCCATTCAGGAGGCCGGCATGGTCAAGGGCAAGAAAAACAGCCGTCATGCGGTTTCCGACTGGATGGAGATCGAGAAGCAGCGCGGTATTTCGGTAACGTCCGGTGCTGCAGTTCCGCTATGAGGGCAAGTGCATCAACATTCTGGATACCCCGGGTCATCAGGACTTCTCGGAGGATACCTACCGCACGCTGATGGCGGCTGACTCTGCGGTGATGGTCATTGACGCCTCCAAGGGCGTCGAGGCACAGACCCGCATGCTGTTCAAGGTCTGCGCGATGCGCGGCGTGCCGATCTTCACCTTTATCAACAAGATGGACCGTGAGGCACGCGACCCGTCGAGCTGCTTGAGGACATCGAGAACGAGCTGGGCATCGGCACCTATGCGGTAAACTGGCCGATCGGCTCGGGCAAGCGCTTTCAAGGGCGTGTACGACCGCATGGACGATGAGGTTATCACGTTTGAGGGCGCGGATTTTCGCCACGAGGTCAAGGCGCAGCGCCGGTCGATCGACGATCCGATCCTCGAGGGTCTGCTGCCCGAGGAGCAGTGTCAGACGCTGATCGACGATGTGGAGCTGCTCTCCGGTGCAGGCGATGATTTTGATCATCAAGGCTGTGCACGAGGGCAAGTTGTCGCCGGTGTTCTTCGGCTCGGCTCTCAATAACTTCGGCGTTGAGCCGTTCCTGAAAAAGTTCCTGCAGATGACGCCGCCGCCGACCGCGCGTACCGCTGACATCGGTGTGATCGACCCGTTCGACCCGCATTTCTCCGCGTTTGTGTTTCAAGATTCAGGCGAACATGAACAAGGCGCATCGCGACCGTGTTGCGTTCATGCGTATTTGCTCCGGCAAGTTTGAGCGCGGTCAGGGACGTGCTGCACGTTCAGTCCGGCAAGAAAATGGTGCTTGCCGCACCGCAGCAGCTGATGGCAGCGGACCGCTCCATCGTCGACGAGGCGTATGCGGGCGATATTATTGGTATATTTTTCGATCCAGGCGTGTTCTCCATCGGTGATACCGTGTGCGATCCCAAGCATAAGTGCGTGTTCTCCGGCATCCCGACGTTCGCACCTCGAGCTGTTTGCCGTTGTCCGTCAGAAGGACACGCTCAAGCGCAAGCAGTTCGTCAAGGGTGTCGAGCAGATCGCACAGGAGGGCGCTATCCAGATCTTCCGCGAGCTGGGTGCCGGTATGGAGAGCGTCATCGTGGGCGTGGTCGGCGTGCTGCAGTTTGAGGTGCTCGAGTACCGTTTGAAGAACGAGTATAACGTTGAGATCATCCGCGAAAACCTGCCGTATGAGCACGTTCGCTGGGTTGAGAATGACGAGGATGACTTCGACATCAAGAAGCTCCAGCTCACGAGCGATACCAAGATCGTCGAGGATCTCAAGGGCAACAGCCTGCTGCTGTTCACCTCGCCGTGGAATATCACCTACGCAACCGACCATAACGAGAACCTGCGTCTCGCGGATTTCTCGGAAAACGCGTAAAAATGCCTGTCGCGAAACTACAGTTTCGCCGACAAGGGGGAACGGACCGTGGGCCGTTCCAAAGTCGTCCGAAAGTTCCTCCTGATGGTCGAAACTTTCTCCCTCCAGAAGTATAAAAACCGAGATACATGCTCCCGGTTTGCTCTCATTAAATCTTTTTAAGGATAGAGGCCTACGGGCTATGAATTTGCATAGCAAATTCTATTTGCGCGCTGACGCGCGAAGCACAGGACACAGGCGGCTGTGCCGCCGGGTCCCGCACCCGCGAACGCAGTTCGCGGCATAAAAATACGCAGTATGCCCTGCAAACCGCCCCCACAGGACAGCCGCCTGTCGGCGGTGAGTCCTTCGCGGGTGACAGCGTTCACGCCAACCCATAAAATCCCCGACGGGGATTTCAGCACCCAGATGACCTATCACGCCGCGGAGCGCATCAAATGGAGCGCTTTCAGCGCGACAAAAATGGCCCAGCTTTGTCGGGTCATTTTTAGCAAACAATAAAAGAGCACCGGAATCGAAATTCCGGTGCTCTTTATTGCGGTAGCCCTTACAGGCAGCGCCTGTCAAAAGGGCGTCCCTCGATTGAAAGGGGCTGCGCCCTTTCAATCGAAAAAATCAGCATACGCCCTGAGCCAGCATAGCGTCAGCGATCTTCTCGAAGCCGCCGATGTTAGCGCCCATAACAAGGTTGTCCTTGTGGCCGTACTTTTCAGCGGCACTGATGCAGGTCTTGAAAATGTTGACCATAATATCGTGCAGACGCTGATCAACCTCCTCGAAGGTCCAGGACAGGCGCAGCGAGTTCTGGCTCATCTCCAGGCCGGAGGTGGCGACGCCGCCTGCGTTGGCCGCCTTGGCAGGACCGAAGAAGATGCCGTTTGCCAGGAACGCCTCCACAGCCTCCGGCGTGGACGGCATGTTCGCGCCCTCAGCTACAAACTTGCAGCCGTTTGCGATCAGAGCCTTTGCGTCATCCAGATTCAGCTCGTTCTGGGTTGCGCACGGAAGAGCGATGTCGCACTTGGTGCCCCACGGACGCTGACCCTCGGTGTAAACGTTGCCCGGTACGCGCTCAGCGTACTCCTTGATGCGGCCGCGCTTTACTTCCTTGATGTCCTTTACAATATCGAGGTTGATGCCGTTCGGATCGTAGATGAAGCCGTTGGAGTCGGACATGGTAACAACCTTAGCGCCCAGCTGGGTAGCCTTCTGGCAAGCGTAGATTGCAACGTTGCCGGAACCGGAGATTGCAACAGTCTTGCCCTCAAACGAAGTACCCTTGTATGCGAGCATTTCCTTCATGTAGTAGCACAGACCATAGCCGGTGGCTTCTGTTCTGGCCAGAGATCCGCCGTAGCTGAGGCCCTTGCCAGTGAGGACGCCGGTGAACTCGTTGCGCAGCCGCTTGTACTGACCGAACAAAAGCCGATCTCACGGCCGCCAACACCGATATCGCCGGCCGGTACGTCGGTGAACTGACCGATGTGCTTGCACAGCTCGGTCATAAAGGACTGGCAGAAGCGCATGATTTCGGCATCGGACTTGCCCTTCGGGTCGAAGTCGGAGCCGCTCTTGCCGCCGCCCATGGGGAGGGGGGCGAGGGAGTTCTTGAAGATCTGTTCGAAGCCGAGGAATTTTATAACCGATGCGTTAACAGAGGGGTGCAGACGCAGACCGCCCTTGTAGGGGGCCGATCGCGGAGTTGAACTGGACGCGGAAGCCGCGGTTGACCTGAACCTTGCCCTGATCGTCAACCCACGGTACACGGAACATGAACATGCGCTCCGGCTCTACGATGCGCTCCATGATGCCGTTCTTCTCGAGCTCCGGACGAGCTTCAACAACCGGCTGAAGGCTCTCGAGAACCTCGTAAACTGCCTGCTGGAACTCCGGCTCATTCGGGTTGCGCTTCTGTACGGTTTCGTACACGCCCTGCAGATAAGAATTGGTAAGTGCCATTTTTATTGTCCTCCTTACATTCTATACCACTCGCTTAACTTTCGTAAGTAATCCGAGTGGAATGCTTTTATATTTGGTGACGGTTCTATTATATAGCAATTTTTTGCATATGCAATACTTTAGCACGATAAAATTATACAGTTTTTTAGGCCGAAAAACCTATGGATATTGGCAATCTGACTTGATATAATAAAGCCAGTACCGCATAATTAAAGCGGCGGTGCTTTGCGAAAATTTACTTTCTTGACTTCGGTGTGTTTTCTTGCAATCCGAAAGTATTGCTGCAAAACCATGTCTCGTTAAAAAGAAAATTTACTCGCAAAGCACTCTTGTTTAATTATGTGGTATTGACTGGTAAAAAGAAAGGTGGATTAGCTATGGCAAACAGCTTTGACCGAATATATGCAGTGGTGAAGAAAATTCCGCGCGGAACGGTGGCCAGCTACGGGCAGGTCGCGCTGCTCGCGGGCAATCCGAGATGGGCGCGTGTCGTCGGCTATGCGCTGCATGTCAATCCCGATCCGGAGGGGATTCCGTGCTACCGCGTGGTAACGAAAGACGGACGAACGTCACCGGCGTTTGCGTTCGGCGGCGCGGATATCCAGCGCGCACTGCTCGAAGCGGACGGCATCGAGTTCACCGAGGACGGCCGCGTGGATATGGCGAAATACGGCTGGACAGGATTAGGGTAACACCGCACAATTACACTGCGGCGCTTTACGGAAATTTTGTGCTCTGACGTCGTTGTGCTTTCACGGTAATACACAAAGTATTACCGCAAAATCACGCCTAGTCAGACCGCAAAATTTACTCGTAAATCGCTCTTGTTCAATTATGTGGTATTACCCTGACTTGACAAATCCGGTCGTGCGGTGCTATGCTTGCGCCAAAGGAGTGACACGCATGATCGACATCGAAAAGCTGACCGCGCTCGCCATCGCGTATGACGCAGGCGACGCAAAACGGATTCAGCACTTTATAAAGGTATACGCGTACAGCCGCCTGCTTGGGCGCAGGGAAGGTCTGGATGAGCAGAAGCAGAATGTACTCGAAGCTGCAGCCGTTCTGCACGATATCGGTATCCACGAAGCCGAACGGAAGCATGGCTCGAGCGGCGGGCATTGGCAGGAGATGGAAGGTCCGGCGGTCGCGGCTCCCATGCTGCAGCAGTGCGGCGCAGATGAGCGGGAGAGCGAGCGCGTGCAGTGGCTCATCGCGCATCACCATACCTATACCGCCGGAGAGGAAAAAGATTTCCGTATTCTGCTCGAAGCGGATTTCCTTGTCAACGCCTACGAGGACGGTATGACGGCAGAACAGTGTAAAACCGCGAAAGACCGCGTGTTCCGAACCGAAACCGGCAAGCAGTATCTTGAAGAAATGTTTCCAAACCGGCATATCAGGGCGAAAAATGTTTTAATGGATATCGGCGAAATAATGGAAAATTGAAAATGGAGAATGAACCGGACGGGTTTCATTTCTCCATTTTTTTTTCTATTGGTGCGGTAACATCATCATAACGTGATATATCGTAGGGTGCGACAATGTGAACATTTCGTGAAACCCGTTGACATTGCCAGTGACGGTGTATAATATGTTAGCAAGCTAACAGTAAGGAGGCTAACAATGAATTGCTGTGACCATAATGAATGCTGCGGTCACTCGGACGACCGCATCGGTGCAGAAATCGGCATGCTGCATAATCTGCTTCGGCGGCAGATGGCGTGTATGACCGAAAAGACTGCGAATGCAGCGAATGTGACCGGCATGCAGGCGATGATCGTCCATCACCTGATCATACACGAAAAGCAGGGCGATATATTCCAGAAGGATCTGGAAAACGCGTTCCAGATGCGCCGCTCGACCGCAACGGGCATACTGCAGCTGATGGAGCAGCACGGCATTATCCGCCGTGAGCCGGTGGAGCATGACGGCCGCCTGAAACGGCTGGTGCTGACCGAGCAGGCGCGTGCAATGGATGAATACATTACTGAGCGCATGCAGCAGATGGAACAGCTTCTGCGGCAGGGCATCACCGAGGATGAGCTGAAGGGCTGGTTTGCGGTCTGTGAAAAAATCCGCTCAATCTGGAGCAGTACCAATGCAATATGTGCAGGGAGGGACAGAAATAATGATAAAACGACTGCTGAAAAGTGTGCGTGAGTTCAAAAAGGACGCACTGCTCACGCCGTTTTTCGTTGTGCTCGAGGTCGTGATGGAGGTCATCATTCCGCTGGTTATGGCGCTGCTGATCGACAAGGGCATTGACGGGCAGGATATGGCCGCCATTTGGAAATACGGCATCATCCTTGTGCTGTGCGCCATGCTCGCGCTGGTGTTCGGCGCGGCGGCCGGCACCTTTGCGGCGAGAGCTTCAACCGGCTTTGCCCGCAATCTGCGTCACGATATGTACTACAATGTGCAGAATTTCTCGTTTTCCAACATTGATAAGTTCTCCACCGGTTCGATCGTCACCCGTCTGACCACCGATGTTACCAACGTACAGAACGCCTTTCAGATGTGCACGCGCATCGCGGTGCGCTGCCCGGTCATGCTGGTCTTTGCGCTGTTCATGGCGATGAAGATCAACAGCAGGATGGCGCTCGTATTCCTCGCGGTGCTGCCGATTCTGGCAATCGGCATGGGCATCCTGATGAAGGTTGTCGGTCCGGTCTTTGAGCGCGCATTCAAGATCTACGACCGCATGAACACGGTCGTACAGGAAAATGTGCGCGGCATCCGCGTTGTTAAGACCTACGTTCGTGAGGACCACGAGACTGAAAAGTTCGAGGGCGTTTCCGGCATGCTGTACCGCACGTTCTCCAAGGCGCAGAAGACCATGGCAGGCGTTATGCCGCTGATGCAGTTCTGCATGTATGCATGCATGCTGCTGATCTCCTGGTTCGGCGCGCGGCTGATCGTGGGCGGCAGCATGACCACCGGCGACCTGACCAGCCTGTTTGCCTACGCCATGCAGATTCTGATGAGCCTGATGATGGTAGCGATGGTTTTCGTTATGATCACCATGGCCAAGGCGAGCGCAGAGCGTGTTGCCGAAATCCTCGATGAGCAGCCCGACCTGCACAATCCCGCAAACCCGATTCACGAGGTCAAGGACGGCGCGATCGAGTTCGATGACGTTTCCTTCAGCTACAAGGGCGATGAGCGCAAGCTGGCGCTCAAAAACGTCAACCTGCATATCAAGGCCGGTCAGACCGTCGGCATTCTCGGCGGCACCGGTTCCGCGAAGTCTACGCTCGTGCAGCTGATTCCGCGCCTGTACGATACCACGCACGGCACGGTCAAGGTCGGCGG
>VOFB01001047.1_pt1 | contig 30614 bp, 57 predicted proteins | sample 5384141 | NCBI WGS metagenome assembly VOFB01 (sample SAMN12384721, study PRJNA508395) | human gut metagenome | isolation source: healthy gut A | host: Homo sapiens | reverse complement strand
AATGATAATCGCTCACTCGGTGAACTCTTTATACTTTTCTGATGAAAATGTCTGATATCACTTTGGATACAGGCCTTTCAAATGATGCTTCAAATGTTCAGAACAATACTTGCTGATTACTGCGAATTATCAGATGATCAATGAACTGGTAGGTGCATTTATGAATGCAATTCCAGTGACAACGGAATCACTGCCAGGTATTGAATTTTCAAGGCATAGCTAAAATCTATGTGCGAAGTTTGAGTAATTTATATTTGGGGTGCTTAGGCTATATTGGCGCTGTTTTCTTTCTTAAAGGACACCATCCGTTCGACAAAGACGTTGAGCGGAAGCTGATATGGTCTGCTATCCAGTATACCCCTATGAAAATAAGTATAAGACGTTTGGAGCATTGTCCAGAAAGTCCAAGAGCAGTATTCTGATTACAAATCCGGCAGTGAGCTTTCTCGGTATGTGGAGACTATAAAAAACTGACTAGAAAGGTCAAGAACAGAATGGATGAGAAGGATGCCAAGAGTATTCTCATCACAAGTGTTCTTGAAAATGAAGGAAAATCCACTGTGGTTTGCAAACCTAGCACTTGTTTTGGGCCCAGGAATCTAAAAAAAGTACTCTTAATTGACTGCGATTTTCGTAAGCCCTCCCAATTCAAAGTGTTGGGAATGCAGAACGTACCGTTTGACAATCTGGGAAGTGCTGAATGGAAAAAAGTGATATCCGGAGTTGATTCAAAAGGTACCTGGTACTGAACTTTACTGTATTTTAAATGCCATGGCATATCCCAACTCCACAGAGATGATTTGCTCCGGTCTTCTAAAAAGGACAATTGAGTATTTCGGAAAACAAATGGACTATATAATTGTGGATACCTCTCCATTAGCCTTGGTAGCAGACGCAGAAGAGTTGGCTGGGATGGTGGATGTCTCTGCAATAGTAGTGAAACAGCATTTAGTGGAGGCTAAGGATATCAATGATGCCATTGATGTGCTGAATGGAGAGAATTCGAGAATGTTGGGTTGCATTTTCAATGATGTACATGTGAAATCCCTGGAAAAAGTGGGGAGATATGGTTACGGCTATGGATATGGTTATGGAGGTCATTATGAGCGATGAGATTAAGGAGAAGGTGCCTGAGAGAAGAAACCTTGTGGACATCAGTGCAGTAATTGATGATATATGGAACGGGATTTTACGGTATTGGTGGCTATTCTTGGTCTTAATCAGTTTAGGGGCCTCTCTCTTATACTTTAATGCAAGAAGGAACTATGCTCCCTACTATACCGCGTCCTCAACGTTTACTGTAAATGCTTCCGCTGGTGTAAACTTTAGTGAAGGCAGCTACAATCAGACGGCGGCTGCACAGATGGGAAAAGTTTTCCCATACCTTCTCACCAGCGAAGTTTTAAACAGAATTGTTGCCGAAGATCTGGGCCTGGACAGCGTTCCCGGCACCGTCAGTGCCTCGGCCATGGAGGACACCAATCTGGTAACCATACAGGTGAACGCATCCGATCCCCAAATGGCCTACAATATCCTCCAGTCTGTCCTGAAGAATTACCCACAGGTCAGTGAATATGTAATCGGGGATGTGAAGTTAAATCTGATGGACGAGACGGGGGTTCCCATGTTTCAACAAACATGCCTGCCTTCAAAAATGCAGCGGCCAAGGGAGCAGCCGGCGGTGCTCTCATATCCATTGTCATCCTGGCTCTCTATGCCCTCACCAGGAGAACGATCCGCAAGGAGGATGACTTAAAGAGAATCCTGAATATCACCTGCCTGGGAGCAATTCCCCAGGGCGAAATTTAAGAGAAGGGCAAAGGTAAAGGAACCCCTTGTACTCTTAGACTACAATGGCATTCCGCATATGTTTGTGGAGGCTGTACGCACCATGCGCACCCGGGTGGAGCGGGCTATGCGGGAGGATGAGATCAGGTCCTTTTGGTCACCAGCGCTGTCGCCGGAGAGGTAAGACCACCATTGCGTCGAATCTGGCCTCTCCCTCACCCAGAGGGGGTATTCTGTTCTGCTGGTGGACGGGGATCTCAGGAAGCCTGCAGTTGCTAAAAAAAACATGGGCCTTGAGAAAAGGGAAAAGGGGTTCTATGACCTGCTGGTTGGAAAGGCCTCTTTGGAGGAAGTGACACACACCTACAAAGGTGGAAAGCTGAAGATTATTCCGGGCAGCTCCCCGGTGATCAATACCTCCAGGGTGCTCAACGGCAAGGATGCGGCGGAGGTTATGGAGAAGCTGAAAAACCAGGCGGATATCCTGATTATCGATACACCCCCAGCGCCGTGGTATCTGATGCAGCCATCATCGCTCAGTACGTGCAGAGCGGAATCTTTGTGGTGCGCCAGGATTATGCCAAGATCGACAAGATCCTGGAGGGAGTGGAGATGCTCTCCGGGGCGGGAATCCGGCTCTCCGGCTGTGTGCTGAATGATGCGGTTGTGGGTATTACCGGCTATGGTTACGGTTATGGATACGGATATGGACGTTACGGATACGGTAAATATGGGAAGTATGGAAAATATGGAACATATGGCTATGGAGTGAAAGAGGAAGAAAAGCAAATAGCGGAACAGAAGCAAAAGCCGGAGCTTAAGGAAAGAGCAAAGCCCAAAGCCAATTTCAACAAGAGTAAGTGAGGATTCTACTACCTCTTTAGGTGGCGAGAGGAATCACCTAAAACAAGATTAACGGCAGTGGCGGAGGAAGCTGTTTCCCATACGCGGAAGATCGTAGCACCCACGTGATTTGCAAACAAGCTTTAGAGAAGCTCGCGGTTCCAGAATGCTGCCACCGCCCGGGTGACGTCCTGGCGGCGATGCACATTACCCTGAGGAAAAATAAAACACGGAAGTCTTGACAGAACCAAAAGTCTGTATTATAATTTATCCAATTAAAGAAACAAAGTCTGAGAACAAAGAGAGTACTGACAGAAGGTACATCCCAGAGAGCCGGGAGTGGTGGAAACCGGCATGGAGAGCTGTCAGGAATGGGTTTGGGAGATGCCAGGTGAATTACAGTAGCCGGAGCCGTGTCCTCACGTTACAGGGTGAGATATCGAAGAGGAAGCTCTTCTGTATTGTAAAAAGTCAAGACAGAAATGGTGGCGCTTTCCAATTTCGGGGAGCGCTTTTTTTGTTACAAAAGAAACGGTTTATCCGCTGATGCGGACACCACCGCAGACGCAAGTCCTTTGGACTTCCAGATGTAACAAAAAGCCCTGCTGTGCCGAGCTATTACACAACCTGGAACATCTCGTTAAGTGTATATGTGTCCGGGCAGAATGCACACAGTGCGCAGGGGAAAGCTGTTTCGCAGCTGTACATGTTAAAGGTCTTGTAAAATGGGTGGCACCACGTTCATTACGTCCCAGGTCAGAGATGATCTGGGGCTTTTTTTATTTCAGGAATGGAGGTATTTTTATGAAAAGAGTATTGAGAGCTTACAAAGAAACAGTCAGTATTGTAAATGAGACAGCCACAGGACTCTATGCGGGGCTGGCCCAGGGTGGGAAGGGATTCCTCCTGGAGAGCTATGACAAGAACAACGGAAGATATTCCTTTTTGGTACAGACCCGGAGCAGATAGTCACCTCCAGGGGACAGAGCCTTGTCATCCGGGGAAGGAACGGCCAGGAGGAAGTGCGGGAGGGAAATCCCGCAGAGCTTTTGAAGCAGTACTACAGTGAGTTCACGGTCTATAAGGACGATGGGGAACTGGCCTTCACCGGAGGGCTGGTGGGCAGTCTGGCCTATGACTTTGTCCGCTATACGGAAAAGCTGCCCGATGAGAATCCGGATGAGATCGGGATTGAGACCATACAGATGATGCTTACCACAAAGTATATTGTGATCGACCATGTGGCGGAGACTTTGACTGGCGTCTGCCTGGAGGAGGACACTTCTCAGGGCAGGGAGCGGGGTGTGGCAGAGGCGGCCAGGCTGATTGAGAAAGGCCAGGAAAAACATGAAGGATTTTAAAACCGTGTTCTGCCAGGATGGGAAGATTGTAAAGAAATCAGATGACACCCAGCAGTACGGGGAGAAAGTAGAGAGGATCAGAGAGTATATCCGGGAAGGGCATATATTTCAGACCGTGCTTTCCCAGCGCTGGACCATTGAGACCGGGCAGGACGGTTTTGAGCTGTACAAGGAGCTGCGGGAGCTGAATCCGTCCCCTTACCTGTACTACTTTCATTTCGGAGACTTTGAGATTATCGGCAGTTCCCCGGAAATGCTGGTGAAACAGACGGACAATAAGGTGTACACCTGTCCCATAGCGGGTACCCGCAGGAGGGGCGCGGACCCGAGGAGGATCAGCTTCTCAAGGATGATCTGCTGCAGGATGAGAAAGAGCGGGCGGAGCATGTGATGCTGGTGGATCTGGCCAGAAACGACATGGGTCGGATTGCAGAGTTCGGAACCGTGAAGGTGACTCAGTTTATGCAGGTACAAAATTATTCCCATGTGATGCACATTGTGTCTATGGTGGAAGGAAAGAAGAAGGATAAGTATCATCCCATTGATCTGGCAGCCTCCTTCCTTCCGGCGGGAACCTTGAGCGGAGCACCGAAGATCCGGCGATGGAGATTATCGATGAACTTGAGAGTGTGCGCAGAGGACTCTATGGGGGTGCTACAGGATATATTGACTTTAACGGAAATATGGATCTCTGTATCACGATCCGCACCATGATCAAGCAGGGGAAAGAAGGTGTATCTTTGCAGGCTGGAGCAGGCATCGTAGCGGACTCTGTGCCGGAAAATGAGTACCAGGAGTGCTGCAATAAGGTGATGGCGCTGGCAAAAACCCTGGTGAAGGAGGAAGATTTATGATTTTGCTGATTGATAATTATGATTCTTTTACTTATAATTTATATCAGTATATGGGAACCTTTACAGATGACATCCAGGTGGTGCGCAATGATCAGATTACTTTGGATGAGATACGCAAGGTGGCGCCCGAGAAGATTGTTCTCCCCCCGGCCCCAAAAGCCCAAGGGCGGCGGGGATTTGTCTGGAGGTGGTGAAACAGTTTTACGATAAGCTGCCCATCATGGGGATTTGTCTGGGGCACCAGTGCATCGGGGAGGCCTTGGGCGGTACGGTGACGTACGCAAAGGCTCTGTTTCACGGGAAGCAGTCTAAGATTGAGCATGACGGCAGCAGCGTGTTTTCCGGGATTGACTCACCTATCAAGGTGGCCAGATACCATTCCCTGGCTGTGCAGAGGGAGGATCTGCCGGACTGCCTGAGAGTGCTGGCCTGTACCGGAGATGGGGAAATCATGGCTATGCGCCACAGGGAGTACCCTGTGGTAGGGCTTCAGTTTCACCCGGAATCCATATACACGGAACATGGAAAGCGTATTGTAGAGAACTTTGTAAACGGTGTAATATAGCAGAATGGTAACTGTGAAGGTACTGAAGAGTTACGCAGAATAAAGGAAGAGAGTAACGATTCAGCAGGTCTGTGCATTTATGGACCGAACGTTGCTGAACAGTTACGGAAGCGAGAGCTTATACAGAAAGGCTGGTGAGCAGAGATGATTTTAGATGAGATTGTAGCAGATAAGATAAAGAGGCTGGCGGAGCACAAGCAGAGAATTTCAGAGGACGAGATGCGCCGCCTGGCTCTTGAATCGAACCGGAAGAGCGTCAGCTTCTACGACGCGCTGGCATCCGAAGGGCTGTCCATCATAGGAGAGTTTAAAAAGGCATCTCCCAGCATGGGAGTGATTGACAATAAACTTAAGCTGACAGACCGCATTGACCAGTACAATGAGTCCGTGGATGCCATCTCCTGCCTGACGGAGGAGGACCACTTCCACGGAAATGTGGACTATTTAAAGGAGATACGGGCCATATCCCCTCTGCCTATCCTGAGAAAGGACTTTGTGATCCAAGCGTATCAGGTGTATGAGGCAAAGGTGATCGGAGCAGACGCGGTGCTGCTCATAGCAGCGATTCTGGAGGATGACCTGATGCACCGGCTTTACCAGCTGGCTTGCGAGCTGGGGCTGGATGTGCTGGTGGAGGTCCACGATGAGAGGGAAATGGAGAGGGCTTTGAAACTGGACGCACAGATTATTGGGGTGAATAACCGGAATCTGAAGGATTTTACCATCAGCCTGGAAAATACCCGCCGTCTGTGCAGGATGCTTCCGCGGGAAAGGTATTTGTATCCGAGAGCGGTGTGACGCGGGACGAGGACATTGCTTTTCTAAAGAGCTGCAAGGTAAACGCGCTGCTGATAGGCAGGGCTTTTATGGAATCCGAAAACCCCAGGGCGCTGGCAGAGCGGTGGAAGAGGGTTTTTCGTGAGAAAGGCGTTTCATGAGTACAGAGATTAAGATCTGCGGCCTGACAAGGCCGGAGGAGGCCAGGATGCTGAACAGCAGCAGGGCCGATTACGCAGGGTTTGTCCTGTTTTATGAAAAGAGCAGGCGGAATAACACAGTACAGAATGCCTGGCAGGTGCTAAGATACCTGGACCGGAATATTAAGCGTGTGGCTGTAGTGGTTTCCCCACACTGGAGCAGGTGAAGATGATTGAGCAGATGGATTTTCACATCATTCAGGTGCACGGAAAGCTTTCAGATGAGGTGCTGGGAGAGATTAAACTGCCGGTATGGCGGGCTTACAATATCCAGGATGAGATGAACCCGGAGGAGGTCAGCAATCCCAAGATCTGCGGTTATGTGCTGGACGGCGCGAAGCCGGGGAGCGGGGAAGCCTTTGACTGGGAGGCGCTTGGGAACTTCCAGAGGGAGATAAAACGCTGATTTTGGCAGGCGGGCTGCATGCCGGGAATGTGGAAAGAGCGATGGAGATACTGAGGCCGGATGTGGTGGATGTCAGCTCAGGCGTGGAGGGCCAGGACGGCAAGGATGCAGTGAAGATTAAGGAATTTATCGGAAAGGTGAGAAGACATGGATAAGTACTATGGAGCATTTGGCGGACAGTATGTGGCGGAGTCGCTGATGAATACATTGGATGAGCTGGAGAAGGCCTTTGAGGAGGCAGTTGTGGATCCCTCTTTTATGGAGGAGTACCACTATTATCTAAAGGAATACGTGGGAAGGGAGACGCCCCTGTATCTGGCGGAGCGGCTGACGGAGAAATATGGCCCGAAGATTTATCTCAAGCGCGAGGATCTGAATCATACCGGTGCCCACAAGATTAACAATGTGATCGGTCAGATTCTTCTGGCGAAGCGCATGGGAAAGACAAAGTAATCGCGGAGACCGGTGCAGGACAGCAGGGTGTAGCTACTGCAACGGGCGCAGCACTGTTTGATATGGAGTGCACGGTCTATATGGGAGCCGAGGATATCAAAAGACAGGCCTTAAATGTGATGCGTATGGAGATGCTGGGCGCTAAGGTGGTCAGCGTCACCTCAGGGAGCAATACCCTGAAGGACGCCACCAACGAGGCTATCCGTACCTGGGCAAAGACTGCGGAGGACACCTTCTATGTGATCGGTTCCGCAGTGGGTCCCCACCCTTACCCCAGGATGGTGAAAGAGTTTCAGAGTGTGATCAGCCGGGAGGCCAAAGAGCAGATCCTGGAAAAGGAGGGCCGCCTTCCGGACACGGTGATCGCGTGTGTGGGCGGAGGCTCCAATTCTATCGGCATGTTTGCGGATTTTATTGATGAGAGGGAAGTGGAACTGATCGGCGTGGAGGCAGCGGCCTGGGCATTGAGACGGGCAAGCACGCAAGCGCCATGGCTCTGGGACAGCCGGGTACGCTGCACGGCATGAAGTCCTATCTTCTCCAGGATGAGGACGGAAATGTGCAGCTGGCCCATTCTATCTCAGCAGGACTGGATTATCCCGGCGTGGGACCGGAACACGCATACTTAAAGGACAGCGGGCGGGCCAGCTATGTTTCTATAACGGACAAAGGAAGCTATGGATGCCCTGATGGAGCTGTGCAGGCTGGAAGGCATTATTCCGGCCATCGAGAGCGCCCACGCCTGCGCCTACGCGTTTCAAAAGGCAAAGACCATGGGCAAAAACCAGACGATGATCATCTGTCTTTCCGGAAGAGGGGATAAGGATGTGAATACCATAGCGGATTATCTGGCAGGCAAGGGATACTTGTATTAGAGAAAGCGGGAGGTGCGAAGATGAACAGGATAGAAGAAACGTTTCAGAGACTAAATGAAAAGGGCGAAAAGGCCTTTATAACGTATATGACAGCAGGGCTGCCCGATATGGAGGGCACAAAACGGATCATACATGCCCAGGAGGAGGCTGGGACGGACATTATAGAGCTGGGAATTCCCTTCTCTGACCCAGTGGCTGACGGACCCGTAATCCAGGCAGCCTCCTACAAGTCCATTTTGCAGGGGACAAATATCCGCAAGGTGCTAACGGCAGTGGGGAGGTACGCCGGGAGGGCAGCCGCATTCCCATTGTCTTTATGATGTACTTTAATACCATTCTCCACTACGGTATCCAATCGTTTGCGAAGGACTGTGCAGACGCGGGCGTGGACGGCCTGATTGTGCCGGATCTGCCCTTTGAGGAGCAGGGAGAGCTTCGGGAGGCTTTGGAGCAGACAGAGGGAGGGCCTCTGATCATCCAGCTGGTAGCCCCCGGTGTCAAAGCAGAGGATACCAAAGATCCTGGAGCATGCCAGAGGATTTGTCTACTGTGTATCCTCCATGGGCGTGACCGGACAGGAGGGAACCTTCCACAGGGATGTTCTGGAATATTTAAGCCAGGTAAAAAGCGTATCCAAGATCCCTGTGATGATGGGCTTTGGCATCCGCACAGCCAAAGATGTGGAACCCATGAAGGAAATCATAGACGGAGCCATTGTGGGGACCCATTTTATCAGCCTGATGGAGGAGAGCGGGTACAGTACGGAGGCGGTAAGGAGTACTGCAGCACCTTTAAGCGGGAGCTGAACGCTTAAACTGCTGCTGGAAAAATTTTACTGCTTTCTTGTTTTATTTGCCGTGATAGGCTATAATTTAGCTAAAATAGGTGTTGAGGAACGGTAAAATGTTAAACTATGTAGCAGCAAGAGAGAGGATTGTAGAATATATTAAGGAAAACCAGATGAAGGAGGGCGACAGGCTGCCTTCTGAGACAGAATTGTCAAAGGTGCTGGGAGTCAGCCGGCTTACGCTGCGTGAGGCGATGAATTCACTGAAAAGTGAGGGAAAGATTTATGCCATTCAGGGCAAAGGCACCTTTGTCTCCTGGGAGACGGAAAATATCGAGAATCTTCTGAATAACAATCTGGGAGTTACGGAGATGATCCGGGCCAATGGATTTCAGCCCGGGGTGGGCAAGTTCAGCAAAAGACTGGTCCGGGCCGATAAATCCATAGCGGATGGCCTTGGGGTGCCGGAAGGATTGATGTCCTGATGTGCTCAAGAGTGCGTCTGGCAGATGACGTACCGGTGGCATTGACCAAGGATCACATGTCTGCAAAAATTGCACAGAAATTTTTAGGAAGCATGGATGAGAATGTTTCCCTGTATGATTTTATCGAAAAAGATTGCGGGCTGTCTATTGGAACCTGCCGTACGGAAATGATTCCGGTCAGTGCGGACGCGGAAGTGGCGGACGCACTGGAAGTTCCGGAGGGAACCCTGCTCATGGGATTTAGGGTGTGTCTGAAAGATATCTATGGAGAGCCATTGATCTATGCCGTGGAGTTTTTCGGACAGATAAATTTAAATTTGTGGTAATGCGTAAACGGAAATAGTGTGAAAGACGGAGACTGCTTGAGAGAGCAGTCTTTTTTGTGTCATAGGATATGGAAATCCTGCTCATGGGATTCTATTTTGTGCACTTTTATGAAAATCCGAGTGTGTTTTGAGTAGTATTCCTGAAAATAAAAATTGTAGTTGAAAGTTAGTTGTAATATGATATAATCAAGTCATCAGATGACTTAGTGAATAATATATAACGATATGAAAATAGATATGATGATAAGGAGGGGGATATGATTTTAGCGTTTGTCCGGGGAACGGTTGTAAGCACCAATAAAACAGAGAGGCTTAAGGGAAGTAAACTTCTGGTGGTGCAGGAGTGGGATGTGAAGACAGGTAAACCAGGTTCTCTTGTGAAGGTAGCTGTCGATACCGTGGGTGCCGGTATTGAGGAATTGGTCCTTTGTGTCTCAGGGAGCTCTGCCAGACAAACCTGCAGGACAGAAGGCAAACCCGTGGATCTGGCAGTAGTAGGAATTGTAGACCAGGTAGACCTGGGTGAAGAGACTTGTTACTGCAAGTATACAAAGGGGGGAATGAGGTGGACATTGGCAGGATTGTGGGAAAGACAGTGTGTACTGTGAAGCAGGAGTCTATGGGGGATTGAGGCTTTGTCTGGTGCAGATCCCACCAGAAGGAGAAAATAGCAGGATCGTCGTTGCGGCGGATGCAGTACAGGCTGCGTCGGAGGGAGCTCTGGTATACCTGATTGACGGAAGTGAGGCGGCAGATGCCATGCGCAGGGGAAAGGTGCCGGTGGACCTGTCGGTGGTGGGTTTGGTAGAACATTACGGCAATCACAGTCAGGCCGGGCAGCAGAGCAATCTAATTTGAAAGAAGGGTTTCAGAATGAAATCAGGTGAACAATATGCGCATAGGGCGCGTGACTGGTAATATGACGTCCGTGATCCATGATCCCTCCCATGAGGGGTACAAGTTCCTGACGGTTCGTTTTGTGAATGCAGAAGGGCAGGAGGAAGACGCCGAGGCCGTGTTCGCGGATGCGGCACAGGCTGGAATCGGGGATCTGGTCCTGGTATGTGAGGACGGGGGAGCGGCAGGCATGGTCTTTGCGCTGGAAGGCTCCGTGTGCGTGTTGGACGGGGTGATCGTCGGCGTGATAGATAGATGATGACAGAAAGGAAAGGAACAATGAAACGATAAACAGAAAGCGGGTGAAGAACTATGAACAGGGAAGTGCTGATTGAGGCAATTACCAGGGAGGTGTACCGGCAACTGCAGGAACAGGGGGAATCTGATCCCACGCTGCATCAGGGCTGCATTTTCATGGTAAATATGAATCCAGATATGCGTGTGCAGGAAGTTGAGCGCCTCTGCGCAATTGCAAAGAGACAGAAAAAGTATGGGGTATGCCTTCCCAATGGTTTGTGGGCAAGGCAAAAAGAAGAGCTTGAGGGGACAAACCTGATGACAGCAACCGTGGTGGGATTGCCGGGAGGCGGGACGTCCACACCAGCCAAGTACGCTGAGATCAAACAGGCGGTAAAAGAAGGGCAAAAGCCGTGTTTGTCCCTGTGAATATGGAGTTTTGCACACGGGGAATGGTACCGGAGGCCAGAAAGGATCTGGCGCAGTGTCTGACAGCCGCAAAGGGAAAGGCAAGCACAGCGGCTCTCCTGGAGGTTAAAGATCTGAGCATGGGCAGAATTGAGGAAATGGCTGAGGCGTGCATTGGCGGGGGAGCGGATCTTGTAATGCTTTCCTGTGTGACAGGCGGCAGCGTGAGGTTGGATTCAGTGAGAAAATTAAAGGAGAGGGGGATACGTGTTGGCGTATATGGAGGTACCTCCCAGCCGGGGCGGCTGGAGGAATTTTGCCAGGCAGGAGCCGACTGGGTGACAGCCGTATACCGTTAGCCCGATCTCCGCATAGGGACGGAGGAGAATGAGATGCCGGCATATATGAATGCGAGTAAGAGGGTACTGCAATATATTGAAGAAAAAAGCTGAAACAGGGGGACAGGCTGCCCACGGAGACAGAGCTGGCACAGATTCTTAACATCAGCCGGCTGACACTCAGGGAAGCAATGAATGTGCTCAAGCAGGAGGGGATGATCTATTCCATCCAGGGAAAGGGAACCTTTGTCTCATGCAGTTACGACTATATCGCGGATTCTTTAAATATGAATGACAGCATTACGGAGATGATCGAAGCCAGCGGTTGTACCTGTACAACCTCTCTGTTTGAGAAGAAGATTGTAAAGGCGGACGGTGCAGCGGCAAAAGAACTGGGGGGTCTGTGAGAATACAGACGTGCTGATGTGTGAGCGCATTCGTCTGGCGGACGGGATTCCGGTGGTGTTTTCAATCGACTTCTTAGCACCAAAGCTTGCAAGCGATTTTCTGGGGTTACGGACGAAAATATTTCTCTGTACAACTTTATTGAAAAAACCTGTGGGATTGAATCGGACAATGTATTACGGAGATTGTTCCCGTAACGGCTGAGGGGGAGCTGGCGAAAAAGCTGACCGTGGCGCAGGGGACACCGCTGCTGAAGTTTATTGTGTCTGTCAAGGATCTTTACGGTCAGCCGATTATCTACGCGGTGGAGTATCTGAGGGCGGACAAGTTTAAATTTATTATAAACAGGAGGAGATAAGGAGATGAAGGCAGTAGTAAAATACGGATTCGGAAGACATGAAACAGAACTGCGGGAAGTTCCCATACCCCTGATCGGAGAGGATGACCTGCTTTATAGAGGTAAAAGCGGCAGGTGTCTGCGGTTCAGACATTGCTTTTGACAACGGGGAACATGAAAACATTTTAAGGCCTCCTGTTGTGCTGGGGCATGAATTTGCCGGAGTGGTGGCAAAGGTAGGAAAGAATGTGACTGCGTGGAAGGTGGGAGACAGGGGTGATATCCGACAACACAGGTACGGCCTGCGGGACCTGCTATGCATGCAGTACAGCGGATTACCTGTCCTGCACGGAACGGCTGGGCATTGGGTATGGGATGGACGGCGGCTTTACCAAATATGTGAAGATCCTGGGAAAGACCCTGGCAGTATTTCCTAACAGCCTTATGAAAAATTCCGGAATGTATGAGTTTTGAGGAGGCCCATACTGGACCCTGCCTGCAATGCCTATATGGCAGTGGTGCAGGAAGCGAAACTGATGCCAGGGGAGTACATTGCGGTTTTTGGCGTAGGCGCCTTAGGGCAGTTCTGGCATACAGGCGGCGAGAGCGGCAGGCGCTGCAAAGATACTGGCCATAGGTCTGAAAGCGGATGATAAACGGTTTGATTTAGCCGTGAAAAACGGCGCCACACATGTGATACGCAGTGATGAGGAGGACTGCTTAAAAGCAGTGATGAGAATCACAAAAAACGAGGGTGTTGCAGTGACCGCGGACTGTGCCGGGGCAGCTTTGGTTGTGCGCCAGGCCATTGAGATCACCAGGCCGGCCGGGACGATTGTAAAGATTGGTTATGACCGCAATCCCTATAACACCTCTCTGGACCCTATTATAGACAAGGCAATCTCCTGAAAGGCCACTTTGGCTACAACTGGCTCTCGTGGAGGAATGTGATGAATTTGGTTGAGGCGGGGAAATGGGACATGGAGGGAATGATCTCACACAGGATGCAAATCTCCCAGTTCCGGGAGGCCTTTTGACATGGTGCGGAGAAAGGAAAGCATTAAAATTATACTGTATCCGGAGGAATAAGTACAAGGAGGCGAAAAGCTTGAAATCTATATATGCGCGGATTTTTCCCAGGATGGGATAGAAACCCTGCGGGCCGCTGGGCACACGGTGCGGACCGGAGGCTGGGGGTTTACCGGGAAGATCCTGGAGGAGGAAGAGTTGATCCGGGAGATTGGCAGTGCACAGGTACTGGTTGTGGGATATGAAGAGGTGAACAAAAAGGGTGATAGACAGCACGCACCTGCAGGTGATTTCTTCCATAAGGGGAGGCCCAAAGGCCAATATTGACGTGGACTATGCCACCAGGAGAGGGATCCCCGTATTCTTTTTTACATTTGAAGAGAAGTGCTGCCGGTGGCGGACTTTACAATGGGGCAGATTCTGGCGATCACCAGGAAGATTGTGAGGGCGGATGCTGAGCTGCACAGAGGCGTGTTCACGGCCCCGGCAGGGAGTTTGGCAGCGACAGGGACGTGATCTGGGATATGAATGCGGAGGGACCCTGGCAGTCCCGGAAAGGTATTGAGCTGGAGGGGAAAACCATCGGTTTGGTGGGATTTGGAACTGTGGGGCAGCAGGTAGCCAGAGAGCCCAGGGGTTTGGGATGCATGTCATTGTCTATGATCCCTATCAAAAGGAAGAGATGATTCTAAAAGCCGGGTGTACAAAGGTGGAGTTGACATGGCTTTTAGAGGCCTCTGATATCATTACCTTTCATGCAAAGGTGACGGACCAGAACCGGGGAATGATTGGCAGAGAAGAGTTTCAAAGGATGAAAGATGGAGTCTATCTGGTAAACAATGCCAGGGCAGGTTTGATCCAGGAGGAGGCGCTCAGGGAGGCTTTGCGCAGAGGGAAGCTGGGAGGTCTGGCTCTGGATGTATTTCACCAGGAACCCATCAAGAGGGATGACGAGTATTTTCAGTATCCCAATGTAGTGCTCACACCCCATATTGCAGGGGGCAGGACGAGACGTGATCTACCTGCAGTCTGTGATGCTGGTAAATGACTTGATGCTGTACTTTGCGGGAGGTATACCAAAACCAGTGGCGAACCCGGAAGTATTTCAGAAAATAAGGAGGTAACAAACATGCCGCTTTGTAAAACGCTGGATATACTCAGCAAATGTGAACGGAAGGCTACGCGGTGGGAGCGTTCAATATTAACGGCCTTGACCAGCCAGGGTATCTGATCAAACGGGCAGAAAAACTGGGGCTCGCCGGTGCTGATTGTGGAGCCTGGCGTGATGGAGCCCTATGTGGACTTTGAAGATTTCGCGCTGGTGACTGCCAGGGCTGCCAAAAGCCAGTGTCCCGGTGGGAATCCATTTAAGCCATGGTCTTGATCTGGAGCAGACAGAGCGTGCGTGCAGGGCAGGGTTCACGTCCGTAATGTACGACGGCTCAAAGCTGTCCTATGAGGAGAATGTGAAGACCACAAGGATAGCAGTGGAGATGGGGCACCGGTTTGATGTGCGGTGGAAGGGGAGTTAGGCGCCCTGGGTTCCAGCTTTGCGGACATTCGGGAGAGTATGACTGACCCTGAACTGGCCAGGGACTTTGTGATGAGAACCGGTGTGGATATTTTGGCGGTATCCATTGAAATGCCCATGGATTTTATAAGGGCACGCCTCAGCTGGACTTTGAGAGGCTGGGAGAGATAAGGCGCGCGCTGATGCCTTATGGATGTTACCTGACACTGCACGGGGGAACCGGAATTCCGGGGATCACATCCGCAGAAGCATTCAGCTGGGAATTGTGAAAATCTGTATTTACACGGAGATGTGCCATGAGGGGAAGAAAGGGATACAGTCCTATCTGAACGCTCATCCCCGGTACACGGGAAACCTGGACATTCCGGATATGCTCGCAGCCATTATGGAGGGGTACGCCAATTCCCTTGAGGACTGTGCAAAGATGTTTATGAGCACCGGAAAAAGAGCGGGAGGGTTAGGGAGCAGCACCGGAGAAAAGACGCCTCCAAACCTGGAGGCCGGGCCAGAGTACCCTCACTTCCGGCTGAAAATCCCGGATTTCAGGGAATGGCGTTTATTGGGATCAAAATCTTTAAAACCAGCCGGATGGGGAAGGAGTTGGCAGTATGCGTTTTATGGGAATAGACATGGGGACTTCCGGGTGCAAGGCTGTGGTCTTTGATGAAAAATGGGGGGTGGTCTGCCAGGCATACGAGGAGTACGGGATGTATATGCCCGGGGAAAATATGCTGGAACTGGACGGGGAGCTGGTGTGGGAAAAGATTGCCCGGGTCATTAGGCGGGCGAATGAAGTGACAGATGAACCCGTCACCGCGCTTGCCATATCCGCGGTGGGAGATATCATTATTCCGGTGGACCAAAATGGAAACAGTCTGCGCAATGCCATTGTAGACTTTGACTTCCGCGGAGAGGAGGAGATAAAGGAGTTTACAGAGCAGTTCGGACTGGAGAGATTTTATCAAATTACGGGTATGCCTCCCGTCTATCTGGGGAGTCTGGCTAAGATCCTCTGGATTCAGAAACAAGAACCCCCGCCTCTTTGAGAAGACAGCCAGGTGGGCCACCTTTGAAGATTTTATACTGCAGAAAATGGGGCTGCCACCTGTGGCCAGCTATTCGGAGGCATCCAGAACCATGCTGTTTGATATCCGAAATCGTGACTGGTCTGCACAGATCCTGAAGGCAGCAGGGCTAAAACGGGGAAGGCTTCCTCTGTTGCGGAATCCGGAACCTTGGTTGGAACGGTACCGGGATATATAAGAGATCAGCTGGGCTTTTCAGGTGAAGTGCTTGCGGCAGCGGGGGGACATGATATGGTTTGCGCTGCAGTGGGGCGGGGATCGATGAGCGGGAACCAGGCACAGCGGTGGATATTGCGGGAACCATAGAGGGAATCGTGGTTCCTCTGGCAAAGCCTAACACTTCCATGGAGATGTGCAGACGCTTTTTCCCGTGCTACGTGGGATTGAGAGGTTATGTCACTTTCGCTGTAAACCTTACCGCAGGGTGTGTGGTCCGCTGGTACCGGGATGAGCTGGCAGCGGACGAGTACAGGTCTTGCAGGGAAAATGGCGGGAACTTCTATGAATTTATGCAGAGAGGGGTGGATGTGGGCAGGCCGGGCAGCGTATATCTGATTCCGCATTTTTCCGGCAGCGGCAATCCATTTTTCGACGCAAAAGCAAAAGGGGCAGTCTACGGACTCACTCTGAAACGGACAGAGTAGATCTGGGAAGGGCAGTCGTAGAAGGACTGGCCTATGAGCTGAGGATGCAGCTGGAGGCTTATGAAAAAGGCAGGGATACAGATTCGTGTGCTCAGAGCAGTGGGAGGAGGTTCCTCTATTGACCGGCAGCTTCAGCTGAAAGCCAATGTCACGGGAAAAATCATTGTGAAATGCAGCGTGACAGAGGCATCTGCCATGGGAGCTGCAGTGTATGCGGCCATAGCTGCCGGGGCCTTGGGGCATCCCGCACAGGCACAGGAACAGATACATAAGACAGGAGGAGAAGATATTTTTCCCGGAAAAGGACAGTGAGAAGAGATTTGCGAAGGCGTATGGGACTTACCGGAGACTGTCCTATGCCATTCATCTGCTGGAGCAGCAGGAACCTGCACAGTAAAGGAGGGAGAGGCTTGAGAACTGTATTCTGGAACTAAAAATATTGGAAAGACATTTTCAGGTGTCAATGTACTGCGGGGAATCAATCTTCAGCTAAAGAAAGGCGAAGTGCATGTGCTGCTGGGAGAGAACGGCGCGGGAAAGTCCACTCTGATAAAAATTATCAGCGGCTATCACCTTCCGGACAGGGGTGGAGAGATCTGGGTGGATGGAAGACAGGCGGAGTTCAGAAACCCGAAACAGCCAAAGGAGGCAGGCATACATACCATCTATCAGGAACTGACTCTGTGCAGGGATATGACGGTAGCGGAAAATATAGTAATGGATAAGCAGGACAAATACAGAGGGATTCTGCTGCGGGAAAAGGAATTTCAGCGGACAGCTGCAGAGGTGCTGAAGCGTCTGGGATCACAGCTGTCTCCCAATATGCTGGTCAGAAACCTTTCCATAGCGGAGCAGCAGATTGTAGAGATTGCGAAAGCCATCAGCGCCAATGCCAAGGTGATTCTCATGGATGAGCCGACCTCTTCTATCTCACAAAAAGATTCTCAAAAGCTTCTTGAGATCGTGAAAGCTTTAAGCCGTGAGGGAGTTACCATAGTCTATATCTCTCACAGACTTCAGGAGATTGAGCAGATTGCGGACCGGATCACCATCCTGAGGGATGGGAGCTATGTGGATACCGTTGAGAACCGGCAGGTCCGGGAACAGGACCTGATCAGCATGATGGTAGGACGGGAAATACAGGATGTATATGCCAAGGAAGAGGTAAAACTGGGCGAAGTGATTCTAAAGGCAGAGCACCTATCCGGGAACACGTTTTCTGACCTGTCCTTTGAGGTACACAGGGGTGAAATCTTTGGCTTCGGAGGACTTGTAGGCTCCAAGAGGACGGATGTCCTGAAAACCCTCTTCGGCCTCAGGCCAATTACCGGAGGCCGGATTTGGATCAGGGGAAAGGAATATACCCGGCCGGACCAAGGCGGGCCATAAAAGAGGGAATGGCTTTTGTCACTGAGGACCGGAAAAAGACCGGACTGGTCCTGTGTATGTCAGTGATGGAAAACTTGAACATGCTCAATGCGCAGCGGAACGGAAGGACCGGATGGCTGGATTGGAAAAAAGCTGAGGGACATTGCCAGGAAGTACAAAGAGTCCCTCAACATCAGGGTCTCGAACATCAATCTGCCTGTACAGACCCTTTCAGGGGGAAACCAGCAGAAGGCTGCGCTGGGAAAATGGCTGGATATGGACCCACAGATCATACTTTTTGATGAACCCACCAGAGGAATTGACATTGGAGCAAAAGTCAGAAATCTATAAAATTATGGGCAGGCTGGTAAAGAGAGGCGCTTCTATAATAATGGTTTCTTCAGAACTGCCGGAACTGATCAGTGTGGCTGACCATATCCTCATTATGCAGGAAGGCAGGATGAAGGGGATTGTGGGTAGAGACGAGGTTACCCAGGAGAAGGTAATGGGGCTGGCGGCACAGAAATCAGCACAGTAAGGAGGAAAGGGAATGGATACAAAAAGATCCCGGGTGGGACAGTTTGCCTTAAATACCGTACGATCTTGATTTTGATTGTATTAGCAGTGGTTTTTACTTCCATGAAGCCTGTGTTTATGCACGGAATGAATCTCTTGAATATGATGAAGCGGATGAGTTACACGGCAGTGGTAGCTTTCGGAATGACCTTTATCCTCACATTGGGGGCTCTGGACTTGTCAGGTGGATCTGTTGCAGCGCTGGTGGGCGTTGCCCTGGGGCTGCTCTTAAACAGAGGAATCCCTCTGGGAATATCCCTGCTTGCCGTTGTTTTGCTGGCAACAGCCTTAGGGCTTTTTAATGCCGTAATCAGCGTGTATGGAAAGATCGAACCCTTCCTGGTGACACTTGCCACCATGAATATTTTCAGGGGATTGCAATGACGCTCTCAAACGGGAGAACGATCCCGATTAAGGCATCCGGCTTTGCGTATACATTCGGAAATGGGACAGTGGCGGGAATCCTGCCCACACCCATTATCATTATGGTCCTGTTTTTTATACTCTGTCTTTTCCTGTACCGAAAAACAAAATTTGGATTCTATGTAAAATGCATTGGGGAAACACAGAAGCCGCCAAGGTTGCAGGGATTAATGTGAGAGCTGTCAAGATCTGGACGTACACATTCAGCGGCTTTTTGGCAGGTATTTCCGGTTTGATCCTGGCGGCTCTCATGAATGCCGGCATGTCAGACTTGGGCACGGACTTATCCATGGATGCCATCTCAGCGGCGGTGCTGGGCGGCACAGCCATCTCGGGAGGAATCGGCAGCATGTGGGGGACAGTGGGAGGCTGTATGATCATGGCAATCCTAAACGGAGGACTCTCCCTGCTGGGAGCACAGTCCCAGCACCAAATGCTGGTAAAGGGCTGTGTCATTATTATAGCGGTGTTTATGGACAATGTGTTGAAGTCGAAGACCACGGTAAAACAGGATGAATCAGGCAGTAATGCACAGACAGCAAAAAAGAAAGGCAACCGTAAACGTCACAGCAAAGGAGGAAAACATGAAGAGGAAAAAAAGCAATTGCAGCGGTCATGTGCGCGGTTCTGGCGGTATCCGTATCCGGATGCTCCCCGGGAAAAGAGGGCACGAATGCCCCGGAAACAGAAAAACAGACAGGGGGCGGGCAGCAGACCGAAAGTGCTCAGAGGAATCAGGAAACGGAGGATTCAGGGACAAAGGACACGGAGGCAGCAGAGACTGGGCAGGCAGATCAGACAGGCCGTACGGGGAACAGTGGGGAGGACCCCAATACGGCAGACTATGAATATGTACAGCCCGCAGGGGAGCGCTTTGACATCGCTTCCTATTACAACGAACTGGGGGTGGACTGCTCCTTTAAGCTCAGATCAACCGGAGGTGTGGTAAACGTTCCGGATAACTATACCACAGAGCTTCCAGTACCCAAGGAGAAGTATAGCGTGGGATTTTCCGTGTACTATACAGTGGACGAAGTGGGGGCCATGATTCTGGATACCATGAAGGCATGTGCCGAGGAAGCGGAATTGAGCTTTTGGTGAACGATGCGGACTATGATCAGGATGCCCAGAATCAGGCGATTGAGCAGTGGATTCTCCAGGATGTGGACGGTGTGATCCTGGCGCCCTGCGATTTCACCGGAGTAAAGGAATCCCTGGACTCTTTAAAGAAAGCGGGAATTCCGGTGATTACCTTTAACCCGGCGCTGGTGTCCGAGGCAGATTCCGTGGTTATGTCAGAGTGTAAGGAGCAGGGTGTAATGGCAGGTGAACTGCTGCGCAAGTACCTGGAGGATAACGGCACGGAGCTGAAAGGGACCATTGTATACCAAAGCCTTCCGTTTGTCCATCCCAACGCGGCGACCCGTTCGGACGGCTTTAAGAGCGTGTTTGCAGACTGTCCGGATCTGGATATCGTGGAACTGACAGGAACCTCCATAGAGGAGCACTATGCAGCCTTTGAGAGCGCTTTGATGGCTTATCCGGATATGATTGGGGCCTTTGGCCTGTATTCGGCAGCTACGGTGGGTATGCTGAACGCAAAAGCAGCCAATGGCAGCGGGATACCCATCACATCCATTGACAATGACAAACCCATTCTCCAGGGAATTTATGAGGGAAATATTCTGGGATCTGCCTGCTATAGTTCTACAGCTCCTGCATTTTGGGCTATGAGCGGTATGATCAACCTGCTCAATGGGGTGGATATCCCCAGCGCATATTTTTATGAGAATCAGCTGGTGACAAAGGAAAATGTGGAGGAAATGTTTGAACATTACTATGGGGGCAAGAAACTGAAAGATTACATGGCTGGAGAGATCCAGTAGAGAGGAGGTTCACCTATGAGAGTACTGGCTTTTGGAGCTCACCCGGATGACATTGAATTTCGGATGGCAGGCACCCTGCTGAAAATGAAACAGCGGGGGGATGAAGTATTTATGTGCGTGGCAACCAATGGAAATATCGGCTCCTATCAGCACACCAAGGAAGAGACCGCTGCCATGCGAAGGAAGGAGGCACAGGCTTCGGCTGACTATCTGGGCGCGCAGCTTTTATGGCTGAACGAGGAGGATGAGTTCCTTTTTGACAATGAAAAACACGCCTGAAATTTATCGAAGCGGTGCGGGTGGCCAGGCCGGATGTGATATTGGCACCGCCGCCATTTAAGGACTATAACCAGGATCACGACATCACAGGGTACCTGGCGTTTGAGGCAAGGGTGCTGGCTTCTGTAAAGGCTATCGAGACAGAGCATACGGTGATGGACCGTGTTCCGCCCATGTTTTACTGTACACCTATGGGATACTCGGACACATACCATCCCCAATATTTTGTGGATATCACGGAGACTTTTTCCGGGAAGGTGGATATGTTCATGTGCCATGACTCACAGCAGGGGATTGGTGCAGAGACGCTTTTGGGGTAGCGTACATTGACATTCTGGAAAATGAGAATAAATACTGGGCATCCATGTGCGGAACACCAGGGGTGGAGTATGTGGAAGCATTTTGCATCTGTGAGAAATGGCCCATTATTGCAGGCGCGCACAAGCTGTTGCCGTAGGATTTTGCAGGAAAAAAGTCCACCGCTTGTGTAAGCGGAGATTTGCCGAAAGGCAGGGGAAGAAACATTGAGTAGGAGAAGCGTATTATGTATCATTCTGTGTATCGCGGTCATCACATGCATGACCGCATGTTCCGGGGAACGCCAAGACAGAGAAGACAGACGGGGAAAAAACAAATGCAGCGCATTCTAACAAAGCGGATTTTGAGTACATCCATCCGGAGGGGACCACATCCGACATCAACCAGTATTACAATGATCTGGGCGTGGAGTGCAATGTGAACATACGCAGCACAGGCGGTGATGTGAAATGGAGTGGAGCAAAGGTCAGCCTGCCGGTTCCGTCAGAGCCTTATACCATAGGCTTTTCGGTGTACTACACAGTGGATGAGGTAGGCGCCATGTATCTGGAAGGGATGAAAGAGGCTGCAAAGGAGGCAGGGATAGAACTCCTGGTTAATGATGCGGACTACGACCAGGATGCCCAGAATCAGGCAATCGAACAGTGGATACTCCAGGGTGTGGACGGTGTGATTTTTGACACCCTGCGATTTCTACGGGGTGCAGGATGCACTGGACTCGCTGGAACAGGCGCACATACCGGTGGTGACCATCGATGCGCCTCCAAATGCCGGAAATATTGATTCTGCCATTATGTATGACTGTGTGGAGCAGGGCAGAATGGCGGGTGAACTGCTGGAAAAGGCCCTTCTGGATAAAGGCAGCAAGATGGAAGGGGTTATCTATTATGGCACGCTGCCCTTTATTCATCCCAATGCAGTGACCCGGGAACTGGGATTTAAAGAGGTTTTTCAAAAAATATGACAAAATTACGATTAAGGCTCTGACAGGAGAGTCGCCGGAGGAGCACTATACGGCATTTGAAGGGGCGCTGCAGGCAGACCCGGATATGTTGGGGGCATGGGGCTGTACTCCTCCGCCACCTACGGCATGATGAATGCAATCAAGGCATCCGGAAAAGAGATATTGCTGACCTCAATTGACAATGACCGGGTGATTCTGGAAGGGATTTACAACGGTGAGGTACTGGGGTCCGCATGTTACAGCGCCATCGAGGGGTCCAGACTGGGAATGATGCAGATGATCAATCTGCTGGACGGGGTAAATGTGCCGGGGATTGTGTATCAGACAAACACCATGGTTACGGATGAAAATGTGGGGCAGATGTTTGAAGAGTATTACAATGGGGCAACACTGGCTGATTTTATGGCCGGAAAATAAAGCAAAGGAGAAGGTATTATTATGGGAGAACGCGCACCGGAATTGATTGTGATGCTCACGCACCACGACCGGACTGTGGAAAATGCCATTCAGGTGTTTGAAGAGGCAAAGGATGCACCTGCCAGGTATTGGGGATTTAAGGAAGTCGGACTGCCGGATGAGGAGATGAAGCTGCTGGTAAAGAAAACGAAAGAGGCAGGCAAGACAACCTTCCTGGAGGTGGTGGCCTATACGGAGGATGAGTGCCTGGAGGGGGCCAAAATCGGCGCCAGATGCGGATTTGACGTGCTGATGGGGACACTGTATTTTGAGTCTGTCCAGAGGGAGGCCGAGAGTGCGGGAATGCGCTATATGCCTTTTGTGGGAAAGATAAACGGCCGTCCCAGCGTGCTGGAGGGCACCGCGAAGGAAATGATTGACGAGGCCAACCAGCTCATTGAACAAAGAGGGGTTGCCGGTATCGATCTTCTGGGGTACCGATACACCGGTGATGCCGCAAAACTGAATGCGGAATTTGTCAGGCAGGTTCGGGGACGTATGCCTGGCCGGAAGTATAGCCAGTTTTGAACGCTTGGATGAGGTGAGAAAAACGAAAGCCTGGGCATTTACCATCGGAGGAGCATTTTTGAGAAGAAATTCGGGGACACCTCCTTTGGCGGGCAGATTAAGACAGTAATAGATTATATGAGCCGATCATGATGAGGCAGGACTGCGCCGGCAAGGAGAAGATTTTTCCTGTGGGCGCAGTTCGCGTTCTGTGGTAGAATAAAAATGGAGGAATATAGAATGAGCATAGAAATCACAAAAATTCAAAGGCTTACTTCACCCAACCCCTTTTGCCTGATTACCAGCCAAAAGGAAGACGGAAGTACAAACATTATGGCGCTGTCCTGGTGGACTTACGTGTCAAACCATCCCGCTACGGTTGCAGTTTGCTTAAGCGGCAGAGGGTACACAAAGACCTGATCCGCAGAAGCGGTGAATTTGGACTGTGCCTGCCCGATGTATCCCTGGCGGCGGAGGCGGTGAAATGCGGGAGGATATCCGGCAGGGAACTGGATAAGGCAGCATCCTATGGAATACGGATGGAAAAGGCGGAGGAGATATCCGCTGACCTGGTGGCAGAAAGTGAGGCGGCCATGGAGTGCAGAGTGGTTGAGGAGATGGAGGCAGGGGACCATATTCTATTTGTCGCACAGGTAGCGGCTGTACGTATGAAGCCGGAATACCGTCACCTGTATGCCCTTGACGGATATGCCACGTTGGGGCCTGCGTAAGCGAAAATAGAGTGGTCAGCAGGCCATATCCGACAAAATTGGGTTTTGTTGGTTTTGTGTTGGGTCCTGGAAAGCCCGGGGAAAAAGTGGCGGAAATACTGAAAAGCCCGCAAATTCAAGGGGTTTCCTTGCTTTGAAAAAAACTTGAGAAAGATGTTGATTTTTATTGGAATACGTGATAAAATAAATTAAACCAAAAATAAAACAACACAAACAAACATACAAGGAGGATATTTTTCATGGCTAACGAGTATGAAATCAAAAACAAATCTGTGAGATCGGCAAGAGAATCTACGACAGAAACATGGTTGCAGCAAATGATGGAAACATCTCTGTAAAACTGAATGACAACGAGTTCCTTTGCACACCTACTGGTGTATCCAAAGGTTTCATGACCCCAGAATTTATCTGTAAGGTAGATGCAAAGGGTAACTGCATCCAGGCAAACGGCAACTTCAGACCGTCATCTGAGATCAAGATGCATATGAGAGTATATCAGAAAAGACCTGACGTAGGATCTGTTGTACATGCTCATCCAATCTATGCTACATCTTTCGCAATCGCAGGTATTCCGCTTACACAGCCGATCATGCCGGAGGCAGTTATCGCTCTTGGATGTGTTCCGATCGCTGAGTACGGCACACCTTCCACAATGGAGATTCCCGACAACGTTGAGAAATACCTTCCTTACTTCGATGCGGTACTTCTTGAAAACCATGGCGCCCTTACATGGAGCACCGATTTGACAGCGGCTTATATGAAGATGGAATCCGTGGAATTTTATGCAGAGCTTCTGTACAAGTCCAGAATGCTGGGCGGACCGAAGGAATTTGACAAAGATCAGATCGCAAAACTGTACGAGATCAGAAGACAGATGGGACTGCCAGGAAAACATCCGGCTAATATCTGTGCTGAGTTAACTGGTGCAGGCAAAGGATGTCATTCATGCGATGGCGCTTGCAGCTGCGGCGGGGCTTCAAAATGATACCGATGTAGAAGCAATTGTGGCAGAAGTGACCAAAAAGATCCTTGCTCAGATGAAATAAGGAGGCACCAATATAATGGCTATGAACGAACAAGAAATTCAAAACATTGTTCGAAGCGTTTTAAAAGGCATGGGGACAGCGGAAGCGGAGAAACCTGCTCAGGCTGACAAAAAGCTTTTGGGTGTCTTTGAGGATATTGAGGATGCAATCGCAGCAGCCAAGGCGGCACAGAAAGAGATTCAGCCGATGCCTTTGGAGTTCCGCGAGAAGATTATTGCAAATATCCGTAAAAAACACTGAAAACGCCAAGATGTTTGCTGAACTTGGAGTAGAAGAGACCGGAATGGGAAATGTGGGACACAAGATCCTGAAACATCAGCTGGTTGCGGAGAAGACCCCGGGAACGGAAGACCTCTCCACAGTTGCATGGTCGGGAGACAGAGGACTGACTCTGATCGAGCAGGGTCCCTGGGGTGTGTGATCGGAGCGGTTTGCCCCTCCACCAATCCTACGGAAACGGTTATCTGCAACAGCATCGGAATGATCGCGGCAGGAAACACCGTAGTGTTTATGCCTCATCCGTCAGCTAAAAAGTTTCCAATCTGGCCATTGACATGGTAAACAGAGCCAGCGTGGAAGTGGGAGGCCCTGAGAACATCGTAGTTGCGGTGAAAGAGCCCACCATGGAAGTCAAGCAATATTGTATTTAAACATAAAGATGTCGGCCTGTTGGTAGCGACAGGGGCCCAGGAGTGGTAACCAGCGTGCTTCTCAGGAAAAGAGCAATGGGAGCCGGTGCAGGAAATCCGCCTGTACTGGTTGACGAGACAGCGAATATCCCCAAGGCGGCAGAGGACATCATCAACGGATGTACATTTGACAACAACCTGCCATGTATTGCAGAAAAGAAGTGGTGGCTGTGGACATGATTGTGGACGAGCTGATCTACCACATGGAGCAGGCGGGATGCTACCATGCCAACGCTGAAGAAGTACAGAAGCTGATCGATACCGTATTTATTACAAAGAACGGTAAGAGAACCCCGAACAGACAGTGCGTGGGAAGAAGCGCGAAAGTGCTTTTGGGCAAGATAGGTGTCACGGTGGGCGATGAGATCCGCTGCATTATCTTTGAAGGCGAAAAGACAAATCCGCTGATCTGGGAAGAACTGATGATGCCGATTCTGGGCGTTGTGCGTGTAAAGAATGTGGACGAGGGAATTGAGGTTGCAGTGGAGCTGGAGCACGGAAACAGACATTCTGCTCATATGCATTCAACCAATGTAAACAATCTGACCAAGTTTGGAAAAGCAATCGACACAGCGATCTTTGTGAAGAATGCTCCATCCTATGCGGCATTGGGATTCGGAGGAGAAGGATATCCAACCTTTACCATCTGCAGCCGTACCGGTGAGGGGCCTGACTTCGACGAAGAGCTTTACAAAGAGCAGAAGATGTGTCATGGGCGATGCACTTTTGCATCAGATAGGAGTGATAGACGTGGATATGAATATAGAAGAAATCGTAAAACAGGTGCTTTCAGAAATGCAGGGAAAGCCAGCCGCACCGGCCGTGGCACCTGCGTCTGCGAAACCGGCCGGAGCTATTCCGAAAACAGCGAAGGTTGCTATGCTGACAGCTCTGGAAAACTATGACATTAAAGAGTTTCCGATTCCCCCTCTGGGAGATGACGATATTCTGGTCAAGGTGGAAGGCTGTGGTATCTGCGGCACGGATGCACATGAGTTTAAGAGAGATCCGTTCAGCCTGATTCCGGTAGCTCTGGGACATGAAGGTACCGGTGAAATTGTGGCTATGGGCAAAAACGTAAAGGTTGACACAGCCGGCAAACCGGTTAAGGTTGGCGATAAGGTTGTTACCTGCATGATTTTCAAGGATGATCCTGAAATCACCATGTTTGACCTGAACAAGAAAAACGTGGGCGGCGCGGATGTGTACGGACTGCTCCCGGATGATGACATTCATCTGAACGGATGGTTCTCAGACTACATCTTCATCAGAGGCGGCAGCTTTGGAGCTACTTTTCTTCAATGTAAGTGATCTGGATCTGGGTCCCGTATCCTGATCGAACCATGTGCAGTACTGATTCATGCTGTAGAGAGAGCTAAGACAACAGGAATCCTCAGGTTCAACAGCAGCGTAGTAGTACAGGGCTGCGGACCTATCGGTCTTATCTGTATAGCGGTTCTCCGCACAATGGGCATCGAGAACATCGTTGCAGTTGACGGTAATGAACAAAGACTTGAGTTTGCAAAGAAGATGGGCGCAGAGAAATCTGTAAACTTCATGAACTACAAAGGCGTAGAAGCCTTAGCAGAGGGTGTGAAGGAAGCATTTGACGGACATCTTGCAGATTTCGCTTTCCAGTGTACTGGAAATCCTCATGCACACTCCAACATCTACAAATTCATCCGCAATGGCGGCGGACTTTGTGAGCTGGGATTCTTTATCAACGGCGGAGATGCACAGATTAATCCTCACTTTGATCTGTGCTCCAAGGAAATCAACCTGGTTGGTTCCTGGGTATACACACTGAGAGATTATGTGACCACTTTTGATTTCCTGAAGAGAGCACAGGCAATTGGACTTCCTATGAAAGATCTGATCACAGACAAGTATCCTCTGGAGCAGATCAATGAAGCACACCAGAAGAACCTGGCAATGACAGGTCTTAAGATTGCCATCATCAACGAATAATTCGGAAGGAGTAAAGAGCGATGCATGAAGCAGCAGGGATTTTAGAAGTGTTCGGGTGTGTGGCGGCTTTTGTGGCAGCGGATGCAGCGGCCAAGGCAGCGGATGTCCGGATCGAAGCAATCGATAAGAATAAGCCTGCCAATGCGGATGCGTTGCCAGTACCCCCTTATCACCTGTTTGAAAATCAGGGAAGCGTGGCAGCCGTCGAGGCGGCCATGGACGCGGCCGCACAGGCAGCGGAAGGGATTACCGGTGTTATCACAAGGCATATCATACCGGCACCATCAGAGGATTGCGAAAAAATGTTAAGAATAAGCGCTATCTAGTGAAAAACTGTACAAATAGCGCGAACCATGATAAAATTAGTTAAATTGTTGAGGAATTTTAAGGAGGATATCTATAATGACACAGGAAGCATTAGGAATGGTAGAGACAAGAGGTTTAGTTGCAGCAATCGAGGCATCTGATCAGATGGTAAAAGCAGCTGACGTTACATTAATCGGAACAGAGAAGATCGGTTCCGGACTGGTAACTGTTATGGTACGCGGTGATGTCGGAGCTGTAAAAGCAGCAACCGAGGTTGGTGGAGCAGCAGCTTCCAGACTGGGTGAGCTCGTAGCCGTTCATGTAATCCCGAGACCGCACAACGATGTAGAGAAGATCTTACCCACCATCTAATGATGCCAGGGTCAAAATACTTTTTGACCCCAACATCTATTTAATTTATTATTAAAAAGGAAAAGAATATGGGAACATCATTAGGATTAATTGAATTGCCTAACTGCACAGATGCTATCCAGGCGCTGGATGTGATGCTGAAGACAGCAGATGTAAAGTTCCTGACGTGGGAGAAGAAGTTGGGCGGAAGATTGGTGACAATAATCGTTCAGGGTACTGTTGCCGCGGTTACGGAGGCGGTGGAGGCAGCAAAACACAACGCCGCAGGAAATGTCGTAGCTTCCGCAGTAATTGCAAATCCGCACGAGGAGACTATGAAGCTGGTGGCAGTCAGCGCAAAGAAATATGCCTTTCTGCGAAACGAATAGTGTTACTGTTCACACGTTCACAGCAGTAAATGCTCAGATCTGAGTGAACAGTAACCGAATAGTTCCCCGGGTGTAAGATTATAAGGTAACAGACTTGACAAAGCAAGAAGTTAAGGAGGAAATCAGAATGGAACTTCAGGCATTAGGTATGATCGAAACTAGAGGACTGGTAGCTTCTATCGAGGCTGCTGATGCAATGCTGAAAAGCCGCTAATGTTGTTATGGTTGGTACCGAGAAGATCGGTTCCGGACTTGTAAGTGTTATGGTACGCGGCGATGTAGGAGCTGTAAAGTCAGCAGTGGAAGCTGGTTCCGCAGCGGCAGAGACTGGGTGAGATCATTGCTGTTCACGTAATCCCTAGACCGCACGATGATGTAGAGAAAATCCTTCCGCAGATCTAATCATTCCATGAGGAAGGGGCAGCATACCGGATGACAAAGTGATTTTGGACAACCGGATGTATATAGGTCTTAAGATACAGAAAGGCTGCCGCTGGCAGGCTCTGTATGCCTTAAGGCGTAACCCTATAAAGAGAGGGAAAAGAAGATGCAGGAACAACAATTAGTAAATGAAATTGCTAAGCTGGTTGCTGAACAGCTTAAAAACGTTGATGTTTACAATCCACAAGACACAATACCTGTTGGTATCTCTGCAAGGCATGTGCATCTCAGCCGTGAGGACGTGGAGACTCTGTTTGGCAAGGGTATCAGCTGAATAAGAAAAAGGATCTCATGGGCGGACAGTTTGCTGCACAGGAGTGTGTAACTCTGGTGGGAACCAAGCTGCGCGCCATTGAGAATGTGAGGGTTTTGGGACCGGAGAGAAGCAGCAAGGCCCAGGTGGAAGTGGCTAAGACAGATGCCATCAAGCTGGGAATTAACGCGCCGGTACGCTTATCCGGTGATCTGGCCGGCAGCGCTCCAATCGCGCTTGTAGGTCCTAAGGGTGTGGTTTACTTAAAGGAAGGATGCATCATTGCCAAGAGACATATCCACATGTCACCTGACGACGCAGCTAAATTCGGCGTGAAGGATAAACAGGTGGTGAAGGTTCGCTTTGAGAGCGGCCGCGGCGGGGTTCTGGAGGATGTGCCCATCCGTGTAGACGACACATTTACATTGAAATGCATATCGATACCGATGAGGCCAATGGCCTTGGTATCAGTAAAGATAAAGGAATCCTGATTAAATAGGATTGTGTGCGATGTAATGCGCACAGACGGAGGAAATCATGATTATAGGCAAAGTAGTAGGAACAGTGATCTGTACAAGAAAAAATTCTGATCTTGTGGGAAGCAAATTCCTGATTGTAGATCCCATGGAAAAAGATGCACGCTAAGAATAAAGAGCGTATCGTTGCTGTGGACAATGTAGGCGCCGGTATTTCAGATATTGTGCTGGTAACTACGGGAAGTTCTGCGAGACTTGGCTGTGGTAATCCGGATTCTCCTATTGATGCATGTATTGTAGGTATTGTAGATGACCCGCAAAAAAATAGTCATAGAAGAATAGGTTGGAGTAGTGAACATGATGAATATGGTAGATATGAAAAAGGCTTTATTTGACGGCGGTGTCGTAGGAGCTGGCGGTGCAGGCTTTCCAACTCATGCGAAGCTTTCTGACCAGGCAGAGACCATTATTTTGAACTGTGCTGAGTGTGAACCACTGATTAAAGTTGACAGACAGCTCATGGTGGATACATAAATGAAGTGCTATCAGGAATGCA
>VOFB01002292.1_pt1 | contig 30640 bp, 36 predicted proteins | sample 5384141 | NCBI WGS metagenome assembly VOFB01 (sample SAMN12384721, study PRJNA508395) | human gut metagenome | isolation source: healthy gut A | host: Homo sapiens | reverse complement strand
GGCGAGTCGGGTCTTTCGACACGCCTTTTTTCACCCCCATCGCTTCGCTCTGCGGCACGCCGATCACCATCGAAGGCGAGGGCACGCTGCTCCGCCGCCCGATGGAGATGATGATAGGACCGCTGCGCACGCTGGGCGTCCGGGTGCGCGACAACGGCGGATTCCTGCCCTTCGAAGTCCGCGGACCGATCCGCGGCGGCGAGGTCGACGTGGACGGCTCGGTCTCGTCGCAGTTCATCACGGGACTCATGCTGGCGCTGCCGCTGGCCCGACACGACACCACGATCCATGTGCGGAGTGCGGTTTCGACCCCTTATCTAGACATGACCATAGACACCGCGGCCCGTTTCGGCGTGGAAATCTGCCATAACGATTACGAAGAGTTCTACATCGAAGGCGGCCAGCGTTACAGCCCGGCCTGCCTGAGCATCGAGGGCGACTGGAGCGCGGCAGCCATGCTGCTGGTGGCCGGCGCCGTCGCCGGAGAGGTCACGGTACGGAATATCTCGATGCTCTCGAAGCAGGCCGACACGGCCGTCTGCACGGCGCTGGTCCGGGCCGGCGCCGCCGTCATCAACGAAGCCGATTCGGTGACGGCGATCAGCCGCCCGCTGCACGGCTTCGAATTCGACGCCACCAACTGCCCCGACCTCTTCCCCGCCCTTGCGGCCCTCGCCGCGGCGGCCGACGGCGTCAGCACGATCCGCGGCACTTCGCGGCTGCTGCACAAGGAGAGCAACCGCGCCGAGGCGATCCGCGAAGAATACGCCAAAGTAGGTATCGAAGTGGACATCTCGGAAGAGGACGTCATGCGCATCCGCGGCGGCAAAATCCGCCCGGCGCGCGTTTCGAGCCACGACGACCACCGCATGGCCATGTCGATGGCGGTCTCGGCGCTGCGCTGCGACGGGCAGATAACGATCGAAAACGCCGAGTGCGTAGCCAAGAGCTACCCCGGCTTCTTCGAAGACCTTGAAAAAATCAGAGTTTAAAGCCATGAACATTTTCGGTCATAACTTCAGGCTCGCCATCTGGGGCGAGTCGCACGGCCAGCAGATCGGCATCTCGATCGACGGCATTCCGGCAGGCGTCCCGCTTTCGGCGGAGGATTTCGAAACCGACCTCGCACGCCGGCGCAGCGGCGCGCGCGGCACCACGCCGCGCCGCGAACCCGACATCCCGCAGATCGTGTCGGGACTCTACAACGGCATGACCACGGGCGCCCCGCTGACCATCGAGTTCGCCAACCGCGACACCCACTCGCAGGACTACGCCAACGTGATGCGCCACTACCGGCCCTCGCACGCCGACATGGTGGCCTATCACAAATTCAACGGCTTCAACGACCCGCGCGGCGGCGGCCACTTCTCGGCCCGCCTGACCGTGGCGCTCACGGCCGCAGGCGTGGTCGCCAAGAAGATACTGCCGCCGGGCGTGACCTTCGACACCCGCATCGCGGAGATCGGAGGCTGCACCGACCCGGAGGGCTTCGACGAGGTGCTGCGCGCCGCGGCCGCCGAGCAGGACTCCGTAGGCGGCATCATCGAATGCCGCGTACAGGGCGTCCCGCTGGGGCTGGGACAGCCCTTCTTCGACTCGGCCGAAAGCATGATCGCCCACCTGCTCTTCTCGGTTCCCGCCGTCAAGGGCGTGGAATTCGGCAGCGGCTTCGCCGGGGCGCGCATGCGCGGCTCCGAGAACAACGACCCGTTCCTCGACGTCGAAGGCACGACAGCGACCAACAACGCGGGCGGCATCAACGGCGGACTGACCAACGGCAACGAACTCGTCGTCCGCGCCGCCGTCAAGCCTACGCCGAGCATCGGCCGCGAACAGATGACCTACAATCTGGCCACGAACAAGGTCGAGCCGCTGATGATCCGCGGCCGCCACGACATCTGCGTCGCCCTGCGGGGCGCGGTGGTCGTCGAAGCCGCCGTGGCAATCGCGCTGGCCAACTTCATCCGCTGATGACCACGCGCCGCGACATACTCGGCCGCATTTCGGCACGTCTCGCGCCCCTCTACGGGGCGCGTGAAGCACGGAGCATCGCCCTCGTCGCCGTCTCGGAGCTGTCGGGGCTGAGCGCGTCGGCCCTGCTGACCGATCCCGGCGCGCCGCTCGAAATCGCGGAGCTGGACGACATCCTCGGCCAGCTGGCCGCAGGCCGTCCGGTGCAGTATGTCGTGGGGCGCACGGAGTTCTGCGGCCGCACGTTCGCCGTGCACGAAGGGGTGCTGATTCCCCGGCCCGAAACCGAAGAGCTGGCGGCATGGATCGCGCAGGCCGAAACGACGGCCACCGCCCTTCTCGATGTAGGCACCGGAAGCGGCTGCATCGCGGCCACCCTCGCGCTGGCGCTGCCCGGCGCGCAGGTATATGCGGCGGACATCTCCGACACGGCGCTGGAAACCGCCGCCCGCAACTGCCGGGCGCTCGGCGCCGGGGTCATCCTGCACAAGGCCGACGCCCTGAGCGATCTGGCCGAAGTCTTTCCGGGACCGTTCGACGTCATCGTCTCCAACCCGCCCTACGTGCCGCAGAGCGACCTGCCTGCGATGCACGTCAATGTGCGGGAATACGAGCCTCACGAAGCGCTGCTGGTCCCCGACGACGACCCGCTGCGCTTCTACCGCGCCATCGCCCGCGCCGGACGGCGGACGCTCCGCCCCGGCGGCAGGCTCTACTTCGAAATTTACGAACGCTTCGCCGAGGCCATGCGCCGCATGCTCGGCGAAGAGGGATATACGGACACCGAGGTCCGCGAAGACCTCAACGGCAAACCCCGCATGACATGCAGCCGCCTGAAGTAAAAAGACCGGGAAACGCGCCAAAACGCCCGAACAGGCCCTCGCCGCACTCATGCGGCTCTGCGCACGCGCCGAGAAGTCGCAGGACGACGCCCGGCGGCTGATGCGCGGCTGGGGCTTGCTGAGCGCGAGGGCGAGCAGGTGCTGGCGCGGCTCGTCCGCGACCGCTTCATCGACGACGGCCGTTACGCCGAAGCTTTCGTGCGCGACAAACTGCGGCTGAGCGGCTGGGGCGAATACAAGATCCGCACGGCCCTGCAGCGCACGCGTATCGACAGGGAGTTGATCGACGCGGCGCTGGCGCAGGCCGACCGTCAGATATGGCCGGCCGGCTGCGGCAGCAGCTGGAACGCAAGATGCGGACGACCAGACATACGACACAATACGAACTCAAAACCAAACTGATACGTTACGGGCTTTCGCTGGGATACGACTACGAGACGGTGCTCGACAGCGCCGCCGCGCTCGTGACGGACACGGAGACATGCGACGAATTCTGACATTACTGCTTTTCACGACGATCTGCTCCGGGGCGCAGGGCCAGCGGCTCAACCCCGGAGATTACATATATCCGATCCGCGGCGTCGCGGGGCTTTACTCGGCCAATTTCGGCGAAATGCGTCCCGGACACTTCCACGGCGGCATAGACATCAAGACCGACGGCGGCGAGGGCAAACCCCTCGTGGCCGTGGCCGACGGTTACGTCTCGCGCGTGAGCGTCAGCCCGTCGGGCTACGGACGGGCGATATACCACGCTCGGCAACGGCACGACGGCCGTATACGGCCACCTGCAACGGTTCCGCGGCGACATCGAAAAACAGGTCCGCGACGAACGCTGCCGCCGCCGCGCGAACAGCGTCGATCTCTGGTTCGGCCCCGACGCATGGCCCGTCGCACAGGGCGACACGATCGGATTTTTCGGGCAACAGCGGTTCGTCGATGGGGCCCCATCTGCATTTCGAACTGCGCGACACCCCGACCCAGCGGCTCTACAACGTCGTGCGCGAAGGCGTCGTCCGCCCCGACGACGACCTGCCGCCCCGCATCATGCGCATCCACTACATCGAGGTGGACAGCGTGCAGGGCGTTCCCGTCCACGGCAGTCCGGAGAGCTACGCCGTCGTCCGCGAAGCGGAAGGCCGCTACCGGCTGACGCGCGAAGAGCCTGTCGGCACGGGACGCAAAGGCTATTTCGTCCTCGAAGCCAGCGACCGCCGCAACGGGGTGCACAACACCTTCGGACTATGGAGGGCGAGCATGTCCGTGGACGGCGATCCCCGGTTCGAATACCGCATGGACGGCTTCACGCACGACCTTTCGCGCTGCTGCGACGCCGTGAGCCACTACCCCATGCAGCTCACCTCGCGCAACGAGGTGATCCGGCTGGCGCAGCTGGCCGAATCGCCCGACTGCTTCTATCCCGTCATGCGGGAGCGCGGCCTCGTCCGCACCGCCGAGGGCGAGAAACGGCGCATCCGCATCGAAGCCGAAGACGACTGCGGCAACCGCTCGCAGCTCGAATTCGACATTCTCGGCCGCACGGAAACGCTCCGCGCCGAAGCTGACAGCACGGCCGTCGTCCTGCGGCCCGAAAAGGCGGCTTTTAGTCCGTGCGGGCCGCGATCTGACGGCCCGCATCCCCGCAGGAGCGGTCTACGAACCCATTTTCTGCCGCCCGGAACAGCGTCAAGCCCCCGCATCCGACTCCACGGCGGCGGTCCTCTCGCCCGCCTACCGCATCCTCGGCGCCGAGACGCCCCTGCGCCGCCCTATGACGGTCTCCGTACACGCCTTCGTGCCCGACGACATGCAGTCCCGTACGGTTCTCGCGACCCGTACTGCCAAAGGACGCATCGCCTGCATCGGCGGCAGATACGCCGACGGCGCCGTGACGGCGACGACCCGCACCACGGGCGACATCTTCGTCGCCGCCGACACCATACCGCCGCGCATCCGGCCGCTCTTCAGCGAAGGGGCCGACCTCGGCGGCGCCCGCAGCATCCGCTTCCGCGTGAGCGACAATTTCTCAGGCATCGCCTCCTGCACGCTGCTCATCGACGGCCGCTGGGTGCCCTGCGACCGTTTCCCGATGCAGGGTACGCTCGTACATGCGTTCGACCTACCCGCCGCAAAAAAACGCCGCAGCGTGCAGCTCACGGTGACGGACAGATGCGGCAATACAGCCCGCTGGGAGGGAACATTTTGGCGGTAAACTCTTAAATTCAGGAATTATTTTCTATATTTGCACACATCCCAACAACAAACACAATGACAGACAACAATCCCGACGTACGGAAACCCTTGATTCTGATAGCGGAAGATGTCGAGAGCCACTACAAGCTTCTGGAAATAATACTCAAAAAAGAGTACGATCTGCTATGGGCCAAGAATGGCAGGGAGGCTGTCGATTTTGCCATGGAGCACAAGCCCGACGCAATACTGATGGACATCAAAATGCCCGTCATGGACGGCATCGAGGCGCTGAAGGAGATTCGCCGCCATACGGCCGAACTGCCCGTGATCATGCAAACGGCCTATGCCTTCGACACCGACCGCCGCACTGCCGAGGAAGCCGGCTGCAACGGATTCATCACCAAACCCGTCATGCCGCGCGAACTGAAAATGTATCTGGACAAATACCTGAACAAATAACAGAGAAGGTCCGGGAACAGCCGTCGCAAATCCGCCTCACACCCACACTGTCTCCAGCGGCCGGCGCCCGAAAACAGGTGCCCCGCACAAGACTCAAAACAAGCCGGACAGACCGTCCGGCTTTGTTTTTTCGCCCGCCCGCCGACGCTTCGGGATACGCCCCTGACGGCCACCCAGGCCGCCCGCCCTGTCCGAACACCGCCTGCGGCATCTGTCCGTTCCGCACCGCGCTCCTCCCGACCGCCCCTGCGCGGGACGGCGCGGCACGCCGTCCCGCCGCGCTGCCGCAAAAACGTAGCACAAAAAAGCGTTGAGAGACCTCAACGCTTTTCCGTTTCATAACCGCCGTCAGATCACTTGTCCGTCACGGGAATAGGACCGTCGTAAGTTCCGCGCATGGTGATACCCCTCGACGCTGATCAGCGCAATGTCGATATGATAAACGCCGTTTTTCGTAACCGACCGTCACCCGGCCGTAGTCCTGCGCCGCACCAGACAGGATCTTGCCGTTCGCATCGCTCTGCATGCAGTAGGTGCCGTAGGCCATCAGCATTCCCGGCATGTAGTCCATGATCGCGCCCGGCACCATCGTAAACGCCTCGCGGGAAGCATTCACCTCATATTCGCCCGGCACCAGTTTCAGATCGCCGCGATCGTCGGTCGTCGGCATATTCAGCCCACGCCGAAAAGCGTTCCCTTGACAAGTCCGCCCCGCTTATCGACCTCTCCCGTCCAGAACTTAAGCTGCGTCCAGTCCACGCCGGGGTCGTTGTATTCCTTTGTAGCACACGGCCGTCACCTCTTCGAGTGCAACATTGACGGCATGTTTGAGCCGGCTGCCCGTCATATCGATCGGCTTCATTTCGATCGGCCCGGCGTAGCGGAAACTCAGGCGTTCGCCCGCTGGGGTTTCGACATTCGCCGCAAGCAGGTAATTCGCTCCCTCGCGCGAAACCGTCACTTCGCCAGCCGCGAAGGTCAGCACTTCCCAAGTCCCGTCCTCCAGACGCCGCATCGCATAGGTGTGACGCGGATCGGCCGACGGCGGAACGTGCCCCTGCGCCAATTCATAAGTCCCGTCGGGAATAACGGCATCGGCCGACGCGGCGCCGTACACATCGAACAGCACAGCGTATCCGGCCTGCTTGGTGACGAGACCGCCCTGAATCTCGGTCTCGCCGCTGCTCAGTCCGAAATAGAAATTATCCCCGTTCTGCTCGGCCACGCCCGGAGTATGCAGCGATTCGAATTGTTGCGTCAGGTCATTCGCCGGATCTTCGAGCGTCGTCAGAACGAGCGATGCGACCTCACCAGCCGGTCGTTTTCACCGGCGGCCGCCGCAACATAGTAATCGGTCGACGGCGCCAGTCTGAATGACTACCGGCTCGGTCCATGCCGGGGAGTTCGATTCCGGAGTCCGAAAAGAATCTCCCTTTGCCGTGAGGGCGTCGTTCCTCTCGGTCAGCACGACATAAGCGCACTTGGACGCATTTTCGACAAGAGCCGTGAAACTCACCGAAAACGGTGCGGTTCACCTGCTGTCAGCGAGATTTTCGAGCAGGTCCGGATTTTTCCCCGTTGTCATCGTCGCCGCAGCCGACGCATAACGACACGCAAAATACCGATGAGCAACATCGTCACAGGAAGCAAAAAATTTTTCATAGGGTTAAAGATGGGAATTGTGCCGGAAACCATTCCGGCGGAATTAATAAAAACGCAAGTTACGACACCGGAAAGGCTCCGAAGCCATACGGGTGCAGCCGACGGCAGCGTCCGGGCATCCTCCGGTAACGTATTTGCAAATATAAGCAATTCAGACTATTTTTAATACATTACAGCCGATTTTTTTCATTGCGAAAGCCGAATTATCCCGCCGTGCCGCGGACCCGACGCCCCATTCCCTGCGATAAAGGGCAAGAAAACACGAAATAAATTTGTAGATACTTCGGAATTTCGTACTTTTGCACCCGAAAATCGACATGGTCTCGTAGCTCAGTTGGATAGAGCAACAGCCTTCTAAGCTGTCGGTCGTGGGTTCGAATCCCGCCGGGATCACTCGACGCCGGGCCGCAAATGCGGCCCGGCATTTTTTCATCCGTATCGAAAACGCCATAAAACAGCCTTCCGCGCGCATTTTTCCGCAATTTATTTTGCCGGGCGGAATATTTTGCCTACATTTGCAGGCTTAAAAGCCCAAAGTGGGTGAGCGTTTTTTATTAATTACAACAAAATTTTATAGCAAAATGGCTGTTAAAATTCGTCTGGCACGTCATGGTAAGAAGGGTTACGCCTTCTATCACATCGTTGCCGCAGATAGCAGGGCGCCACGTGATGGTAGATTTATCGAGAAGCTGGGTACCTACAACCCCAACACGAATCCTGCTACGATCGACCTGGACTTCGAGAAAGCACTGGGCTGGTTGCAGAAAGGCGCACAACCTACGGATACCTGTCGGGCAATTCTCTCGTACAAGGGCGTATTATACAAGAAGCACCTGCTGGGCGGTATCGCCAAGGGCGCATTCTCGGAGACCGAAGCCGAAGCTCGTTTCAACAAATGGATGACCGAGAAGGCCGGTAAGATCGAAGCTAAGGGCAACAAGCTCGAAGCGGATGCCAAGTCGGCCGAAAAGGCCCGTCTGGCCGCCGAAGCCAAAGTCAAGGAGGAGCGCGCAAAGGCCATCGCCGAGAAGAAGGCCGCAGCCGAAGCTGCCGCCAAGGAGGCCGAGCAGGCCGCTGCCGCAGAGGGCGCAGAAGCACCCGCTGAAGGCGAAGCCGAAGCTCCCGCCGCAGAATAAGCGCAGAACGCTTCTTTCCGGAATCCCGGTAAATTTCCCAACGCGGGAATTTACCGGTTTTTTTCATTACTTTTGTAAACTCTTTCCGGCCGGGCGGCACGCCCCGCAGTGCCACGCCACGCATGGAAAGTCCCCCTGCCGCACCGCAGAACGAGCGAGAATCGCACGCTCCACGCGATGCGGAAGATAAAACACCGTAAACCGAACCGACATGAGCGTTTCCATACCCGCAGGCAGAATCAACAAGCTTTTCGGCACCGACGGCGGAGTGATGCTGTCACTTTACGCCGATTTCCCCGCGGATTTCGACACCGACACCCCGTTGCTGGTCACCATCGACGCCCTCGAAGTGCCGCTCTGGTGCGAACGTTTCGAACGCCGCGGAGCCTCAGGCGCCGTCGCCGCATTCGCCGACTTCGACACCGAACGCCGGGCGCAGGAGCTGCTCGGCCTCGAATTCCGCATCCGGTACGACGAGGAGGATGACGACGAATTCTACATGGAGGACCTGATCGGATTCGCCGTTACGGGCTTCGAGATGCGGCACGGCGGCACGGAAAACGGCGGAAACGGCGGAAATGACGATAGCGGCAACAACGCAAACAACGACACCTGCAACGACGACGGCAGCAGAGGCGGCAGCAACGATAATGCCAACGCCAACAGCGCCGGCAGCGACGCCGGCGACAGCACGCCCCCTGCCGGACAATTCGCAGGCTGGGTCGCGGACTATTACGACAGCGAGGCCAATCCGCTCTTCGAACTGGAAATCGGCGGCCGCCGGGTGCTGGTCCCCGCCGCCGAGGAGTTCATCGCCCATATCGACTTCGAGGGGCGCACGATGAAGATGATCCTGCCCGAAGGGCTGATCGACCTATAAGATTTTCAAGACAATATGGCACATGTAGTAATCGGATTATCGGGCGGCGTGGATTCGTCCGTCGCGGCGTATCTCCTCAAACGGCAGGGGCACGACGTCACGGGGCTTTTCATGATCAACTGGCACGACACCACGGGCACGCTCGAAGGCGACTGCCCGTGGCACGACGACCGGGTTTTCGCCGAGCTGGTCGCCAAACGGCTCGACATTCCGCTGCGCGTCGTAGACCTCTCGGCCGACTACCGTACGCGCGTGGTCGATTACATGTTCGCCGAGTACGAAAAGGGCCGCACGCCCAACCCCGACGTGCTGTGCAACCGCGAAATCAAGTTCGACGTCTTTCTGCGCGAAGCCCTCAAGCTGGGCGCGGACTTCGTCGCCACGGGCCACTACTGCCGCAAGGCCGAAGAGCTCCTTCCCGACGGACGGACGGTCTTCAAGCTGCTCGCTGGCGCCGACCCCAACAAGGACCAGAGCTATTTTCTCTGCCAGCTTTCGCAGGAGCAGCTGCGCTACGCCCTGTTCCCGATCGGCGATCTGCTGAAACCCGAAGTACGGCGCATCGCCGCTAAGCAGGGACTCGCCACCGCCAAGCGCAAAGATTCGCAGGGCATCTGCTTCGTGGGCAAGGTGGACCTGCCTGCTTTCCTCCAGCAGAAACTGGCTTCGAAAAGGGCAACGTCCACGAGATCCTCCCTTCGTGGCCGAAATACAACCGGGCTTTGGCCGCAGCCCCGGCCAAAGCCGAAAACGCCGCTGGCCCCGATACGTCAGACACCCGGACGAACAGCGCGCTTTCGACCGAAAACCGGGCTATACCTGCTGCAGCGGATGCCGAAGTCGCCCGAACCGACGGCGAACCTTCGACCGAACGCCTTACCGCCCTCGCCGCCCCGTGGCGCTACACCGTACGCGACGGCAAAAAGATCGGCGAGCACAACGGCGCGCATTTCTACACCATCGGCCAGCGCAAGGGGCTGGGCATCGGCGGCCGCCGGGAGTCGCTCTTCATCCTTGCGACCGACACCGCGCAGAACGTCATCTACGTCGGCGAGGGCGACGCCCATCCCGGTTTGTGGCGCCCGGCGTTGCATATCGCCCCGGCGAAATCCATTGGGTCAATCCCGCACGCGCCCTCTCGCCCGGACAGAGCGCCCGCTTCAGCGTCCGCATCCGCTACCGCCAGCCCCTTCAGGACGCAACGCTCTTCATGCGCGACCAAGGCGCCTACATCCTCTTCGACCAACCCCAGCGGGGCATCACGCCCGGACAGTTCGCCGCATGGTACGACGGCGACGAGCTGGCGGGTTCGGGCGTAATCTCCGAATGACCGCGTCCCCGCAGCTGCCAAACGCCGCTGCTTGCCGCACACCGGAAAAACACCGGAAAAACATCGGGATAATTCCGACTCCAATCAAACGTTCAGCCTATGAATATCGAAGATTTCAGGACCTACTGCCTTTCGTTCAAGGGGGCATACGCAAAGACGAAGTTCGAAAAAGCGGCTTTGCAGACCCCGTAATCGGCATCGGGGAACGGCATCAGGGAGATATACGGCGACGGAGAAAAAACTCCCGTCTTTTTATGCCCCGGCGAGAGCCGGAAGGTCACTTAGACATAGATAAGTATTGTCGCGGCTTACCTGGTATAAGCGGTCATTCATAATGGCACGTTTTTTCAGTTTTACATCCGAAAAACGTACATTGTGAAAAACAGCGATCGACCTATACGTAATCGACGCCATTCGACGCGAACGAAGGGCTCAGAAAGTATCTCAGGCCATGTTGTCCTTTGGGATCGGCGTTTCGCGCGGTTTTGTCGGTCAGGTCGAAAGTCCGAAGTATAACACAAAATACAACATAATCCACATCAACGAGATCGCCAAATTTCTGGGTTGTTCGCCGCGCAAGTTTCTGCCCGAAGAACCGATCTGACCTTCGGCCCATGTTCCCGCACCGCACGGCATCAGCCACCAAGCTCCGTCCCCAGACCGGGCAGAAAAACCGATCCGGGAAACGTCCGGCCCTTCTGCTCCGCACGCTTCTCCTCGCCGCGCTCCTCCTCTCCGGCATCCGCTGCGCCCTCGCCCAGCCCCGCATCGGCATCGCCTACTGCGACCTCGACCACCTCTACGACACCATACCGGCGCTCTTTTACGACGACAGCGACTACACGCCCGGCGGCCGTCTCGCGTGGGACACGGAACGCTACCGCCGCAAGATAGCCCGTACGGCCGCCGTCATCGACTCGATGCGCATGCCGCTCGTCGCGCTGTGGAGCGTCGAAAACGAAGCGGTCGTGCGCGACATCGCGGCGGCCTGCCGGGGCGACTACAGCTACCTGCACCAAACGCTCAACTCGCTCGACGGCATGGATTTCGCACTGCTCTACTACGGCGACCTCTTCGATCCCCACTACGAGGAGCCGGGGCGCCGCTACCTCTACATCGAGGGCACCCTGCGCTTCCCTGCCCCGCGCACCCGCCGCACAACCGGCCGCCCGGTCCGCCCGGCGCGCACCGACACCGTGGGACTGGTGTTGTGCAGTGACACGCGCATGGCCGAATGGGTCGTCCGCGACCTGCGCGAAGAACGCCCCGGCGTGAAGCTGATCGTTCTGGGGCGCACCGCGTCGCTCGACGCGGCGGCATACGGACTGCGCGACGCCCTCGAACGTCCGGCCCGGCTGGGCCGGGGCAACGTCCGCCGCCGCGGAGGCTGGCTCATGCGCGACCGCATTCTGGCCGACACCGCGCTGAGGTGTCCGGGCGGCGACGTTTTTCGCCCGCCGCTATCTGCTTGATCCCAAGACGGGTAACCCGCTGCCGACCTACGAGAGACGGCGTTACCGGGGCGGCTTCGGCTACGCCCTGCCGGTATTCGTTTACTTGGGTAGAATTTTTTGGAATTTCAGAAAAGTTTTCCTATATTCGCATTCCCAACGGCAAATAGGATTCTTCGACGAGGCGGTAACAGCGATGTCACCGCAATTTTCGTCTGTAGGGGAAGAGATTAGCTAAAAATTTTTATAAATTTACATATCATTAAATTAACCAAGAAAAAAATTATGGCAGACGTAAAACGAGTCTATACCTTCGGCAACAAGGAAGCCGAAGGCAACGGCAAATGCGTGAACTGCTCGGCGGCAAAGGTGCCAACCTTGCGGAGATGAACCTCATCGGCATTCCCGTTCCTCCGGGATTCACCATCACCACCGAAGTATGTGCGGAATATTATGCCCACGGCAAGGGGCGGTCATCAAGATGCTCCGTCCCGAAGTCGAGCGGGCGATGCAGAATATCGAGAAACTGACCGGCATGAAGTTCGGCGACAAGGAGATGCCGCTGCTGGTTTCGGTCCGTTCGGGCGCACGCGCCTCGATGCCCGGCATGATGGACACGATCCTCAATCTGGGTATGAACGATCAGGCCGTGGAAGCCGTCGCCAAGCGTACGGGCAACCCCCGCTTCGCATGGGACTCGTACCGCCGTTTCGTACAGATGTACGGCGACGTGGTGCTGGGCATGAAGCCCGAATCGAAGGAGGACCACGACCCGTTCGAGGTCATCATCGAGGAGCAGAAGGAGAAGCGCGGCGTCAAGAACGACACCGACCTGACGACCGACGACCTGAAGGAGCTGGTGCAGAACTTCAAGGCCGCCGTCAAGAAGCAGACCGGCGAGGATTTCCCGGCATGCCCTTGGGATCAGCTCTGGGGAGCCGTATGCGCCGTGTTCGGCTCGTGGATGAACGAGCGCGCCATCCTCTACCGCAAGCTCAACAACATCCCCGCAGAGTGGGGAACGGCCGTTACCGTGCAGGCCATGGTATTCGGCAACATGGGCGCCAATTCGGCGACGGGCGTAGCCTTCTCGCGCGACGCCGCGACGGGTGAAAACCTCTTCAACGGCGAGTACCTGATCAACGCGCAGGGCGAGGACGTCGTGGCCGGCATCCGCACCCCGCAGCAGATCACCATCGAAGGCTCGAAGCGCTGGGCCGTGGCCCAGAACGTCTCCGAGGAGGAGCGCCGCACGAAATACCCTTCGCTCGAAGAGGTCATGCCGACGGTTTACAAGGAGCTGGATGAGATTCAGCGCCACTTGGAGCAGTACTTCAAGGACATGCAGGACATCGAATTCACGATTCAGGACGGCAAGTTGTGGATGCTGCAGTGCCGCAACGGCAAGCGCACCGGCGCCGCCATGGTCAAGATCGCGATGGACATGCTCCGCGAAGGTCTGATCGACGAGCGCACCGCCGTGCTGCGCTGCGAGCCGGCCAAACTCGACGAGCTGCTGCACCCCGTATTCGACAAGAAGGCCATCGCCAATGCGCAGGTCATCACCAAGGGTCTGCCCGCATCGCCGGGAGCCGCTACGGGTCCGGTGGTGTTCTTCGCCGAAGACGCCGAGAAGATCCTCGCAGAGTCGGGCCAGAAAGCGATCCTCGTCCGCATCGAGACTTCGCCTGAGGACCTCAAGGGGCATGCTCGACGCGGCAGGTATCCTGACCGCACGCGGCGGCATGACGTCGCACGCGGCCGTCGTCGCACGCGGCATGGGCAAATGCTGCGTATCGGGCGCCGGCGAGCTGGAGATCGACTATAAAACCCGCACGATCCGCGTGAACGGCTTCACCGTGAAGGAGGGCGACTGGATTTCGCTCAACGGCTCGACGGGAGAGGTTTATCTGGGTCAGGTAGCCACGATGGCCGCCGACCTGAGCGGCGATTTCGGCCAGCTGATGGAGCTTGCGGGCAAATACGCCGTGCTGAAGGTGCGCGCCAACGCCGACACCCCCAAGGACGCCCTGCAGGCATTCGCATTCGGCGCCGAGGGTATCGGTCTCTGCCGCACGGAGCACATGTTCTTCGAAGGCGACCGCATCAAGGCCATCCGCGAGATGATTCTGGCCGACGACGAAGCCGGACGCCGCGTGGCGCTGGCCAAGCTGCTGCCGATCCAGCGCGGCGACTTCGAGGGTCTGTTCAAGGCCATGAACGGATTCCCCGTGACCGTACGTCTTCTCGACCCGCCCCTGCACGAGTTCGTGCCGCACGACGAGAAGGGACAGCAGGAGATGGCCAAGGAGATGAACGTACCCCTCCAGAAAATCGTCGCCAAAGTCGAGTCGCTGGCCGAGTTCAACCCGATGCTGGGCCACCGCGGCTGCCGTCTGGGCAACACCTACCCCGAAATCACCGAGATGCAGGCGCGCGCCATCATCGAGGCCGCCATGAACGTCAAGGCGCAGGGCATTCCGGTACACGTCGAGATCATGGTTCCGCTCGTAGGCAACCACAAGGAGCTGCGCTACCAGAAAGGCATCATCGACGCGACGGCCGAGCAGGTGTTCTCCGAGCGTAACGACAAGATCGACTACATGGTCGGCACGATGATCGAGGTTCCGCGCGCCGCCGTGACGGCCAACCAGATCGCCGAGGTTGCCGAGTTCTTCTCGTTCGGCACCAACGACCTGACGCAGATGACGCTGGGCTTCTCGCGCGACGACATCGGCAAGTTCCTGCCCGTTTACCTCGAAAAGGGCATCCTCAAGAACGACCCGTTCCAGATCCTCGACCGCAACGGCGTGGGCCAGCTGATCCGCGAAGCCGTTTTCAAGGGCCGTTCGACCCGCGAAAAACTCAAATGCGGCATCTGCGGCGAACACGGCGGCGAACCTTCGTCGGTCGAGTTCTGCCACTACGCAGGGCTGAACTACGTGAGCTGCTCGCCGTTCCGCGTGCCCATCGCACGTCTGGCGGCCGCACACGCCTCGCTCAACGAGAAATAGCGTTCCTCCGGTTACGGCCGGAATATCCGAAAACGAAAGCCTGCGGCATGAAAGCCGCAGGCTTTCGTTTTCAGCGGAAAAAAGTCCGGTTCGTTGAATATGTTTGGCGAAAGCGGATAAGTTTTGTATATTTGCTATCGGCAAACAGTATAACACGCAACTTTTTTGTTGAATTAAAATAACAGAACATGAAGAAGATGTTTTTTGCGGCAATCGTCGCATTATTCGCAGTGACCACCGTATCAGCACAAACTCCGGGCAATTGGGCCGTAGGACCCAAAATCGGCGTATATACCAATACAGGCGCCGACGGCGCCATCTTCGGCATCGGAGCCAGCGGACGCTACAGCTTCACCGACAACTGGCGCATGGAGTCGGGCATCATGGCCATCTGCAAGAAATTCTGCTCGGTGGACATCAGTGCCGACGTGCAGTACCTCTTCAATATCGCCCCGGACTGGCATATCTATCCGCAGGCGGGTCTGAGCGCCAACGATATCGGCGGATGGTCGTGCGGCATCAATCTGGGCGGCGGCGCCGACTTCTCGGTAGCCCGCAACTGGGACCTCTCGGCAGGCTTCAAGTGGATGATCCAGACCGCTGAGTACCACAAGAATCCGATTCTCATCAATATCGGCGCAACCTACAAGTTCTAATCCGGCGCAACCCGGAAAACGATATCCCGGAGACCTCGACGAGGTCTCCGGGATTTTTCATGTCCGGCCGCGAACGCCCCGCAACCTGCTGCCGACCGCCACGAAAGCCAACGCGCAACGAAGTGCAGCGAGCAACAACGAGCGACGGTGACTGCTGCGACGGCGGTGAAGACAGCAACGGCGAAGACAGCAACAGAGACAGCGAAGACAGCAACGGAGACGGTGAAGACAGCAACGGAGACGGCAACGGAGACGGCAACGACGGCAGCGGAGACGACGAGCTGCAGCGGCGGAGAGCCGTACATTTTTCAACACCCGGCCAAAAGTCCCCCAAACAGAACCGCACGCACGGCCCATCCGCCGTAAAACACAGCAAACCGGCCGGATTCCGCGACCTGAAAACCCTTCCGGAGAACTTCGCAGCCCTCCGGCACGGGACGTTTTTTCACCTCCGGTCGCGCACAAATTCCGGCGGCAACCGATCGCGGCACGAGTGTTGCACGCCGTCAAGGCAATGGAAGAAAGGCGGTTCGGGAAGCTTTCCGAATCCGGAGATATGAATTAAATGACTGACAACCACTTATTAATACATAAAATTTTAACTGAAAATTATGAAAAAAATTCTTCTCATCTCGGTTGCGGCATTGTTTGCTTGGGCAGCGTCCGCTCAGGACAACACCTACCGCAACACTCAGACAAACAACTACCGCAATGCGGCTCAGACAAACAACTACCGCAACGCGGCTCAGACCTACAACAACAATGCGGCTCAGGCCGGCAATTACCGCGGCACGCCCTCCAATTACCGCAGTGCAGTAGGTCCGCGTGTCAACTTCTACACCAACACGGACGACGCCTCGGTCGGTATCGGCGCCTACTACCGCTACAGCTTCAATTCGCACTGGCGCATCGAGCCGTCGATCTATGTACTGACGGAAAAAGACAGCTCCGTAGACATCAACTTCGACGCACACTACGTATTCCAGATCGCCGACTGGTGGGGCGTATTCCCGCAGGTAGGTATCGTGGCCAATGACATCAAGGACTGGGCGGTCGGCATGAGTGTCGGCGCAGGTTTCGACTTCAACGTCGCCCACCGCTGGAACATCTCCGCAGGTCTCAAGTACGAGCCTATGTTTGACAGCGACCGTTCGAACCCGTTGGTGGTATACGTCGGCGCCGCGTACAGATTCTGACAAACGCACCGTTCATACATGCAAAAAAAAGCGGATCCCGGCGTCGGGATCCGCTTTTTCATGCGGTACGGCACAATGCCGGAATCATCTGGTCTTGTAGGCCGCGCGGTACTTTCCCTTGGCAAGGTTCAGCAGCTTGCCTTTCAGCAGGTTGCGGCGCAGCGGCGAGATGCGGTCCGTGAAGACCACGCCTTCGATATGGTCGTATTCGTGCTGGATGACCCACGCCTTCAGTCCGTGGAACTCCTCGTCGTGCTCGACGAAGTTTTCGTCGAGATAACGCATCCTGATGGCCAGCGAACGAGGCACATCGGCATGGATGCCCGGAAACGAGAGACATCCCTCGTTGTAGGTCTTCTTCTCCTCCGAAAAAGCGTAGATTTCAGGGTTGATAAAGGCGCGCTTGTAGTCGGCGCATTCGGGATCGTCCTCGCCCCACGGCGTGCAATCGACGATGAACAGACGAATGGCCTTGCCGATCTGCGGCGCGGCCAGTCCGACGCCTTCGGCTTCGCCGAGCGTCAGGAACATGTCCTCGACAAGTTTTTTCACTTCGGGATAGTCGGGCGCAATCTCCTCGCACTGTTTGCGAAGCACCTCGTTCCCGTATATGACAATCGGATAAATCATTTGTTAAACTCCATATAACTTTGTAAAATAATCGTGGCGGAAATCTTGTCCACCAACGCCTTGTTGCGCCGGGCCATCCTGCCGATACCGCTTTCGAGCATCGTGCGGTGCGCCAGCACCGAGGTAAAACGCTCGTCGTGAAAGACCACCTCCTTATCGGGATAGGCCCTGCGCAGCCGGGCTGCCAGCGGCTCGACGAAACGCCACGTTTCGGAGGGCGTGCCGTCCATCTGCGTCGGCTTGCCCACTACTATCGTAGTAACGTCTTCCGCGGCGAAATATTTTGCCAGCCACGCTTCGAGTCCCTTCGTTTCGACGGTTTCTAGCCCCCCGGCGATCAGCCGCAGGGGATCGCTCACGGCGATTCCCGTACGCTTCGTCCCGTAATCTATGGCGAGGATGCGGCCCACGGATCAGCGATTACAGATTCAGCTTCCGGAAGAGCTTGCGGTAGGAGCACTCCTCCTCGACCAGCGCGGGCAGCTTGTCGATCGCAACACGCTCCTGCTGCATGGTGTCGCGGTGACGCACCGTCACGGTGTTGTCTTCGAGCGTCTGACCGTCCACGGTCACGCAGAACGGCGTGCCGACGGCGTCCTGACGGCGGTAACGCTTGCCGACGGAATCCTTCTCGTCGTAAACGACGTTGTAATCGTATTTCAAGAGGTCCACGATCTTCTGCGCCACTTCGGGCATGCCGTCCTTCTTCACCAGCGGCAGAACGGCGACCTTCACGGGGGCCAGCGCCGCAGGCAGACGCAGCACGACGCGCGAGTCGCCGCCTTCGAGCTGCTCCTCGGTATAGGCCGCAGACATCACCTGCAGGAACATGCGGTCCACGCCGATCGACGTCTCGACCACGTAGGGTACATAGCTCTCGCCCGTTTCGGGATCGAAGTACTGGATCTTGCGGCCTGAGAACTTCTGGTGGTTGCCCAAGTCGAAGTCCGTGCGGGAGTGAATGCCTTCGACCTCCTTGAAGCCGAACGGGAAGTTGTATTCGATATCGGTCGCGGCGTTGGCATAGTGCGCCAGCTTCTCATGGTCGTGGAAACGGTAGCGGTCGTCGCCGAAGCCCAGCGCGCGGTGCCATGCCATACGGGTCTCCTTCCATGCCTGCCACCACTTCATCTCCTCGCCGGGGCGCACGAAGAACTGCATCTCCATCTGCTCGAACTCGCGCATGCGGAAGATGAACTGACGGGCGACGATCTCGTTGCGGAACGCCTTGCCGATCTGCGCGATACCGAACGGCAGTTTCATGCGTCCGGTTTTCTGCACGTTCAGGAAATTCACGAAGATGCCCTGCGCCGTTTCGGGACGGAGGTAGATCGTATTGGCGCCATCGGCCGTGGAACCCATCTGGGTCGAGAACATCAGGTTGAACTGCCGCACCTCGGTCCAGTTGCGCGTACCCGAAATCGGGCAGACGATTTCGCAGTCCACGATGATCTGGCGCAGCTCGCCCAGATCGCCGCTGTTCTGCGCCTCGACGAAACGCTTGTGCATCTCGTCGCGCCGGGCGGCCGTCTCGGCGACACGGGGCGAAGTCTCGCGGTACTTGGCTTCGTCGAAAGTCTCTCCGAAACGCTTACGGGCCTTCTCCACCTCCTTCTCGATCTTCTCGTCCTGCTTGGCGAGCCAGTCTTCGATCAGCACGTCGGCACGGTAACGCTTCTTAGAGTCCTTGTTGTCGATCAGCGGGTCGTTGAACGCGCCGACATGACCCGAAGCCTCCCACGTACGGGGGTGCATGAAGATCGCGGCGTCGATGCCCACGATATTCTCATGCAGCTTGACCATCGAATCCCACCAGTAGCGCTTGATGTTGTTTTTCAGCTCCACGCCGTTCTGTCCATAGTCGTACACCGCAGCCAGACCGTCGTAGATTTCGCTCGACGGGAATACGAATCCGTATTCCTTGCAGTGGGCGATCAGCTTTTTGAAGAGTTCTTCCTGTGTCATCGTATTTGGTTTATAAATTATTTGCCGAATTACAAAAGTACAAAATAAATGGAAATTAAGCCGTTCTGTTGCGATTTTATTTCTATATTTGTCACGGCGGCCTGCGAGGGCGGCCGACATACGAGACATAAAAAGCGCATCGGCTTTTTTCTTTGCAGGTGAAAATTGGACACTTTCGCGTAAGGTAAGGAACAAAGGTTGATGCTCTCGCTGTTTTTCAGCGCGGGCATATTCCATCATTCTACCTTACGGGTCGTCCAATACCCCACTTGCGGATGTGGAAACAGGTCCGCGCTTTTGTGTCCGGCAACAGGTGATAAGACCCAAATCAACCAATGACGGGAATCGTAAAACTTCTGATTGCGCTCATTGCCGTCGCCATAATAGCGTTGTGCGGCAGTATCGGAAGAGACAAATAATGCGTCACGAAATCAGCCCCTCGCGCAGGAACGAGAAATCTCCTTCACGGGCAATGATGATATGATCCAGCAGCCGGATGTCGAACAGCGCGGCCGCCTGCGCGATCCTTTCGGTCAGCACCTTGTCCTGCGGACTGGCTTCGGCGGCGCCGGAGGGGTGGTTGTGAATCAGGATAAGTTGTGTGGCAAGCAGTTCCAAAGCCCGTTTGATAATCAGCCGGTGATAGACGACCGTGCCCTGCACGCCGCCCTGACTTACCCGCTGACGTTCGATGATCCGGTTCGAAGAGGTGAGGTAAACGGCCCAGCACTCTTCATGCGAGAGCGTTTCGAGCTGCGGGCGGAAGAGCCGCACCACGTCGTCGCTCGACGAGACGACGTCGGTTTCGGCGGCGCGCGCAGCGGTGATGCGACGGCCGAGTTCGGCCGCGGCGAGCAGCATGCGGGCGCGCCGGAGTCCCAGCCCGCCGATCATCCTCAGACGGGCGGCCTCCTCCGAGCCGACACGCGCAAGCGATCCGCCGTAAGCGGCAAGCAGCGCTTCGGCGCTCTGTTCATCCTCGGTAAGCAGGGAGAGCAATTCCCGGTCGGTCAGCGCATCGACGCCACGCGCCGCCATCTTATCGGCTATCGTCTTCATTCGGAAATGTTATAGGGAAGCTATCCCGCCATGCGTCCGGCGGCCTCCGGCAGAGACCGCACGCAATACAGGCGCACGGGAAATAACCAAAAGTTATTGCGTCAACTTGTCCACCCGGTCCAGCAGCGTGGCGCACTGCTCGTCGCTCATGTACTGCGCCACCGAAAAAGCCGCATGCTGCTCGGCCTCCTTCTTCGAATCGCCGGACCCGTGGCCGACCTCCATGCCGTCGACCAGCACCGTGGAGTAGAAAACCGGATGGTTCGCCGAATACTCCTTGTCGTAACCGGTGCGGAAAGCGATCTTGTGACGGTTTTTCTGGCACCACTCGATCAGCCGGCTCTTGAAATCGGTCTCCGATTCGGTCAGCTCGTCAAGACTCAGGTGTCTGAAATAAATCCGGTTGATGAGCAGCCGGTTCACGAATTCATAGCCCTGATCGAGGTAGACCGCGCCGATCATGGCCTCGAAAGCGTCGCCGTAGATATGTTTCTGCGTGACGCTGGTGCTGCCGTTCGAAATGACGTGGCGGTCCAGCCCGATATTCACGGCCAACACGTTGAGCGACTGGCGGGAGACGATTTTCGACCGCAGCTGCGTAAGGAAACCCTCGTCCCGGTCGGGATACTCGATAAAAAGGTAGTCGGAGGTGACCGCCTCGATGACGGCGTCGCCCAGAAATTCGAGCCGCTCGTTGTTGATAGCGCGGCCGTCCTCCAAAACCAAAGAAGCTGACTTGTGAATCAAAGCCAGCTTGTAGAGTTCGATGTTGTTCGGGATGAACCCGAACATGTCATCGATAATTCTGTAATACGCCTTATCCCGCCCGAAGTTCCTTCTAAGGGGGCGCAGTATGAAATCAAACACGGCCCGGACGGTTTAAAACGTTAGAGTTTACGGAAAATGATCGAGGAGTTGTGCCCGCCGAAACCGAACGTATTGCTCAGCGCGCATTTCACGTCGCGCTTCTGCGCCTTGTTCAGCGTCAGGTTCAGGTTCGGGTCGATCTCCGGATCGAGATTCTCGCAGTTGATGGTCGGGGGAACCACGCCGTGCGTAATGGCGAAGATGCAGGCCAGCGCCTCGGCGGCTCCGGCGGCACCCAGCAGGTGTCCCGTCATCGACTTGGTGGAAGAGATATTGATGTTGTAGACGTGATCGCCCAGCACGCCGGCGACTGCCTTCAGTTCGGGGATGTCGCCCGCGGGAGTCGAAGTACCGTGAACGTTCACGTAGTCAATATCTTCGGGTTTGATGCCGGCGTCCTGATGGCGTCGCGCATCGATTTCATGGCGCCCTTTCCTTCGGGATGGGGAGCCGTGAAGTGGTAGGCGTCGGCCGAACAGCCGCTGCCGACGACTTCGCAGTAAATCCTCGCACCGCGCGCCTTGGCGTGCTCGTACTCCTCGAAAATCAGGGCGCCGGCGCCTTCGCCGATCACGAATCCGTCGCGGTCCTTGTCGAAAGGACGCGAAGCGTGCGTGGGATCGTCGTTGCGCGTGGAAAGCGCCTGCATGGAGTTGAAACCGCCGACACTCGGCTCGTTGACCGCAGCTTCCGAGCCGCCCGTCACCATCACGTCGGCCTTGCCGTAACGGATGACGTTCATGGCGTCCATCATGCCGTGATTCGAAGATGCGCAGGCCGACACCGTGCAGTAGTTCGGCCCCATGAAGCCGTACTTCATGGAGATGAAACCGGCCGCGATGTCGGAGATCATGCGAGGAATAAAGAACGGGCTAAACCGCGGGGTTCCATCCCCTGCGGCCCAGCCCAGACACTCATCGAAGAAAGATTTGATTCCTCCGATGCCCGAACTCCATATTACGCCCACCTGCTCCTTGTCCACGGTCTCCAGATCGAGACCCGAATCCTCGACGGCCTGCGTGGCCGCGATCAGAGCGTATTGTGTAAAAAGGTCGTACTTGCGTACTTCCTTACGGTCGAAATAGAGGCTCGAATCGTAATTCTTTACTTCACAAGCAAACTTCGTCTTAAACTTTTCAGCATCGAAATGAGTAATCGGTGCGGCACCGCTGACTCCCTTCTCCAAATTCGAAAAATACTCTTCAATATTATTACCGAGCGGGTTGATCGTACCGATGCCCGTAACAACTACTCTTCTTTCTGTCATAAATTTAAGGCTATAAGAGGCTGTGAAAACCTTTGGTAAAATTATTTCTTGTGCTCCTCGATATAGTTGATCGCGTCACCTACGGTAGCGATCTTCTCAGCGTCCTCGTCCGGAATCTGGATATCGAAAGCCTTCTCGAATTCCATGATCAGCTCCACGGTGTCGAGCGAGTCTGCGCCCAAGTGGTTGGTAAAGCTTGCTTCGGGCACTACCTCCGACTCCTTAACACCCAGTTTGTCGACAATGATTTCGACAACTTTTGATTGAACTTCTGACATAATTTTAATTTTTAGTTAAACAATTATTTGGAAATAGTTCTTTCTTATTTCCGAGGTAATTTTGCGCAAAAGTAACACTTTTTTTATTACTTTTGACAAAACGAACCTTTTTTTTATTCACAACTTTTTCGACATTTAGCACATTTTCACAATTAACCGATTCAAAACCATATCCTTATGAAACTGCTTCTGATCTCTAATTCGACCAATGCCGGGGAGGAATATCTCCGTTATCCGCTGCCGGAAATAGGCCGGTTTCTTCAGGGCGTGCGCGAAATAGTCTTCGTTCCCTACGCCGCCGTGACTTTCTCGTACGCCGAGTACGAAAAGAAGGTGCAGGCGCGCTTCTCGGAGCTGGGCATCCGCGTGCGTTCGGTCCACCGCGCCAAGGATTCGGTGCGCATGATCCGCGAGGCCGAAGCCATATGTGTGGGCGGGGGCAACACCTTCGCGCTGGCAAAAAAGATGCAGGAGCAGGGGCTTATGAGGGCCATTCTGCGTAAAATCAAAGCCGGAACGCCCCTATGTAGGGTGGTCCGCAGGCAGCAACGTCGCCTGTCCGACCATCTGCACAACAAACGACATGCCCATCGTGGAGCCTGAATCGTTCAAGGCCGTCGGTGCCGTGAAATTCCAGATCAACCCCCACTACCTCGACGCCAATCCCGAAGGACATGCGGGCGAGACGCGCGAACAGCGCATACTCGAATACATCGAAGCCAACCCGCGCCGCTGGGTGGCCGGACTGCGCGAAGGCTGCATGCTCCGCTACGAGGAGGGCAAACTGGAACTGATCGGAAAACGCCCGATGCGCATGTTCCGCAAAGGCACGGAAACTTTCGAAATCGAACCGGGCGGCGACCTGTCGTTCCTGCTCTGATTTCCCCGCCCGGAGTGCGCTGCGGGCGGTAAATGAATATATTATATATAGGTATGAAAATTCTGATCGCGGGTCTGGGACTCATCGGAGGCTCCTTTGCCCTCGCATTGCGCGACCGCGAAATAGCGGACGAAATATTAGGCGTCGAGAAGTCGGACGAAAACGCCGCCGAAGCCCTGCGTCTCGGTCTGGCCGACCGCATCGTGACGCTCGAAGAGGGTGTTCCGCAGGCCGACCTCGTGGTGCTGGCGACGCCCGTCGATACGATTCCGCTGATGGCCGTAAAAGCGCTCAACCATGTGACTGACAGGCAGGTGGTGATGGACATGGGGTCGATCAAGGCCGAGCTGTGCGAGGTGATCTCGATGCACGCGCGGCGCGGCCGTTTCGTGGCGGCGCATCCGATGGGGGCACCGAGTACAGCGGGCCGCGGGCCGCACAGCACGGAGCCTTCACGGGCCGCAACGCCGTACTGTGCGAAGCGGAGCGCAGCGACGCCGACGCACTGGCGGCCGTCGAGCGCATCTTCCGCGCGCTGGACGTCCCCGTAGTCTACATGGGAGCCGAGGAACACGACCTGCACGCGGCTTACGTGTCGCACATCTCCCACGTGACCTCGTTCGCGCTGGCGCTCACGGTGCTCGAAAAAGAGCGCGAGGAGCGGCACATCTTCGACCTTGCGGGAGGCGGTTTCGAGAGCACCGTGCGGCTGGCCAAGAGCGCCGCCGCGACATGGGTGCCGATCCTGCTGCGCAACAAATACAACGTGCTGGACGTCCTGCGCGAACATATCCACCAGTTGCAGATCATGCGCAGGATGATCGAACGCGACGACGCCGAGGGGCTGACCGGCGCTTTCGGAAGGCCAATTCGATCCAGCGCATCATTCACTGACCGCAATGGGCACGACGGCCGAGACGGGGCGCATGGGCGAACGCGCGGCGGCGGAGTTTCTCCGGCGCGCAGGGTACGAAATTTGCGCGCTCAACTGGCGGAGCGGCCGTTACGAGCTGGACATCGTGGCCCGCAAGGGGGATTTCGTGCACTTCGTGGAGGTCAAGACCCGACGTGCGGACGGACTCACGCCGCCCGAAGCGGCCGTAACGCCGCAGAAATTCCGGGCGCTGACACGGGCCGCACTGCGTTACATGGCCTGCACGGGCGAGGAGCGCGAAGCGCAGTTCGACCTGATCGCCGTGGAGGTAATGCCCGGCGGAGAGACGGAGGTGCGCCTGATTCCGCAGGCCATGGAATACAATTGGTAATTTTGCATTTCCGACAAATTATACTACCTTTGTCGGACTGAAAAACCAATGTTCGGACCAAAGCCCGAAACGAAGCCGGTTTGTCCGGCAACAGATAAACCGTAAAAATACTTCAACACCGCAAACCGTAAATACCGATGTGGTTATATAATTTCGGCCTGACATGCTACGTCTGGATCATCCGGTTAGTCGCCCCAAGACATCCGAAGGCCCGGCTATGGATCAACGGCCGCAAGGACCTCTATAAACGGATGGCCGAAACCATCGACCCCGCGGCCCGTATCGTCTGGATACACGTGGCTTCGCTCGGCGAATTCGAACAGGGACGGCCCATCATCGAACGCATCCGCAAGGAGCATCCCGAATACAAAATCCTGCTCACGTTCTTCTCGCCTTCGGGTTACGAGATCCGCAAGAACTATCAGAGCGTGGATTACATCTTCTACCTGCCGATCGACACACCGCGCAACGCGCGCCGGTTCCTCGACGCGGCGCATCCAGAAATCGCCGTCTTCGTGAAATACGAATTCTGGCTCAACCTGCTCTACGAACTGCGCCGCCGCAAGGTGCGCACCTATATCGTCTCGGCCATCTTCCGCCGCAACTCGATCTTCTTCCGCCCCTACGGCGGCATGTGGCGGCAGGCGCTGGAGTCGTTCGACGTAATGTTCGTACAGAACGAGGAGTCGAAGAGACTGCTGGCGGGGCTGGGCTTCGACAACGTGATCGTAGCGGGCGACACGCGCTTCGACCGTGTCGCCGAGATCGCCAAGGCCGCCAAGCACATCGACGTGATCGAGCGGTTCAAGGGCGGCAAGCGGGTCTTCGTGGCCGGCTCGACGTGGGGTCCCGACGAGGAGCTGCTGATCCGCCTGATAAACGACAATCCCGACATCAAATTCATCGTCGCGCCGCACGAAATGGACGAAAGCCGCATGGCACGTCTTGCGGCCGAGACCAAAAGCGGCACGCTGCGCTATACCCAGTGCACCCCGCACACGAGTTACGGTCCGAAACAGCTGCTGATCCTCGACACGGTAGGCATTCTGTCGTCGGTATACAGCTATGCGACGTGGAGCTACATCGGCGGCGGATTCGGCGTGGGCATCCACAACACGCTGGAGGCCGCAACGTTCGGACTTCCGGTGGCGTTCGGTCCCAATTACCAGAAATTCAAGGAGGCGCGCGATCTGGTGACGCTCGGCGCGGCCCGGTCGATCAATGATTACGACGAACTGCGGGCGTGGTTCGTTCCGCTGCGCGACAACGAGGAGTTCCTCCAGAAAACCAGCCGCATCGCCAAGGACTACACCACACGGCATCAGGGCGCGACGGGCATCATCGTCAGAACGATTTTCAATTAAGCGGAGCGGTCCCGGCCCGGAAAAGTCCGAAAAAAGTCTCCCGGGAAAGTCTTCCGGAAAGTCTCCCGGAAAAAATCCCGAAAAAATCCCCACCCGGATAAATTCCCCCAAAACAGGAAAGACGCCGGAAGGGCAAGGACAAGGACAAGGACAAGGCAAGGACAAGGACAAGGAAACCGGACCGGGAACGACATACGAAACGACAGCGAACGCCTGGGACAGAACCAAGAAAAACGGGTTAGGCCGTGAAAAGCCAGCCCCAGCAGGTGAACAACAAAAAAAATAAAATGCGCGGACTTCGCAAGAGTCCGCGCATTTTCGTTGACGCCGCTCCGGCCGGCGGCAAGCCGGGCGTTATTCGTACAGCGATTTGCAGTAATCCCGGAAGGTTTCCCAGCGGTAATAGGGACCGCCGCCGAGGGGCAGTCCGGCATCGCGCTCGTTGTGCAGGATGCGCACCAGAACGTCGCCCGCAGGGTTGCGGAAGAAGACGAACTGCACGTTGGCCGCCATGGGCGAAACGCGGTGCACCTGCCACACTTCGGCGGCCTCTTCGGGCGTCGAAACACGGGCTGAAGCGCCCTCGACGCCCAACAGCGCCAACAGCGGGATGACATTCACGTCGTGGCCGAAGCGCAGCGACGCAGCCAGCTCCTTTCCGCCGCCGATCACCTCTTCGGCCGTCTCGACGATGTTGCGCAGCAGGGTTTGGCATCGGCGATGATCGGATCGCCGAAACGCTTCGAAGGACCGAACATCACATAACGGCGGAAGTTCTCGTCCTCCCATGCGGCATATATCTCCTCCCCGGTGAAAAGGTCGTACAGCGAAATGCCCAGATAATCGACGTCCTGCATGATCGCGGCCTGCAAAAGCAGCTGCTCCATCAGTTTGCGGGGCTTTTTGACCTCGCGTTTGACGAATTCGGGATCGGAGAAAAGCGACTTCATCAGCCGGTCGGGAATCAGGCGCGCGGCGCGCACGCTGTCGGCCGTTTTCAGGGTCCGGTCGCGCTGGGCGTCGAGTCCCTTGTTGTTGCCCATATAGGGCATGTAGCGCGCGCTCGACTCACGCGTGGTCCGGATCGCGGGATTCAGCTCCTTGAGCCGCTCGTTGAAAGCCGCCATGCTCAGAATGCAGCGCGGCACGAGAGTCGAGCGGCTCTCGATACGGCATTCGCGGCCGTCGGCCGTAGAGAAAACTTCAGGATAAGCCTTGTACATGCGCTCGGCGATGCCCCGGTGTTCGGCGACCCCGCGCGGCGAAAGGTCGCCGTAACGTTTGTCGGCGTCGGCCGCGATGATCTCGACGCGGCCCAGCACATCACGACCCAGCGGCGTCAGCGCACCGGCTTCGGCGGCTTTGCGCAGGATTTTCAGCGGCCCGGCATAGACGCTTTCGGAGGCGTGCCAGCGGCTGCCGTGACGGCCGTAATGGCTGATGTAGAACGGCGTGTACCCGTCGGGCACCGGAGCCGCCGCAGCGGGCCGGTATTCGTATGAATGGTAGATTCCGCCCGCGCGTTCGGGAACGGCCGCAATCTGTTCGCGGGCCGTCTGGGCGTCCGCTCCCCACAAGCCGAGCAGCAGGAACGCCGCGCAGAACCTCAGTTTCAATGCAAGTCTGTTCATTGGTCGGTATTTTAACATTTATGTGTCATAATTCCCAGCACGAGCCGGTCGGTCTCGTTCATGCCGTCGCGGCCGATGGCCGTCAGGTTGCGGATGCACTTGTCGACGTCCTCCTCGATAATTCCCTCGACGGGCGTCACGCAGTGACCGTCCATCGCCATCATGGCCGAGAGCACGGCAGTCGAGACGCCGCTCGTGAGTTTCATCGAACAACTGGGCTTGGCACCGTCGCAGATCATGCCGGTGAGGTTGGCGATCATGTTCTTGACCGCCGCGGCGACCTGCTCGTAGGCGCCGCCCATCAGGTAGGTGATGCCGCAGCTCGATCCCGTCGCCGCCACGACGCAGCCGCACAAGGCAGACAGACGGCCGAGACTCTGTTTGATATAGATCACTGTGAGGTGGCTCAGCACCAGCGCACGGATCGTATGTTCCTCGTCGGCCGCGGTTTCGTCGGCATAGACCACCACGGGGAGCGTCGCGGCGATGCCCTGATTGCCGCTGCCCGAATTGCTCATCACGGGGATCATGGCCCCGGCCATGCGGGCGTCGCAGGCCGCGGAGGTGTAGGAGAGGATGCGCGAGAAGATGCTGTCGCCCATCACCCGCCGCTCCCGCTCGCAGCGCAGCGTGCGGCCGACGCAGTGCCCGAACTCCCCGGCGAAGGCCCGCTCGGCGGCGGCTTTGTTCACGCGGCGGGTTTCGAGGATGAAGCGCAGTTCATCGAGCGGCGCCGTCATGGCGAAATCCCAGACGCGGCGCAGGGTCAGGGGCACCTCGCCCGCCTCCTCTTCGGCGACGGATGCCGTGCGTTTGTCGAGCAGCACCTCGCCGTCGCGTTCGAGATAGACGAAGGCGGTATGTCCGCCCGCGATCACCGCCACGGCGCGGCGTTCTCCGGCCGAGGCTTCGACCTCGATATAGAGTTTTTCGGCGATATCCTCCTTCAGCGAGATGCAGACGCGCTTTTCGTCGATATAATGGGCGCCCCGCCCGACGGCTTCGGGCGTCACGTCGCGCAGGACCTCCAATCGGTATTCCGAACGGCCGACCAGCGCACCCAGCGCCACGGCGATCGGCAGGCCGATCATTCCCGTGCCGGGAATGCCCACGCCCATCGCATTCTTGAGGATATTGGCGCTCAGGCGCACCTCGATCTTTTCGGGCTGCGTGTCGAGCAGTTCGGCGGCGCGCGCCGTACACAAAGCCACGGCGATCGGTTCGGTACAGCCGATGGCGGGCACAACTTCGCGGTTGATAAGGGCGATGATTTTCGCTCGTTCGTTCGGGGAAAACATATTGGCTCGTTTTTAGAGATCATACAAAGATAACTATTTTTCGCTATTTTTGCGGCATCAAAACAGACGCCGATATGGAAAATCCGAAAAGCCGCGCATGGAAAGTCGTGAAGAGCGAGTACCTCGCCCGCAAACCGTGGTTCACCGTACGCCACGAAAGTATCGAACTGCCCGACGGGCGCAGCATACCCGACTATTACGTCTTCGAGTACCCCGACTGGGTGAACGTGATCGCCATAACCAAAGAGGGTAAATTCGTATTCATCGACCAGTATCGTCACGGGCTGGGCGAAACGAATTACGAAATCCCGGCGGGCGTAGCCGAGCCGGACGATGCGTCGATGCTGGCCGCGGCGCAGCGCGAACTGGCCGAGGAGACCGGTTACGGCGGCGGCGAATGGCGCGAACTGCTGGTCGTGGCCCCGAATCCCGCCACGCAGAGCAACCTGACGTACTGCTACTTGGCGACGGGCGTGGAGCGGCTCGGCGCCCAGCATCTCGACGCCACGGAGGATATCCGCGTGCATCTGTTCACGGCCGCCGAGGTGCGCGAACTGCTCACGAGCGGCGGCATCCGGCAGGCACTGATGGCCGCACCGCTATGGCGTTACGCCGCGGAGTACTGGTTGTAGCTACCCTACGACGTATTTGCTGCCGGGCAGCAGCGAAATCAGCTTTACGACCGCATAGGACGAGACGAAGGTGCAGAGCGCCAGCACGGGGATCTTGATCCCGGCCGAAACGATCAGCGGATCGAGCCAGCCGTGGAAGAAGTTGAGCAGCATGATGTGTATCAGGTAGATGCCGTAGCTGAGTCTCGAAATGTCGGTAACGACGCCCGCAAAGCGGCCCGCCCCCGGCCTGACGTCTTTCAGCAGCAGGAACAGCCCGACCGACATCGCGGCCACGTTGATCGTCCCGAAGCCCCACGAAAGTTCGAGGTCCGCGACGAGCCGCTGCGTCGCCAGCCGTGCGTCGAAAATCCATGCCATCGCGAAATACCCCGCGACGACCAGCAGCGCCCGCCCCACTTATGCCATGCGCGGCGCGGCGTGGTAGCGGCGCAGGTAGGCGGCCAGCACCATGTAGCCGAGGAATCCCGAAAAGTAGTAGAGCATCGGCGTGTCGTTCCAGAAACATTCGCCGAGCAGCTCCGGGAAAACGAGGTGAACATAGGGGATGCATAGAGTAAAGGCCCAAAGCGCGAGATAACCCTCCATAGCGCGGCGCGAAGCCGTCTCGATCCACGGCGAGACAACCGGAGCGAACAGGTAGAGTCCCAGCAGCATATAGACGAACCAGAGGTGTCCGATCTCGACGCCGAAATTGACCGGGATGCGGCAGACGCC
>VOFB01004558.1_pt1 | contig 30660 bp, 35 predicted proteins | sample 5384141 | NCBI WGS metagenome assembly VOFB01 (sample SAMN12384721, study PRJNA508395) | human gut metagenome | isolation source: healthy gut A | host: Homo sapiens | reverse complement strand
TGCTCGTCAATCTCCTTCATGTTGTAGTCCATCAGGCCGGGGGATTCCCATTTCGCCGCCGCATTCGTTGAACAAAGCATAATCTCAATATACGATTTTCTGCAAAACCCATAGTGTTTCTCCTCTGTGCTCATTAAGAACTTTTCACTGATTTTTGGGCTGAAGCCGGGTCAGCACCATCTCAGCAACAGGACCAGACCGGAACGAGTGACCTGTCAAGATCATAAGACCTCGTTCTGAGTTGTTGGGTGGTATTGATCTGATGACGATGCTGAGGCTTATGCCCAAGATTCAAGTGAGGAGTCCAGAGCCTGATACGACATGCTGTCACCCTCCAGGGTATCACAGCCCATGATATGGGATAAGATATAACATGGTTGCGTTCAGACGTCTCAGAGCTTATCTTTCATCTGACTTCGGTAAGCACGATGGTCTCCACAGCGGTGGTAACGGCCTTGCTCATGCCGCGGCGGATATCCATGGAGTTTGCGCCGGCGGTAACGTTCTTCATGCCCTCGTTGACCATGGCTATTGCCAGCACGGTAGCAGTGGTGGTGCCATCGCCTGCGGCATCGTTGGTCTTGGTTGCAGAGCTTCCGCACCAACTGTGCGCCCATGTTCTCGAACTCGATCTTCAGCTCGATCTCTTTGCGATGGTCACGCCATCGTTGGTATGACCGGTGCGCCGGAGAACCAGCACCACGTTGCGGCCTTGGGCCAGAACCATTAACGGTGTTAGCCGGGTATCAATAGGCAATCGCATTTCACAGTGCCTTGCGGGGCACCGTGGCCCTGGCCGTGGGCGATCACGCCATAATCAAATCGCTCCTTTAAAGATGAATTTTCAAATATTACGACCGCCCGCGCGCAGTCCTCACCGACTGCCATAGATATCGCCCCACGGACGAAGGTGCATCCGCTGCGCCTTCCAATGATGGTACCGCGTTGTTATTTTTGTTGGTGAGGACCTTGGCGCAGCCCTTCACAGTCATCTTGACTTCCTTGTTGTCCACAACGTTTCTGCCGACAGGATTCCCTCAGCCACCTGAGGTTTTCCTTAGCGGACTGCCGGTCATCTTTCAGTACAGGCTTTTTGGTGGTCTTTTCAACCGCTTCAACAGCCGTAATGACAACACGTCGATGCCCGAGGAATGATTCATAGTTCTTGCCGTCCTATAGTAAAAAATTCAAACGCAGTGTCTTGCGTCCTTTTGTTTTCTTTAGCACTCCATTTCGGAAAGGCCGCCTTTATTGTTCCATCTTGACCCGAAAATCGGCGGGACCTTTTTTTCAGCTGCTGTTGTTGAATTTATGACAGATGAAAAAATCAGAGCAGGCATGGACAGCTTTCCCTGCAAAAAAGCTTGTTGCTGTGCTGCTTGCGGGCGGCTGCATGTTTCATCGGCCTGCACGTTCTGTGCGCGGTGGCCTTCCGGCTGCAAAGCGCTCAAAAGCAGGCTTCTGGTCGCTTGCCGGATGCCCTGCCAGCGGCTGTACCTGGCCGGGCTGTCCCTTACGGTTTCTGATCCATCAGGTGCTGATCCGGTATATGGAGGGACTATGGCAACGTTCAGCTCATGGTACATCCTGCGGTCTGGACCTCGACTGCGCGCAGGCTCACCCTGCTTTGCGCGGCGGCAAAGGGTACGGCAGCGCCTTGCAAAACAACGAGCTGACTGTTCGGAACAATGTGCAGCGGCCTTGTTTGGGTCCACGATTTATTTTTACTTCACGCCCGCCTTTTGGTGGTACAGCGGCACATCAGCAGTTTTGCAATGACCCGGCGGCTGACCTTGCGCACTGATGAACACATCCGGCGGTAGCCAGCCGTCATCCGGCTGCTGGGCTGTTTTAGCCTCCGGCCCGGCGCATAAAACCGCCGCCGTATCCGCGCGCCATTGCCAGACTAGAGGTTTTCTTCCGCCAGCGGGCGGAACACGATCACTTCATCCAGCCGCCCAAGCAGCCCGGCCGAAACCACTTTTTAGCTTCCTCCACAGCCTGTGCGGACTGCTTTTCAAACACTGCCTCTTTTCGATCTCGTCAAACAGCACCACGCTGTACGGGCGGCGGCGCACGGCCTCGGTCAGCTGCCCGCCCTCGTCGTGGCCGAGGTAGCCCGGCGGCGCACCCAGCAGTCGGGCGGCGGTGTGCGCCCTGATACTCCGACATATCAAATTTGAGCAGCGCCTTCTCGCTGCCGAACCAGCTGACCGCAAGCGCCCGCGCCAGTGCGGTCTTGCCCACGCCGGTAGGCCCCAAAAAACAGCATAGCACCGATGGGACGTCCCGGCTCTCCCAGACCGGTGCGGCTGCGCCGGATGGCTCCAGCCACGGCCGCCACCGCTCGCTGCTGGCAATTTCCGCGTTCAGGCGGCTTTCCAGCTTGTCCAGACGCTCCCGCTCCTGCTCGCCCACCCGCTGGGCGGGCACGCCGCTGGCCGCTGCCACCACCCGGGCGATATCCTCCGGGGTGAGCACCGGCTGGGTGCGCTGCTCCTTTTCGGCAAGGATGCGGGCCGCCGCACAGGCTTCGTCCACAAGGTCGATGGCCTTATCCGGCAGCCAGCGGCCGGGCAGGTACCGTACCGAAAGCTCCACTGCCGCCTGCAGGGTCTGGGGCGGCAGGCGCACGTTATGGTATCGCTCGTAGCGGGGCGCAAGGCCGTTGAGGATCTCCACCGCCTGCGCGGGGTGGGTTCCTCCACCTGCACCCGGCCAAAGCGGCGCTCCAGCGCGGCGTCCTTCTGGATATGGGTGCGGAACTCCTGATTGGTGGTGGCGCCGATGAGCTGCAATTCGCCCCGGGCAAGCACCGGTTTCAGGATGCTGGCGGCGTCGATGGCGCCCTCGGCGGCACCGGCACCCACGATGGTGTGGAACTCGTCGATAAACAGGATGGCGGTGCCGTCCCGCACCAGCTCTTCCAGCAGGTTTTTCAGCCGCTCTTCAAAATCGCCCCGGTACTTGGTGCCCGCCACAAGACTTGCCATATCCAGCGCCAGCAGCCGCCGCCCCTGCAGCGTTCTGGGCACCTGCCCGGCGGCAATGCGCAGCGCCAGACCTTCGGCCAGCGCCGTTTTGCCCACGCCCGGCTCACCAATCAGACAGGGATCGTTTTTCTGGCGGCGGCACAAGATCTCCACCATGCGGTCAAGCTCGGCTTCCCGGCAGAACACCGGGTCCAGCTCCCCTCGGCGGCGCGGCGGGTCAGATCGCGGCAATATTTATCGCTGGCGCGGCTGCCCCGGGGGATGCTGGCCGACACCCGGGGCTGGGCGGGCAGCACAAACTGTCCGCTCAGCTGGCGGCACTCCCGCACTGCGGCGGTGAGCGAAAGCCCCATCTCCGCCAGCAGCAGCCCGGCGGCGCAGCCGTCATCTTCCAGCATGGCGCAGAGCAGATGCTCCGGCTCTGCCCGGCTGACGTGGGCGTTCTGCGCCCCAATGAGCGCATAGTCCATGGTGCGGCGCAGGTCCGGTGCCATGGCCTGCCGTTCCAGCCGCTGTGCCGGGGCGCTGCGCCGCTGCGCCAGCTGGCGGCGCACCTCCGGCTCGGTAATGTTTTTCCGGGTGAGGAACTGCGCCGCAGCGCCCTGCTGCTGCAGCATTGCCAGCAAAAGATGGCTGGTATCCGCCTGTTCACAGCCCAGATCTCCCGCCAGCTGCACCGCCTGCTGCAACAGCCGCGCTGCCGGGCGCGAAAAGCCCCGGTAACCGCCCATGCCCAGATTTTCCCAAATGCCCATGTGTCTGCTCCTTGCTGCATATAAAATCGTCTGCACTGGAAGTATAGCCCCAAAGGCGCAGAAAAAACCAGTTGTTTGTGTCGGGCGGCAGAAAAGTAAAAACCGATCCGCAGCGGTTGCCGGGACGCGGGTGCGACCGGCTGCTGCGGATCGGTTTTTGAGATTTTATCTTGCGGGGAACGTTTTCAGAATGAACCGCCTCCGCCGCCGTGGGTGGAGCCGCTGGAGGAGGTGTGAGTGGAGCTGCCGCCGGAGTCGCTGGAGCTGGACTCCTTCGGCCGCTCGGTGCGGTGGACCTCACGGTACAGATACAGATCCCGCTGGTTAGTCAGCTTCATGCTGCCCCCTGCCGCACATAGCTGGTTGCGTCCCGCTGCGGTGCCACGCTCTTGAGCCGGCTCTTCATCACGCCGGTCACGATCAGTGCCGTGATCAGGCAAATGACCAGCGCCACGCCCAGATACACGATTGAGAACGGCTCCTTGGGCATGTTGTCCACATCGTAGGGGTGGCCTTCGCGGGCGGCGGTAACATACGCATCCGTCCACTGGATAAAGGTGCGGAAGGCGGCGGCGTAATCACCGTCTGCCATATCGGGGGTCATCTGCTCGCCAAGGTACTGGATGCCGGCATCCGTAAAGGCGGTAATGCCGTAGCCGCAGGTGGAGATATGCCATTTGCGGTCGCCTATGCTCACCAGCAGCAGCACGCCGTCCCGGTTTTCACCGTAGCCGAACTGGCAGTAATCGTACAGGTCATCGGCATATTCCTCCATGCTGGTGCAGCCCTCGCTTTCCAGCGAGTCGATGGTAGCAATGATCACATCAAAGCTCTGGCGGACGCTCAGTTCCTCCAGTGAAGCTTCCAGCTCGCCGTCCTCGTCCTCGGTCAGGACTTCTGCGCTGTCGTTCACGCGGTAATACAGGTCGGCAAAGCCGTCTGCGGCAAAGGCCGGCACAGCCAGCGCCAGCAAAAGCATCAGTGCGGCCAACGCAGCACAGAGGGAGCGCAGCGGGGTAACAGTCTTTTTCATCTTCCGTCCCTCCTTTACAGAATCCCGGCCAGCCACAGCAGCCACATCACCGCATAGGATGCAGCACCGACGGCTGCCGTAAGTCCCAGCGTCCACTTGCGGGCGGCGGCCTTATCCACCGGCAGGTTGCCCACAAACTTGCCGGTCTGGCCGTTCATGGCAAAAATGTAGTTGTTGCCCTGCCAGCTGGTGCTCAGCACCCACACTGGGAACAGGGCATACTTTGCCTTGCCGCCGTGCAGCTGGATGCTGCTGTTTTCCATTTTCACGGAGTCGTAGCCGGTAACGGTCTGGGTAAAGGCGTCCTCGGTGGACTGACGGACGCGCTCATTGGCGCGCTGGATGCTCTTTTGGGCGTCCACATCGTACTTATCGGCCACATAGCCCGCCAGATACGCTGTCTTGAAGGGCACGGCATCGCTCATAGTAAACGGCTCGATGGATTCCATCAGGTCGTCTGCCATCTTGGAGGAGCCGTCCACCGGAACCGCGTCAAAGCCCAGCACGCCGTCCCGGCGCACGGAGTAGTAGCTGGTCTCGGTATAATCGTAGTCATCATCCGACCAAAAGCGGGTGCGGGTGGCGGTAAAGCGCAGCTGGGCGTCGGCGTCGGCGTCGAACAGCCAGAACGGCACATACACGCCCTTGATCTCGTCGATATGGTTCTGGCTGCGGAACACCTTGGGCAGCAAGGTCTTGCCCTTGAGGTGCTCCTGCAGCTTTTCCTTCGCCGCTTTTTTATCGAGCTTGAAGGGGATGATGAAGTCGGGGCGCAGGTCTCCGGCAAACTGTCCGGTGAGGACGATGGGGTTGCCGCAGAAAGGGCAGGCCGAGGCGGCCATGGTGTCGTCGCCCACGATCTCGCCGCCGCAGCTCTTGCAGACATAAGTATGCAGACCGGCGGTCTCGCCCTCTGCCCAGTTGCCGCCGGGGGTGACCCAGTTCATCTCGCTGGGCTTTTGGTCTTTCAGGTCCTCATCGTAGCCCTTCAGTGCATCCACCTCAAACTCGGTGTCACAGTAGGGGCATTTCATCTTCTGGGTGGTGCTGTCAAATTTGATGGCACCATCGCAGCAGGGGCACTTATATTCCAGCATTCCTGCCATAGCGTTTCCTCCTATTATAATCTGCGGGGCAGGGACTTATTGACTTTCCTTCCCTGCCCCGCAGTGTGTTCAGTTATTGTGCAGCGGGCTGTGCGCTGGGTTTAGCTGCGGTCATTGTCGTCAAAGGGGTCGCCGCACTCCGGGCAGAACTTAGGCGGGTGTGCAGGGTCTGCCGGTTCCCAGCCACACTTGTCGCACTTATACTTGGGGGTACCAGCAGGCTTGGGTTTGCCGCACTCGGAGCAGAACTTGCCCTTGTTCACCGCGCCGCAGCTGCAAGTCCAGCCCTCTGCTGCCGCCGGGCGGGGCTTGCCGCACTCCGGGCAGAATTTGCCGGTAACGGTAGCACCGCAGCTGCAAGTCCAGCTGTCCGCAGCGGGCTTCGGCTCCGGCTTTTTGCTGCCGCATTCCGGGCAGAACTTGCCGGTAACGGTAGCGCCGCAGCTGCACTTCCAGCTGTCGGCGGCAGAAGTCTGCTGCTGGGTTGCTGCGGGCTGCTGACCCATAGCGAACAGGTTCTGGGCGTTCATGCCGTTGGCACCGGCTGCCATGCCCATGCCCATAAAACCGGTCATGGCACCGGCAGTGTTCCCGGCGGCGGTCTTCATGGCGTCGATCTGACCGCCCACCAGACGAGCTGCGGCGGTGGTGGGGTCGGTGGTCATGGCGTTTTCTTCCCACTCGGTGATCTTCTTCTGCTGCTCCTCCGGGATGGACAGGGAGTTGATGTTGAAGGAGAACACCTCGATGCCGCGCTTCTTGCGCCAGATATTGGACAGCTGCTCGTTCAGGGCGTCCGAGATCTCCAGCGTGTGGGCGGGGATCTCGTAATACTGCACCTTGTTGGCGGAAAGGGTGGCAAGGGCGGGCTGCAAAGCGTTCATCAGCTCGCTCTTCAGGCGAGGAGCCAGCTCCGAGGCATCGTACTGGGTGGAGACGTTGCTGCACACGTTGGTGTAGAACAGCAGCGGGTCGCAGATGCGGTAAGTAAAGCTGCCGTTGCAGCGGATATTCACCGAGAGCTTGTAGCCCCGCTCCTCGCTGACCACTACGCGGAAGGGGATGGGCGTTGCGGTGCCGTACAGGATCTCGCCCAGCTCCTTGGTGTTGATGTAGTACACCCGCTGATCCTTGCCGGTGTCGCCGCCGTAGGTAAAGCGCTTGGCCACGGTCTGGAAGGTAGCTGCCAGACTATCGCCGAAGTTGCCGGTGAACACGCTGGGCTCGGTGGAGGAATTGAAGGTATACTCGCCCGGTTCGGCGCACACCTCCACCACGCGGCCCTGCTCCACGATGAGCATGCACTGTCCGTCTGCCACAGCAATGCCGCTGCCGTTGGTGATGATGTTGTCCTCGCCGTTGTTGGAGCTGCGGCGGGAAGTGCGCTTCTGGCCCTTGACCATCAGCACATCCTTATCCAGCGCATCGCAATAGAAAAATTCTTTCCACTGATCTGCAAGAGTTCCGCCCAGTGCGCCCATACCTGCTTTGATCAAACCCATAATAATTTCCTCCTGTATGTTTTATTGTTTTTGCTCTCTTCTTTATCATGCAGAACGATTTCGTTTGTAAAAAAGGTTCTGCCTGCTCAGGGTAAGGGTCAGATAATTGATATTATAATCATACTGCAATGCGGCGCTGAACGCAAGGCATTTCTAACCGTTGCCACCTGCCTTTGCAGCTTCTTTCACAAAAAAGAACACCGGAGCGTCCATAGAGACTCCGGTGTTCCGAAATAATATTTTTATGCTTGTCCCGTACCCAAAAAAGGCTTAGAACCGCCGCCATGTATCCGGCATAAACAGTACCAGCATGGGGAAGATTTCCAGACGGCCGGCCAACATATCGAAGATGAGCACCAGCTTTGCGGGGTCTGCAAAGCAGCCGAAGTTCTGCATTGGGCCTGCCATTTCCAAGCCCGGGCCGATGTTGTTCAGGGTAGCAGCCCACGGCGGTAAAGTTCGTCACCATATCAAAGCCGTTCAGGCTGATGAGGAAGAAGGAGGCCGCAAAGATAAAGATATAGGCCGCAATGAACACGTTGGTGGTGCGGATGGTCTCGTGGTTCAGCAGCTTGCCGTCCATGCGGGCGGGCGCTACCACCTGCGGGTGCAGGGCGGTCTTGAGCTCCTTGGCCAGGGTCTTACCCAGAATGAGGAAACGGCTCACCTTGATGCCGCCGCCGGTACTGCCGGCGCAGGCGCCAATGAACATGAGCATGACCAGAATCTCTTTCGAGAGGGTCGGCCACAGGTCAAAATCGCAGCTGGAAAAGCCGGTGGTGGTGATGATGGAGCCCACCTGAAAAGCGGCCTGCCGCAGCGCCTCGCCAAAGCTGTTGTACATACTATAAATATTGGCAGTGATGATACCCACTGCCACTGCGATGACCACAAAGTAGCCCCGCACCTCCTCGCTGGCAGCAGCGCGGCGGAACTTGCGCATGAGCAGCAGGAAGTAGGCGTTGAAGTTGACGCCGAACAGAATCATGAAGATGGTCACGACCCACTGGATATAGGGCGAAAAGCTGGCAAAACTGTCGTTGCGGAAGCCAGAAGCCGCCGGTGCCCGCCGTACCAAAAAGCGGTGAGCATAGCTTCGAACAGGGGCATTCGGCCAATCAGCAGGAACACCAGCTCCAGCACGGTAAGGGCAAAAGTAGATGCCGTACAGGATCTTAGCGGTGGACTGTACCTTAGGCACCAGCTTATCCACCTGCGGGCCGGGGCTTTCCGCTTTCATCAGGTTGACGTGAGAGCCGCCGGTCAGCGGCAGCAGTGAGAGCAGAAACACCAGAACGCCCATACCGCCGATCCAGTGGGTGAAGCTGCGCCAGAACAAAATGCCCTTGGGCAGGCTCTCCACCTCCGGCAGGATGCTGGCACCGGTGGTGGTAAAGCCGGAGACTGTCTCAAACAGAGCATCCACGGGGTTTGGGATACAGCCGGTGAGCACAAAGGGCACCGCGCCCATCACCGAGATGAACACCCAGCACAGCGAGGTAGCCGCAAAGCCTTCGCGCATATAGAACACCTTACTGCGGGGTTTAATGGTGTGCAGGGCGTAGCCGATGCCAGCGCTGACGGCAGCTGTGAGCAGAAACACGCCCAGCACCATCCACTCGCCATACACTAAGCTGGCGGCGGCTGGCAGCAGCAGCAACGCGCCCTCGATCATCAGCACATAGCCCAGCAGACGGAAAACGATCGCATAATTCATAGTCCGCCTCCGTCAGTGCTCCACGATATCGCGCAGATCGTGCAGACCATGCTCCAGCGTGACCACGATGACGTTGTCGCCCACCTGGATCTGGTCGCCGCCGCGGGGGATCAAAATCTTGCTGCCGCGGGTAATGCAGCACAGCAGCAGGTTCTTTTTCAGGTGCAGCTGGCTCAGGGGCACACCGGTAGCGGCGCTCTCCTCGTGCACTGTAAACTCCAGCGCCTCCACGCGGTCGTCCAGTATGCGGTACAGAGTCTTGATGTTGTTGCCCGCCTCGTTTTGCAGGGCGCGGACGTACTGCACGATGTAGTCACAGGTCATGTACTTGGGGTAGACCACGCTGCCCAGATCCAGCCCGGCCAGAATATCGTCAAATTCCAGACGGTTGACTTTGGTGACCAGCTTGCCGTTGGAGTGCTTTTTGGCAAACAGGGTCAGCAGCACATTCTCCTCGTCGATGTTGGTCAGGGCCACAAAAGCTTCGGTGGACTCCATGCCCTCGGACAGCAGAAACTCGCGGTTGGAGCCGTCCTCGTTCAGGATCTGTGCGCCGGGCAGCTGCTCGGCCAGTTCTACGCAGCGGGCTGCGTCCCGCTCCACGATACGCACCCGCACGTGGTTTTCCAGCAGTTCCTGACTGAGGTAGTAGGCAATGGCACCGCCGCCCACGATGAGGGCGTTGCGTACCGGCTGCACCGGCAGATGCAGCTGCTGGAAGAAGGCGTGAGCTTTTTCCTGCGTAGCAAGGAAAGTGACCTGATCGCCCTTTTGCAGCACAAAGTTACCGTTGGGGATGATGACCCCGCCCTCACGCTCCACCGCGCACACCAGAATATCGCTCTTGAGCCGGGTAGGGATCTCGCGGATGGCCACGCCATCCAGTGCATCGGGCAGCGCAAACTTGATCAGCCGCACACGGCCGTCCGCAAAGGTATCGATCTTGCTGGCACCGGGGAAACGCAGCAGATGAGAGATCTCCTTTGCCGCTGCCATTTCCGGGTTGATGATGGCGGAAATGCCGATCTGCTTTTTGATAAAGTCCAGCTCGTGGCTGTAGGATGGGTTGCGCACGCGGGCAATGCCGTGGCAGTGGCCCGCCTTTTTGGCAAACATGCAGCAAAGCAGGTTCAGTTCGTCCGAACCGGTCACGGCAATGAACACGTCCGCATCCTCAATGCCGGCTTCGGACAGGGTGGTGATGGAGGAGCCGTTGCCCACGATGCCCAGCACGTCGTACGTTTCGATCAGGTGCTCCACGCGCGCTTTGTTGGTGTCCACCACAGTCACGTTGTGGCCTTCCTCGCTGAGCTGGCGCGCCAGGGCCGTGCCGACCTTGCCGCCGCCCACCAGAATGATCTTCATAACAAGTCCTTTCTCCTTTGGCAGCCCCTTTCTCCGGGGCATACAAATATAGTTTAATATATCATATCCAGCCGCAAAGTTCCACTGTTTGCCCCACAAATACATCGAATTGCTTAAAAAGCGACAGTTCTTTTGTGCAAGATGGCCTGTTCTCAGCGTGAAAGCGCAAAAAGGGACTGCCGCACAGCTTTGTGCAGCAGTCCCCTTGGGACGAAACGATTTAGAATGCCCACCGCGTACGCTCTGGGCATCCTCAGCGGAAAAAAAAAATTGTTATAAGAGCAAGGTCGGTCAGCCTGCGGGCTGCCCGACCTTGCATTTTCGCGGAAAACAGGGTTCTCCCTTGCTGTCCGGTCTCAGTACCGCTCTACGCCGTCTTTGGTGACAAGGGCGTACACCAGCGGGGCTTCCTCCGGCTTTTCAGCGCCGTACACAAGGCCGCTGCGGTACTCGGCTGCGGCAGCTTCAAACTTGTCCGCAACGCCGTAGAAGGTGGCAAGGCTTTCGCCCTTATGGACGTAGTCACCGCGCTTTTTGTGCAGGGTGATACCGGCGGCAAAGTCCAGCGGGTCGCCCTTTTTCTGGCGGCCTGCGCCCAGCAGCACGCTGGCAGAACCGATCTTTTCCGCATCGTTGGCCACAATGTAGCCGTCCTGCTCGGCCAGCAGTTCGTAGCTGGCGGCGGGCTGTGCAAACAGGCTGTAATCATCCAGCACCCGGATGTCGCCGCCCTGCGCGGCAAACATTTCCTTGCACTTGGCAAAGGCAGAGCCGTCCGCAATGACAGCCTCGGCCATAGCGCGGCAGTGGGCGGCATCGCCCTTGCCTGCCAGTACCAGCATGTTGGCCGCCAATTGCAGGCACACCTCGGTCAGGTCTGCCGGGCCGTGGCCTTTGAGCACGTCCATGCTCTCCATCACTTCCAGACTGTTGCCGATGTTGTGCCCCAGCGGGGTGTCCATATCGGTGATCATGGCAGCTACCCGGCGGCCATGGTGGGTGCCAATGGCGACCATCAGCTGTGCCAGCTCAATGCTCTGGTCAACAGTTTTCATAAAAGCACCGGTGCCGGTGGTGACGTCCAGCAGGATGGCGTCCGAACCGGAGGCCAGCTTTTTGGACATGATGCTGGACGCAATCAGCGGGATGCAGCTGACGGTAGCTGTAACGTCCCGCAGAGCGTACATCTTTTTATCCGCCACAGCGATACCCTCGCTCTGGCCGATGACCGACAGACCGATCTGGTTCACCTGTGCAAAAAACTCCTCCTGCGAGAGGGCGGTCTTTGTGCCGGGCACGCTCTCCATCTTGTCGATGGTACCGCCGGTGTGGCCGAGACCCCGGCCGCTCATTTTAGCGATCTTCACCCCGCAGGCCGCCACGATGGGTGCAATGACCAGCGTGGTCTTATCGCCCACACCGCCGGTAGAGTGCTTGTCCACTTTGATGCCCGGAATGGGCGAAAGGTCTACCATCACACCGCTGTGCGCCATCACATCGGTCAGCTCAGCGGTCTCCTCATTGGTCATGCCGCGCAGATACACCGCCATCATCCATGCGGCCATCTGGTAGTCAGCCACTTCCCCGCTGACAAAGCCGTTGACAATAGCTTCCAGCTCCTCCCGGGTGTGGGTGCCGCCATCCCGCTTTTTTGCGATCAGATCATAAATACGCATCGTTTCACGCTCCTGTTCTTATTGTTTTTGGGGCGTTTTATGCCCGGATCTCCTGCCATACGCTCTTGCCGTCCAGCGTGGAAGCGTCCACTTCCAGATATTCGCAGATGGTCTGGGCGATGGTGCCGAAGCACAGCTTGGTGCCCAGATCCGTCCCCGCCTTCACACCCTTGCCGCAGACCAGATACGGCACATACTCGCGGGTATGGTCGGTGGTCTTGGTGTAGGAGGGATCACAGCCGTGGTCGGCAGTGATCATGAGCAGGTCGCCCTCCCGCATCCCCGGCAGGAAATCGGCCAGAAAACGGTCGAACTCCGTAGCGGCGGCAGCGTAGCCTGCCACATCGCGGCGGTGGCCGTAGAGCATATCAAAGTCTACCAGATTCACGAAGGCAAGGCCTTCAAAATCCCGGGTCTGCAGAGCCTTGGTAAAGGCGATGCCGTTGGTGTTACCGGTGGTCTTGATCTTTTCGGTCACGCCCTCGCCGTCAAAGATATCGTAGATCTTGCCCACGGCGATCACGTCCTTACCGGCATCCTTCAGCAGATCCAGCATGGTGGCGCGGGGCGGCTTCAGGCTCAGGTCGTGGCGGTTGGTGGTGCGGTAGAAGGTATCCGCGCTGTTGCCCAGGAAGGGGCGGGCGATCACACGACCTACGCCGTACTTGCCCTTGAGCATTTCCCGGGCGATCTCGCAGTAGCGGTACAGTTCCTGCACCGGCACAAGCTCCTCGTTGGCGGCCACCTGAAAAACGCTGTCGGCGCTGGTATAGACGATGAGGGCGTTTTCCCGCATGGCCTGCTCGCCGTAGTCCTTCAGCACCTGCGTGCCGGAATAGGGCTTGTTGCACAGTACCTTGTGGCCGGTCTTTTGCTCATACTCCCGGATCAGCTCCTCCGGGAAGCCCTCGGGGAAGGTGGGCAGCGGCTCCGGGCTGACCACACCGGCGATTTCCCAGTGGCCGATGGTGGTATCCTTGCCCATGCTCTGCTCCTGCAGGCGGGCAAAGGCAGCCGCCGGGGCATCCGTCTTTTCCCCTGCGGTCACGCCGTCAATGTTGAACAAGCCCAGCTTGCGCAGGTTGGGGCAATTGAAATTGGGGTGGTTCGCAATGGCACCCAGGGTGTTGGTGCCTGCATCGCCAAAGGCAGCGGCGTCCGGCTCTGCGCCGATGCCAAAGCTGTCCAGCACGATCAGAAAAACGCGTTTTTCCATAATGGTCACTCCATTCTCCGGGCGTTCCCCGGAACAGTACTACTTTATTACCCCTATTATAAGCAAAAACCCCCTCCGATGCAAGAGGAAGCAGTCTTGTATGTTCTTATCAGTTTTCACGTTTTGCAGCAGTTTTCCCCTGTCAGACAGCACGCAGAAAGCTGCGGCGCATCGTTAAAAGTTTTGCAATCTTTCCTTTGGGCATCAACAGATGCAAAAACTTGTATTCAAGCAAAAATTCCTCTTGCTCTCTTGCGCCGGAATGATTATAATAATAGGTGGTAGAGTTTTGGGTTTTCCCGCTCTGCCATATAAACTGACCCGCTGTACCGGGAGCTTTTACTCCCATTGGTCATACACAGCAGCCTGCAGTGATGCTGTGCCGGATATAGGTAAGAGAGAGTTGACGGAGGTATATTGCATGAGAAAGACGAAAATTATTTGCACCCTTGGCCCTTCCACCGATAAGGAAGGCGTTCTGCGCGAGCTGATCGCCAACGGCATGAACGTAGCTCGTTTCAATTTTTCCCACGGTTCCCACGAGGAGCATCTGGGACGCCTTGAAAAGCTGAAGGCTCTGCGCGAGGAGCTGGGCAAGCCCGTGGCCGCTCTGCTGGACACCAAGGGCCCCGAGATCCGCCTGAAAGAGTTCAAGAACGGCGTTGAGAATCTGGTTGCAGGCCAGACCTTTACCCTGACCACCCGCGATGTGGAGGGCACCAACGAGATCTGCTCCATCACCTATAAGGATCTGCCCATGGACGTGGAGCCGAACGGCACCATCATGCTGGACGACGGCCTGATCAAGCTGCAGATCCAGACCGTGAACGACACCGACATCGTCTGCACCGTGCTGAACAACGGCAAGATCAAGAACAAGAAGGGCGTCAACGTGCCCGGCGTGCATCTGTCCATGCCGTATATGAGCCAGCGCGACCGCGATGACATCATCTTCGGCGCACAGCAGGGCTTCGACTTCATCGCTGCTTCCTTTGTGCGCACCGCACAGGACGTGTACGATATCCGCAACCTGCTCAACGAGTATGATTCCGATATCCGCATCATCGCCAAGATCGAGAACCGTGAGGGCGTGAACAACATCGACAGCATTCTGGCTGCAGCCGATGCTGTCATGGTGGCCCGCGGCGATCTGGGCGTGGAGATCGACTTCACCGAGCTGCCCGGCATTCAGAAGACCATCATCGACCGCTCCTTCTCCTTCGGCAAGCCCATCGTCACCGCTACCCAGATGCTGGACAGCATGATAGTGAACCCCGCCCCACCCGCGCCGAGATTTCGGACGTGGCAAACGCCATCTACGACGGTACCTCTGCCATTATGTTGTCCGGTGAGACCGCTGCCGGTGCCTACCCTGTGGAGGCGCTCAAGACCATGTCTGCCATTGCTGAGCGCACCGAGCAGGAGGGCTTCCATCTGCGCGGCCGCCAGATGGATTCCAACCCCGGCAAGATCAGCGTCTCCGACGCTACCGCCCATGCCGCCTGCCTGACCGCACGGGACGTGAACGCCGCTGCCATCGTGACCGTGTCTGAGTCCGGCACCACCGCCCGCCTGCTGAGCAAGTACCGCCCTCAGCAGCCCATCATTGCCTGCGTCATGCGCGAGCAGGTGCAGCGTCAGCTGTCCCTGAGCTGGGGCATCACCCTCTGATGATGCCTCTGGCGCACAGCACCGACGAGCTGATCGAAATGTCCACCTCTCTGGCCAAGGAGAACGGCTTCCTGCACAACGGTGAGCTGGCCGTGGTGACCGCAGGCGTGCCCGTGGGCGTTTCCGGCACCACCAACATGATCAAGATCCACATGGTGGGCAACTGTCTGGCTACCGGCGTGGGTGTCGGCCCTGAGAACAACGATGTTGCCAGCGGCAAGGCCTGCGTCTGCCGCAACATGGACGAGGTGCGCGCCAAGTTCAAGCCCGGCATGGTGCTGGTGGTTCCTTCCACCAGCAACGAGATGCTGAGCTATGTGCGCGACGCTGCCGCTCTGGTGGTGGAGGAGCCGGGCCTGAACAGCCATGCCGCCATTGCCGGCAAGGCACTGCTGAAGCCCACCGTCGTGGGTGCCGCCGGTGCTACCAGCCACATCCGCGATGGCCTGATGGTGGCTGTGGACTGCGCACACGGCAGTGTGCAGCGCCTGCAGGGCTGATAAAGGAGAACCGTAGTATGGAACGTATCGCAAGCTTTTGCGTAGATCACACACGGCTGGAGCGCGGGATGTATCTGAGCCGTCAGGACGGCGATGTGCTCACCTGGGACATCCGCATGAAAAAAAGCCCAATCAGGGCGATTACCTGACCACTGCTGCCGCCCACACGCTGGAGCATCTGTTTGCCACCTATGCCCGCAACAGCGCCGTGAAGGATGGGGTGATCTATGTTGGCCCCATGGGCTGTCGCACCGGCTTTTACCTGCTCACCCGAGGGCTGACCCCGGCACAGGCGCTGCAGCTGACGGTGGACGCCTACCGCTTTATGGCCGATTTTGAGGGCGCTGTGCCCGGTGCCAGCGAGGTGGAGTGCGGCAACTACCGCGATATGGATCTGCCCGCCGCCAAGGCTGAAGCCGCTGCCATGCTGCCCGTGCTGGAAGCGCTGACCGCAGAGGATCTGCACTACTGATCTGTCAATATAAAGAGAGCGCCGCACAAAATACCGTGCAGCGCTCTTTTTTGTTACAAAATGATGCGAAAGTATTATTTATAATTTCAGGGCAGGGGAACGTTTGCGGATGTTCCCCTGCCCTGTTTTTACTAAAAGAAATCTCAAATCAGCCCCAAGGCTGCAAACTCCTTGGCAATGCCGTCCTCATACACCGAGGGGCAATGCGGTCGCAGCGCTGCTTCAAGCTTGCAGAGCCGTCGGCCATACAGACGCTGATGCCGACCACATCGGTCATTTGCAGGTCATTGTCGCTGTCGCCAAAGCCGATGCTGTCCTGCAGAGGCACATTCAAATAGTCGCAGACTGCCTTGATGCCGCGCCCCTTATCAAATTTGCGGTTGATGAGCTCGCCGTTCATATAGCCGCCGTCCAGACCGTCCAGCTTGCTCTCGCAGAACACGAATCTGTCCTCATACAGCCGCTTCGCTTCGTCCAAGTCCTCGCTGTGCTCTGCGATATACACGATCTTATACAGCGGCTCGCCCTTGTAATCGGCCAGCGGGCTAATGGTCATGCCGTCCTCCATAGCCTTGCGCCAGCGGGCGGCTTCGCTGTTCAGGGGCCTGCATCCCGGTGGGTAAAACTCCAGCGCTCGATCATTTTCAGGCTGCCGTAGGTGGCATCCCGCGCTTCCAGCGTGCACTCCACGCCGTGGCGCTCCATGGCGCTGCGCACGCCCTGTGCCAGCTGCGGCTCCATAGGCAGATCTACCAGCACCTTATCCCCGCAGAACACATAACCGCCGGCGCTGCATACCGCGCCGTCAAAGCCATAGTCCAGCAGCGGCTGGGTCATGCGCAGGTTGCGCCCGGTGCACAGAAACAGCTTGTGGCCGTTGGCGTGCGCCTTGTGCAGCGCCTCCACCGTGCTTTGGGGGATCAGCATCTCGCCCGGGGCAGCAGAGTGCCATCAATGTCTAAAAAATCAGTTTTGTTTCATTCGTTCCTCTTTTTTTTACAGTGAGCCGCGCTCTACCAGCGTATAGCCCAGCGTGGTCTGGCGTACCGGTGCAGCGTCCGGCCCGGTATGCTCTAAGCTTTGCAGCAGCATCCGGGCAGCCTCCTGCCCGACCTGCCGCTGATAGAAGCGGATGGTGGTCAGGCCGGGTTCCACCACCTTGCCTGCCCAGTTGTCTCCGATGCCGGCAAGGCCGACATCCTGCCCTACTTTGCGCCCGGCGTCGCGCAGCACCCGCAAAGCGCCAAAGGCCACGGTGTCTGTCACGCAGACCACACCGTCCAACTGCGGGCAGCGTGCCAGCAGCTCCTCCATGCAGCGGTGCCCTTCTTCCATGGAAAAGGCGGCGCAGTAAGCGCAGGGCAGACCATCTGCGTTCAGTCCGGCCTCCCGCAGTGCATCCTGCACACCCTGACGGCGGGCTATGCCGGTGGCGGCGTCCTGCTCGCTGCCGCCGATGTACACGATATTTTTGCGGCCATGCTCCAGCATCTTCCGGGTCAGGTCGCGGGCAGCAGAGCGGTCGTCGTTATAAACGCAGGGCAGGTCTGCAAAGCGCTGCCCTGTTACCACCACAGGCACACGGCAGTCTTTCAGCGCCTTGCACAGCTGCGGGCTGGAATCATAGCCCAGCAGGATGATACCGGCCACATGGTTGCGTTGCAGCGCTGTAAGATATTCCAGCTCCATCTGCCCGTCCAGCTCGGTGTCTGCCAGCAGCATCAGGTAGCGGCTGGCCCCCAGCTCGGCTGCAATGCCGCTGGTGATCTGCCCCACCGACTGGGAGCTGATGCTGGGCACAATGACCCCACCTGACGCACCTTGCCGGTGCGCAGGGTCTGCGCCGCAGTATCCGGGCTGTAGCCGGTCTTTTCCACTACGGCTTGTATCACGGCGCGCTTCTGCTCGCTGAGGGGGCGCCGTTCAAATAGCGGCTGACCGCAGCGCTGGAAACGCCTGCCATCTTTGCAATATCACTGATGGTCATGGGGTTATTCTCCGTTCCCTCTCCGGTGGTAATGTGTAAACGTTTTCATGCTTATTATAAATCCGTTTCATATTTCCCGCAAGAGGTGCAATGACCGTTTTTCTGTGGGGCTGCCCGCTGCTTTTTTGGTGATTTTACACAATCCAAACAATCTTGCTTTCTGATTTACCGCCAGAATTGCGAAAACCGTAGCGCTTATACAAGTCCCATGCTGATGGCGCGTGCGATAAGTCCCAGCACCAGCGCTGCCAGAATAATACCAAGTGCCACCCTGCTCTCGCCGCCGGTCTGCTGCTTTTTGCTGCGGGAGGCTGTGCCGCGGCTCTGCTTTGTACCGGTGCTGCGGCTGCGGGCAGAGGTATTCTGCCGCCCGGCAGTGCTTTTGGTGCTGCGGACAGTCTGGGGATTGCGGGGCTTTGTGCGGGCGGCGGCTTTTCCATGCTGTGCGTTCTGCGGGCTGCTCTGGCGCACTTTAAGGGGGCTTGCCCTCGCTGCAGCGGCTCAGGTAGTCCTCTGCCTCGCGGTAATACTGCGCCAGTTCGTTTTCCTTAAAGGCAGTACCGGCGTAGCCCCTCCTCCAGCGCCTCAATGGCTTCGTTGAACAGCAGCGCTGCCTGTGCGCCGTCTGCTGCAACTGCCGCGTGAGCAGCTTCGTTGCGGGCGGTGCGGATGGCGTTGCAGGCATGGCGGGCGGCAGAGGGTGCGCCGTGTTGCCCAGCAGGTCCAGCGGGCGGGCGGCATCGGTCTCCGGGTCCAGCAGCACCCGCATACACAGGGTGGTGTCCAGCTGCTGCCAGCTGGTCTTGCCGGTAAGATCCGGCATACGGTCGTAGTAATCCGGGCTTTCCTGCTTGCGGGCAGCAATATGCTCCAGCAGCGCATCCAGACTGTGCGCCCCGGGCTTGCGCTCCCAGTGCCAGCGCAGCAGGCGGCGGCTGATCTCATCGCAGGCGGTCTTGATCTCAAAAGCCACCTGTAAGGCTTGTTCCGGCATGGTATTTCCTTTCTGTGCAGTGCACACAAAAGGCGGAGAAGGCACGCTGCCCCCTCCGCCGGGATGATTTCTTATTTTACAGCACGAACTGGTAGTACACAAAGCCGCACAGCGCGATTGCTGCGCACAGGATGGCCGTAATAGGCGGCACCCAGCGGATCAGCGCTTCTGCCACGCTGTCCCGGCTGTCCTCGTACTCTTCGTCCTCCTCCACAGGCGCGGGCTGACGCACCGGAGCCGGACGGCGGGCGGGGATCACGCGGGTACCCTCGTCTGCCGCAGCAGCGCCGGAAAGCGGTGCGCGGACAGAGGCATCCAGCACCTGGGTAGGCTCCGAGACAGGCTGGATGGGGTCAGCCTTTGGCTCGTAAACCGGTGCTCCCACGACCCGGGTGGGCTCTTCTACGGGAGCCGCCGGAGCAGCAGGGGCTGCGCCCACGATGCGGGTAGGCTCCTCCACCGCAGCGGGCGCTGCAGGAGCAGCCGGGGCGTTGAGGGGCATTTCCATCTCGTCTGCCGGGGCAGCGGGCTGCAACAGAGTGTTCAGCGCGTTCTGCAACAGGATACGGTCGCAGCCGCACTCCGAGCAGTAAACCGTGTCCTCCTCGGTGGGGTGGAAGGCACCGCAGGCGCAGTACCAGCCGTTCTCGAACACCTGCGGCTGATACTTGAGCCCGGTGCGGTTCATGCGGGCCTCCAGCGCCTTTTGCAGCTCCGGAGCCAGACGGCGGGGTGCGGGCAGACGCACACGCTTGATGCCGTCCAGATGCACCACGCGCTTGCCGTTGTACACATTGCACAGGGTAACATCCACGCTGGTGATGGCCTTGGCCGTGATGAACACGGCATCATCCTGCCCAAACAGCTCGCCGGGCTTTACCTGCAGATCCCGGTACTCGAACTTATCCTCGCACAGGATCACGCCATCCACGCCCTTGCACTTGAAGTGGATCTCCAGTGCGGTCAGGGTCACGCGGGAAATATTCTTGAAGGTCAGGCAGACAGCGTGCTCGCCGCTGACGTCTCCCTTGAGCAGCTCCACGCAGACAAACTGCACCGGACTGCCAGGGGTATAGTAGTTTGCGCGGGTCTGTGCGACCGGGTTAAAATTTTCCTCCACGATGCTCGCTCCTTTCCTAAAAAAGCTTAGTCCTGCTGCTCCGGGGCGTCCGGCTGCGGCATTTCCGGCTGGGCAGGCTCGGCCTGCTCGGCGGGTTCTGCACGCTCGGCAGTCTCCGCAGGCTCTGCGGGCTGCACCGGGGCGGGCTGCATGGTCTGGTCGGGCTGTGCCTGCTCGGGCTTTGCATCCTCGCAGGGAGGCAGGGTGCCGCCGGCCATAATGGTGTTGAACTGCTCCTCGTTGAGCTTTTCGCGCTCCATCAGAGCCTTGGCCAGCGCATGGAGCTGGTCGATGTGCTCGGTCAGGGTGCGGCGGCAGGTCTCGTAGGCCTCGTCAATGATATCGCGGGTCTCGCTGTCGATCTCGGCAGCGGTGGTCTCGCTGTAACCCTTGCCCTGACCAAAGTCGCGGCCAAGGAAGGTCTCCTCCTGCGAGGTGCCGTAGACCACGGGGCCCAGACGCTCGGAGAAGCCGTACTTGGTGATCATCTGGCGGGCGATGTTCGTCGCCTGCTGCAGGTCGTTGGACGCACCGGTGGAGATGTCGTCCAGGATAAGCTGCTCGGCTACGCGGCCGCCCAGACTGGACACGATGTCCTCGAACATCTCGCCCTTGGTGACGTAGCTGCGGTCTTTCTCAGGCAGATACATGGTGTAACCGCCGGCCTGACCGCGCGGGATGATGGTGATCTCGTGCACGCGGGGATGATGCTTGCAGTAGAAGCCTGCCACTGCGTGACCGGCCTCGTGGTAGGCGGTGAGTTTTTTCTCCTCCGGGGTGACCACGCGGCTCTTCTTCTCGGGGCCAGCCATCACCTTCATGGAGGCTTCCTCGATATCCTCCATGGTAATGGCCTTGCGGTTGCGGCGGGCTGCCAGCAGCGCAGCCTCGTTGACAAGGTTCTCAAGGTCTGCACCGGCAAAACCGGCGGTACGCTGGGCAATGACCTTCAGGGAGACGTCCGGTGCAAGGGGCTTGTTGCGGGTATGCACCTTCAGGATCTCCTCGCGCCCCTTGACATCCGGCAGACCCACATAGACCTGACGGTCAAAGCGGCCGGGACGCAGCAGCGCGCCTTGTCCAGAATATCAGCACGGTTGGTGGCCGCCATGACGATGATGCCGTCGTTGGCTTCAAAGCCATCCATCTCCACCAGCAGCTGGTTCAAAGTCTGCTCGCGCTCATCGTGACCGCCGCCCAGACCTGCGCCGCGCTGACGGCCCACAGCATCGATCTCGTCGATAAAGATGATGCAGGGCATGGTCTTTTTGGCCTTATCGAACAGATCACGCACGCGGGATGCGCCCACGCCGACGTACATCTCCACAAAGTCAGAGCCGGAGATGGAGTAGAAGGGCACCCCGGCCTCGCCTGCACAGGCGCGGGCCAGCAGGGTCTTACCGGTACCCGGAGGGCCCACCAGCAGCACGCCGTGGGGGATGCGGGCACCCAGCGTATTGAACTTATCGGGGCTCTTGAGGAACTCCACAACTTCCTTGAGCTCCTCTTTTTCCTCGTCCTCACCGGCCACATCGGCAAAGGTGGCAGTCTTTTTGTTCTCGTGCTCGTCCTTTACCTTGGCCTTGCCCACGTTCATGATGCCGCCGCCACCGGCGCCGCCACGCATCATGGAGAACAGCAAAAAGCCGGTGCAGCCCAGCATTGCCAGATAGAACAGGATCTCCATCCAGGGGATGGTCTCCTTGGCGGGCACATAGTCGTACACCATGGGTGCATCGGGGTTGGCTGCATCGTACTGGGCGATGTAGTCCGACACATGGTCCACGAACATCCGGGCGTAGGGCAGCTTGTAGCTGACCGTCTCGGTGCCGTCCTCGTTCTTCTTCACCCCGGTGGGGGCGGAGGAAGAGGAGGACAGCAGGCCGGAAAGCAGTCCGCCCGTAGACTGGGTGGTGGTCTGCTCGGCAGCGTTGGGCAGCTCCTGTGCGCCCTCCTTCAGGGTCATGGTGATCACGCCGGTATTCAGATCCAGCGAGAATTTGGTGACCTGATTGCTCTCAAAATAGTGTACCACCGTGGAATATGCCATGGAGGAGCCGTTAGCGTTGCCGCCGGTGCCGCCCAGCACCGACCACACCATCAGCACGGCTGCCAGTACAATGGCGATCACCAGCGGATTGAAACGGGGTTTCTTCGGTTGCAAAAAAATCAACTCCAGTTCTGGATTTTTATAATGGACACGTTACTTCGTGTAGACCTCGGGCTTCAGCACGCCAACATAGGGCAGGTTGCGGTATTTTTCGTCGTAGTCCAGACCATAACCCACCACGAACTCATCCGGCACCTGAAAGCCCTCGTAATCCGGCTGGATGTCGGCCTTGCGGCGGCTGGGCTTATCAAGGATGGTGCAGATCTTAACGGAGTTCGGGTTGCGCATCTTGAGCATGGGCACAAGGTTGGACAGGGTGACTCCGGTGTCCAGAATATCCTCTACGATCAGCACATCCTTACCGGACAGATCACCGTCCAGATCCTTGATGATCTTGACCAGACCGCTGGTGATGGTGTTGCTGCCGCCGTAGCTGGAGACCACCATAAAGTCGATATTGCAGGGGATGCTCACAGCCCGCATCAGATCGGCCATAAAGACCACCGAGCCCTTGAGGATGGACACCAGCACCAGATTTTTACCGGCATAATCCCGGCTGATCTGAGCGCCCAGCTCTGCCACCTTGGCCTTCAGCTGCTCTTCGCTGACCAGAACGGTCTTGATATCATCGTGCATACTCATTTGTTTTTTCCTCCTGTGTTTCGATCTCTGCATTCAAGTGCAGGATCCATCTGCTTTCCGTGTCCGGTGCAAGGCCATCGGCAAAGCCTTCTCCACACACCCATAAAATTTCGCTTCCGCTGGCAAGCAGCGGCAGCGTATCCCGCAGTTCGTTCGGGACACCGGCCTCGTTCATCCACTTTCGCAGCGGTTTGCTCAAGCCCCGCCCCGCAGGCCGGAAGCGGTCTCCCGGCTGCCGGGCACGCAAAGACAAGGCCAGTGTACAACGTAGTTATTCTAGCATAATCCGCCCGATTTTTTAAGTCTTTTTTATGAACGACTTGTATTTTTTTCTCAAAATCGGCTGTTAACAGCTCCGCTTTCCCCTTCCAGCCCCCGCGCAGCCGGAATTCCGGCTGTTTTTCGGGCAAAAAGGGCACTTGCTGCGGCGCGCTCTCCAGCTGCCGGGGCAGCGCGTCCGGCAGCATTTCCTGCCGCAGACAGCCGTTTCCGGCGCAAAAACGCACCTGTCCGGTCAGCTGTACTGCACCGCTGCCCTGCCGCACCACGGCGCACAGCAGCTGCACATATTTTTCCTCTGCGTCCCGCACCGGAGCCACAAGGCTGTGCATCGCAGTTTCCAGCAGCAGCGGGTCTGCCGCCTGCAAGGGTGTCAGCTGCCACGCCGGTTCTGCACCGGGCAGGCGTGCCGCCGCCAGAAGCTTTGCAGCCCCGGCGGCAAGATAGGCATCCACCCGCGCGGCCTTTTCACAGAACCGTGCCAGATTCTGCACTGCCGCCGCATTGGTGCTTTCCAGCGCAGGCAGGGCGCTGTGGCGCAGACGGTTGCGGGCGTAGGCATCGGTGTCGTTGGTCTCGTCGGTGACCCACGGCTGTCCTGCTGCCCGGCAGACGGCCTCGGTCTCGGCGCGGCTCAGGCAGAGCAGCGGACGCAGGTAGCACCCGCGCCTTGGCCGGATGCAGCCCGCCCCGTGCAGACCGGTGCCGCGCGCCAGCCGCAGCAGCAGCGTTTCGGCTTGGTCATTTGCAGTATGGGCCGTAGCGATGGCATCTATCCCCTGCCCTTGCAGCTGCGCAAAGGCCGTGTAACGCAGACGGCGCGCCCAGTCCTCCCCGGCGTGCACCGGGGGCGAAACCAGCTCCGCCGCATGGAACACCCGCAGCGGCACGCCCAAGCGGGCGCATTCCGCCCGCACAAAGGCCTCGTCCCGGTCGGCGCTCTGCCCGCGCAGACCGTGGTTCACATGGCAGGCAGAAAGCGTATAGCCGAACCTCGGCTGCAGCTGCCGCAGCAAGAGCAGCAGCGCCATGCTGTCCGCGCCGCCGGAGACTGCCGCCGCCAGATGCTGCGGTGCGCCGGGCTGCAAAAGCCCCTCCCGGATGCAGAAATCCTCCACCCGGGCAAGAATCGCGGCATCCATCAGCGCTTGAAGTCCACATCCATAAAGCGGGTGTGGGCACCATCCCAGCCCAGCGGCACGGTACTGGTCTCGCCGTGACGGTTCTTTGCCACGATACACTCGGCGGTATCGGCATCCACCTCAGCACCGTCCGGGTTCTGGCTGGCGTAGTAGGAATCGCGGTACAAGAACAGAACGCAGTCTGCGTCCTGCTCGATGGAACCGGAGTCGCGCAGGTCCGAAAGCTGCGGGCGGTGGCTGGAGTTGTTGCCCTGCTTTTCCACTGCACGGGACAGCTGGCTCAGCGCGATGACCGGAACGTTCAGCTCCTTGGCCATGATCTTCAGGTTTCGGGTAATGTCGCTGATCTCCTGCACCCGGTTCTCGGTTCGGCGGCCGCTGGTCATCAGCTGCAGATAATCGATGACGATCAGGCCCACGTTGGGGCGGGCAGGGTCCTGATTCACCCGGCGGATCTTGGCCTTCATCTCGGTGATGGTGATACCGGAGGTATCGTCCATATAGATCGGTGCATCGTGCAGTTTTTCAGTTGCCAGCGCCAGATACTCCCAGTCCTCGGCGCGCAGCGCACCGGTACGGAAGGCCTGACTGTCGATGCCCGCCTCCGCCGAGAGGATACGGCTGGTCAGCTGATCCTTGGTCATTTCCAGGCTGAAAATGGCCACCGGCACCTTTTGTCGCATGGCCACGCGGGTGGCGATGTTCAGTGCAAAACTGGTTTTGCCCATACCGGGACGAGCCGCCAAAATGACCAGATCGCCGCGGCCAAGGCCTGTAAGCACGGTATCCAGCAGACGGAAACCGGTGGGGATGCCCTTGTACTTATCCGCATCCGGGCCGCTGATCTTTTGCAGGTTGGTCAGCGTTTCCACCATGCTGGACGAAAGCGGGGTCAGGGCGCTGGAATCGCGGCCGGAGCGGATCTCGTAGATGCGCTGCTCGGCATTTTCCAGCAGAAGGTCGGCGTCCGGCTCGTCCCCGGCGTCCTGCAAAATGTCCTTGGCTACCCCCATCAGCTGACGCACCAGATATTTTTCCTGCACGATCTGGGCGTATGCCTTTACATTGGAGATGCTGGGCACCGTTTCCGCCAGACCGGTCAGATATATCTTGGCCTCGTCTGCGCTGGGGAACACGCCATCGGACACCACTGCATCCAGCAGGGTGACAAAATCGATGGTCTGGTCGTTGGTAAACAGGCGCAGCATCTCGGTCCAGATCTGGGCGTTTTGCCGGGTGTAGAACATTTCCGGCTTGAGGATCTCCACAAGATCGGTCAGGGTGTCGGGCTTGAGCAGCACCGCGCCCAGCACGCTCTGCTCTGCCTGCATATTGTAGGGCAGATTGATGCCCACGCTCTCCAGATTCAGTTCATTGGAATAACGTCGTTCGTTCGGCATAGTAGTTTGTCCTTATCCAAAATCCAAAGCATCCTGTAAAGCCAAAAAGCGCCCCCTGCTGTGAGGGGGCGCAAACGGCACACAGATCAGGCCTGTTCCACTTCCACCTGGATCTTGAAGGAAGCCACGACGCCAACGTACAGACGGACTTTGCCGTTGAACACGCCGGCATCCTTGATGTCCTTGGTCTCCAGCTCGATCTTCTTTTTGTCGATGGGTGCACCTGCCAGCGCAGCCAGTGCCTCGGCAACTTCCTTGCCGGTCACCTTGCCGTGCAGACGGCCGGAGGCACCGCCCTTGGCCTTGATGACCACGGTCTTGCCCTCGAGCTTCGCAGCCACAGCCTGAGCGGCGGCCACGTTCTCAGCCTCGTGGAAGTCGGCAGCGGCCTCCTTGCCCCGGGCGATATTCACCGCGCTGGCGTCGGCCACAGCGGCCAGCTTGCGCGGGAACAGGAAGTTGCGGGCGTAGCCGTCGGAGACCTCGTGGATCTCGTCCTTCTTGCCGATGCCCTTGACGTCCTGCTTCAGAATCACTTTCATGATAGTATCCCTCACTTCTCACCGGAAAACCGGTGCAGTCTTATGGTAATAGTATAGCGCATTTGTCGTTTTTGGGCAAGAGGAAGCGGGGCAGCATTTCAAATGTCCTTTTGCTGCACACCTACCCCCTCAGTCGCCTGCGGCGACAGCTCCCCCAAGGGGACGCCTTTTTTGCGGCGGTGACCCGGGGCAGTTGCGCTCTTTATGCCAGCTCCTTTGCGGCCACGTCCAGCGCTACCTCGATGACCTTATCCATATCGTAGTACTTGTACTCGCCCAGACGGCCGCCGAAGATCACGCCCGGCTCGGCATCGGCCAGTGCCTTATACTGCGCATAGAGTGCGCCGTTTTTCTCATCGTTGACGGGATAGTAGGGTTCATCGCCCTTTTTCCACTCGGCGCTGTACTCCCGGCTGATGACGGTCTTGGGCTGGGTGCCGAACTCGAAATGCTTGTGCTCGATGATGCGGGTATAGGGGGTCTCGGCGTCGGTGTAGTTGACCACCGCGTTGCCCTGATAGTTGTCGGTGTCCAGCACCTCGGTCTCAAAGCGGACGCTGCGGTACTGCAAAGCACCCAGACGGTAGCCGAAGTAGGCATCCACCGGGCCGGTATAGACTACCTTCTCAGCCAGTGCGTCCAGCGCAGCCTTGTCGGCCAGATAATCCACGTTCAGGTGCACTTCGGTACCGGCCAGCATCTTTTCCACCATAGCGGTGTAACCGCCATTGGGGATGCCCTGATACAGGGCGTTGAAGTAGTTGTCGTCGTAGGTAAAGCGCACCGGCAGGCGCTTGATGATAAAGGCGGGCAGTTCGGTGCAGGGACGTCCCCACTGCTTGCCGGTGTAGCCCTTAATGAGCTTTTCGTAGATATCGGTGCCCACAAGGCTGATGGCCTGCTCTTCCAGGTTCTGCGGGTCGGTAATGCCCGCAGCAGCCTTCTGCTCTTCGATCTTGGCCTTGGCTTCGGCAGGGGTCACAACACCCCACATCTTGTTGAAGGTGTTCATGTTGAAGGGCAGGTTGTAGATCTGGCCGTGGTAGTTGGCCACCGGGCTGTTGGTGTAGCGGTTGAACTCTGCAAACTGGTTTACATACTGCCACACAGCCTTGTTGTTGGTGTGGAAGATATGCGCACCGTAGCGGTGCACGTTGATGCCCTCCACATTCTCGGTGTAGATGTTGCCCGCGATATGGTCGCGCTTATCGATGACCAGACACTTTTTGCCTGCCTTTTTGGCCTCGTGGGCAAACACGGCACCGAACAGACCGGCACCAACGATGAGATAATCGTACTGTTTCATGTTTTATTCCCCTTTTGCCGGTCGTGCTTCCGGCGTAGTCTTTTTCTGGGAGAGATAATATTGGTCGATGGCGTCCTGAATGCGGCTGCGTGCCGCCTGCGGGTGATATGCTTCAGCTGCGCTGCTGCCATGGTCTGATGGCCGCCGCCGCCCAGCGACTCCATGATCACCTGCACATTCACGGCACCCATGCTGCGGGCAGAGACGTTTACGCCGTTGCCCACCTGCACTGCCACAAAGCTGGCGTCCACGCCCTGAATGCGCAGCAGGTCATTGGCGACCTGCGCAATGGCGACCCGGGCTTCCGGAGCCACTTCGCCGCCAATGGAGATGGCACAGTTTTTGTACATCTGTGCCTTTTCCACCAGATCGGCCTTGGCGTTGTACTCCACCATGGTCACATCGAACAACCGGCGCACCCGCTCAGTCTCTGCGCCGTAGCGGCGCAGAGCGGCAGCGGCTTCAAAGGTGCGCACACCGGTGTGCAGGGTAAAGTCCTGCGTATCCAGCAGAATGCCGGCAAGCAGACCTTCGGCCTCCACGCGGTTGGGCTTGTCGTCCCGCTCGCCCACATACTGCAGCAGCTCGGTGACCAGCTCGCTGGCCGAGGAGGAATAGGGCTCGTGGCAGACCAGCGCCGGGTTTTCGATGTAGCCCACGCCCTTGCGGTGGTGGTCAATGACGACCACCTTGCCGCATTTTTCCAGAATGTCCTTGCTTTCCACAAGACCCGCTTGATATGTATCCACCACGATACACAGGGTGCGCTTAGAAATGATGGGCAGGGCGTCCTTGGGGTCGATGAAGTCATCCTTCTGCCCCGCCTTGCACAGCGCATCGATCAGGCTGGCCGCCAGCGTAGCGTCTCGCCGGACGGCGATGACCGCCGGCACATCGCAGATCTTACAAATGCGCAGCACACCCTCTGCTGCGCCGATGGCATCCAGATCGCTCATGCGGTGACCCATGATGACCACATGGTCGGCCTCCTTGATCAGCTTGACCAGCTGGTCGGCCACAAGGCGGCTGCGCACCTTACTGCGCTTTTCCACGCCGTGGCTCACGCCGCCATAGAAGGTAAAGCCGTCCAGCGTCATCTCAGCGGCCTGATCGCCGCCGCGTCCCTGCGCCATATCCAGTGCGTGCTCGGCCATATCCTGCGCCTCCCGCAGGGCGCGCGCGCGCCGCGTCCGATACCAATGGACATTGAAAGGCTCACACTGGGGTCAAGGGCGCGGATTTTATCCAGCACGTCGTAGCCCCGCTTGGCGAACTGCTCCAGCTGGCGCTCCTCCACCACTGCGATGTAGGCGGCCGCCGCTGCCTACCCGGCGCAGAAAGCCGCTGCCGCGCCCGATCATATCCTCCAGAATGCGGTTGACGCCCTCCAGCAGGCGGGCGCGCTCGCTGTCCATCAGATCCCCGAACACATCATCGTAGCCGTCCAGCTGGAAGGCAAGATACCCCGGACGGCTGGCCTTGTACTCTGCCTCAATGCGGCGCAACTCGGTCTCCTCGTTGAAGACCAGCAGGGTCACGCTCTCGCTTTGGCCCGGCACGGTGGAGCTGTGGACGCTCCAGTAGCCGTCGGCAGGGTCAGCAGCTGGCCCTCCTGCTTGCGGCACTGCTGCAGATCAAGGCCGGGCAGCACCTTCTGCACGCGGCTCACCAGCGCATCCTGCCCGTTCAACAGGCGGGTGCGGAACTGGCTGTTGTACCACAGCACCGTCTCACCGGAAAGCAGCGCGGCCGGCTGAGAGAGCGGCTCCAGACTGAACTGCACCTTGGATTTTTCAAACGTGGTGCCGCTTGTCCAGCGCACCACCCAGCGGCGCAGCTTGCAGCGGAACAGGGTTGCCCCCTATGCCCCACAGCACCACCAGCACGGCCAGCAGCAGCCATGCCGTGGGGCGCTGGACCAGCAGCACCAGCACCAGCAGGCCGCACAGCACGGCCAGACTGGCGGTGAGCATCTCCAATGTCCATCTTGGTTTACGTTTCATTGGTTTTTGCCTCCTCAGACGCTGCACCGCCTTGCGGTGCGCCCGGATCAGACCTCCATCAGGATCGGCAGGATCATCGGGCTGCGTTTGGTGCGCCGGTAGATATAGCTGCTCAGTGCCTCACGCACACGGGTCTTTACGCTGTTCCAGTCCCGGACGTGCTCGTCCACACAGCGCTCCAGCGCATTTTCCACAATGCTCTGGGCACCGTCCATCAGGCCGGAGAGGTGCTTGCGGTCCCGCAGCACCACATTACCCATCGCCCACACCAAGGCCGTCCACCATGACGGCACCGGCGGTCACCGGCTCGCCCAGCTTCATCTCGTCCTGCGAGAGGGTAACGTTGGAGCCGTTTTCCGCAATGAGGATGTTGCTGGTGGGAGTGCCCAGACTTGCAGCGGTGAGGGCGTGCTTTTTTCAGCTGCTTATACTCGCCGTGCACGGGCAGGGAAATACTTGGGTTTGGTCAGGGGTGAGCATCAGCTTCTGCTCCTCCTGACAGGCGTGGCCGGAAACGTGCACATCGTACATACTCTCGTAGATGACCTCTGCGCCCAGCAGCAGCAGACCGTTGACGATCTTGGTCACGCTTTTTTCGTTCTTAAGGGATGGGGTTGGCGGAGATGATGATGAAGTCGCCGGGGCCCACACGCACCTGACGGTGGCTGCAGGAGGCCATACGGCTCCAGCGCGCTCAGGGGCTCGCCCTGGCTGCCCGTGGTCACCAGCACCACCTGCTCCGGCGGGTACTGGTTGAGCTCATCCACGCTGATGAGAGTCCCCTCCGGGATGTGCATATAGCCCAGCTCCTGCGCCATGGCGGTGTTGTTGACCATCTTGCGGCCGCTGAAGGCCACCTTGCGGCCATCCTCCACAGCCAGATCGATGATCTGCTGCACGCGGTAAATGTTGGAGGCAAAGGTCGCAATGATGATGCGCTTATTGCGGGCGCGGGCAAACGGGCTGCGCACCGGCAGCCACCTGTTCGGTGGCGGTAAAGCCCGGGCGCTCCGCGTTGGTGGAGTCGCTCAGCAGGCCAGCCACCGGCCCCGTACTCGGACAGAGTGGACAGGTCGGTCACGCCGCAGGCCAGCGGGGTGTATCGATTTTGGGGTCGCCGGTCTGGATG
>VOFB01002175.1_pt1 | contig 30668 bp, 56 predicted proteins | sample 5384141 | NCBI WGS metagenome assembly VOFB01 (sample SAMN12384721, study PRJNA508395) | human gut metagenome | isolation source: healthy gut A | host: Homo sapiens | reverse complement strand
CTGTGATATCGTCCATCGGATAGACAATTGCTCCGATGGTACCGATCACTGTTACAACTACAGCAACGTATTTTCCTTTAAGTCCTGCAAAGATGGATTCACTGGAAATTCCTGCGGAATATGCATCCAGAAATGTTGTTGTAACTGTTGAAAATACGATGATCAGAAGTCCGGCGATTCCAAGACCTGCTTTCAGCATAATCTGGGCAATATCACTTTCTCCTGTGAACAATGCAGCACCCATTCCGACCAGATACATAAAACAGCTTACAACTCCATAAACAACTGTACTGACTGCGGTTGCCTTCACAGGTTCTTTCTTTAGCCTCTCTTGTATAATCACTGATCAGCGGTAGCCAGGACAGTGGCATTGCAACCGCAAGCTCTACTGCTGCTCCAAAGGAAAATGTCTCATTTGGTAATGGATGTAACTACAGTTCCATCAAAGAAAATAATCTAAAAAAGAATCAATGTAAGAATAAATAGTGCTGCCATCGCAACGGTATTGATCTTGCCCAGATTCGTAATTCCGATCACAATCCACACAATGATCAGTGCACCGATTACCAGACACCATACCCAGTGTCCCACTGTAAAGATGCCTCCTGCTGCCAGTGCTCCATCATAGATCATAATTGCAGTCCAGCCGACAAGCTGCAACACATTCAGGATTGCGAAAAAGCTGTCCTCCATGACTTCCAAAGCTGTCTTTTACTGTCCCATGGCACTTTTTCTTGTCTTACCTCCAATCACTCCAGCCAGAAAAACAACATGATACATCCAATCACATGTCCTACCAGAATGGCTGCCAGCCCTCTGCCAAATCCAAGAGCTACAAAATATGTCCCTGTAAGAATCTCAGCAATGGAGACTCCTGCTCCAAACCAGATTAATCCGTTCTCAAATAATGATGTTCTTTTTTCCATAGTTTATGCCTCTGCTTCTTTTGTATATTCATTCTGGATAGCAAATCCATGATCCATTGGACCGCTTCCCTTCCCGTCAAGCATTGCTGCAAGTGCCCCAGAGATATACTCTTTCGCACGCTCCACAGACTCCTCCAATGAGAATCCTTTTGCAAGATTAGAAGCAATCGCAGAAGACAATGTACAACCTGTACCATGAGTATTCGGATTATCAATTTTTTTCCGTTAAACCATCGATACGCTCCATCTGCATACAGCAGATCATTCGCATCATTTAAGTTATGTCCACCCTTGCAGAGTACTGCACAGTGATATTTTTCTGAAATTTCTTTCGCCGCATCGATCATCTCTTCTGCACTTGTGATCTTTCTTCCGATCAACTCCTCTGCCTCCGGAATATTCGGGAGTCAGTACACTTGCAAGCGGGAATAATTCTTCCTTCAATGTATCCGCCGCATCATCATTGATCAGCTTGGCTCCGCTTGTAGCGACCATAACCGGGTCTACTACAATGTTCTTTTGCTTCATACTGACGCAGCTTCGCTGCAATAACTTCGATCAGTTCTTTATCTGGAAACCATCCCGATCTTTACGGCATCCGGATAGATATCTGTAAAGATACTGTCAAAAAGCTCCTGTCCTAAAAATTCCGGTGTTGCATTTAATATAGAAGTAACACCTGTTGTATTCTGGGCTGTCAGTGCGGTGATCGCACTCATGGCATATACTCCATTGCTGATCATTGTCTTGATATCAGCCTGGTTCCTGCGCCTCCGCTAGAATCACTTCCGGCGATTGTAATTGCTGTTTTCATGTTCTTGGCTCTTCTTTTTAAAAACGGCGACAAAAAAAGCGGGTGATGGGAATCGAACCCGTATCCAGCTTGGAAGGCTGGTGTTCTACCATTGAACTACACCGCGTGTCTCGCGTTATCTCTGACACGAGTTATATCTTATCATACGCATCAGAGATATGCAAGCACAAATTTAAATTTTTCTAAGTTTTTAAATTTTGTATCTACCTTATTACAATTTTGCAATTCCATCAATTTCTTTCTTAATCTCATATTTTCCTCTTCTGTTTTATCAGCTCTTTGTTTTTTTTTTCTTCTTCTGCTCTTTGTTTTCTTCTTCTGCTCTTTGTTTTTCTTCTTCCGCTCTTTGCTTTTCTTCTTCTATCTTTTGCTTCTCTTCTTCTAGTTCTCTTGCAATGCTCTCCTTCGCTTGAGCCACCTGTTCGGCTACCTTCTCTGCCACTTGTTCTTCGACCTGTTTTGCAACACTTGCCTTTACTTGTGCCAATTCTTCTTCCATCTCGTCAATCATCAACTTTACTGTATTACGATCCAAAATCTCAAGTTCTTTCGAAAACATCTCCATCATTCCTTCCATATTAAGACAGAGTGTATAGATTTCTTCATAAATCTTCTGAAAATCCGAATTCTGATTCAAAAGTTTTATAATCATCTCTGGATCATCTAACTGAGAAATACAAGCCACTCTTCCAATCTGTTTTTATCTTTCTGTTTTCATTTTGAATGATGTCACTAAAAATGTCAAGACATATAAAAGTATATTCTTGCAGTAAATTCACTTCTACTCCTGTATCACTTTTTTGTTCGCAATGGTGAATATATATTTCTTTCGAAAACCTGCGGAAATCAGCGCTGCTCTTTTCAAATAATACAATTGTATAGACTTTCTGAATTCTCTTATAAGTAAATGAATTTCTAATTCTGCGCGCACTCGTTTATACTGTCGTAACAATAAATCAGAAGAATAACAGGCACTTCTCTGTCCTGGAAATAAATATCCCATTTTTGTACTTCAACATTTGCTATACTGCCATCTTCAAACTGAAACAACAATGTCCATAATCAATAAGGAGCTCTCTGCTGCAATACGCGCTGATTCATTCGGAAGTACTTTTAAAATTCTAATTTTTTCTTCCCAGTATTTCTGATAGAAAATCATTTAACCTTTCGGGTCTGGTATCCGATTCATAATAACTTTAAAATAGGTATCATAGAGAAGTTTTTACACCTTTTTACACCAGTGCAAATGTCAAGATATTCCTGTTGGTATTTTTCTTCCCAACCGCAAAAATGTCTTCCACATTTTCGGGCTATTCAGATTTCTTCAAAGCACTTGTCCTTTGGTTCTGATCATTGGGAAATAGTTTTGTAATTTGTTTTTCATCGTTTATTTTGATGCGATATTTAAAATAAAACAGTCCTCTTACCTGCCCAACACCAACTTCATGAATTGGTATGTTCTCAGAATATCCCAGTCCACTTTTAATTGCAATGTGTTTCTTGTTTATAACTCATCTTTTTTGTTGATAATTTGTGGATAACTTTACAAATCAATATTTTTCAATTTTATTGTCATTTTCGCCAAAAAAACATTATAATATAATTAATTTATAGTCATTTTTTGTCCAAAACGCCATAATTCAAAAAAGCGGAGAAAAAATGTCACATGGCCTTTTTAATGTATCAGCTTTTCTCTCTATAATGAATAAAAAGGAGGAGGAAGATTCGTGGATTTATTTAATAGCTTACCACTTAAAAAGCAGGAATATATGAACAAAAGATCCCGGCACCGGAGATTCTGGTACTTAACCAGACACGAGCGCGCATTTCCGAAGAAGTGGGGATTTCTATTAAAACTCTGGACAGAAACATCAGAAAGCTGGAAGAGATGAATCTTCTGACGCTGAATAAAGGAAAGATCGTAATTACCAAAGCACAATATCTTCAGATGAAACAGGATATTGATTTTTACGTAAACGGTTGATCCAAACTTATGTTTAAGGAGGGGGATAACATGTATGTGGGAAAAAAGGTTACTCGTGTAGATGCCTACGATAAAGTAATTGGACGTACAAAATATACAGATGATCTCTGTGATAAGAGTGCCTATATTGCACGTATTTTACACTCTACAATTGCCAACGGACGTGTTCTTTCTATTGACACATCTGGAAGCTGAGAAGATACCTGGAGTTGTAAAAGTATTTACCTGTTTTGATTTAAAGGAGAAGCATTATTTCCCAACTGCCGGACATCCATGGTCCACAGATGAATCACATCAGGATGTTGCCGATCGTCTTGTACTTACAGACCGCGTCAGATTTTATGGGGATGATATCGCTGCGGTTGTAGCAGAGGATGAGGTTTCCGCTGCACAGGCACTTCGTGCGATCAAAGTAGAATATGAAGAATATCCATTTGTTTTGGATGTTCTGGATGCTATGAAAGAGGATGCTCCTCAGCTTCATGAGAATTATCCGAACAATATTCTCAAACACACAACGATCAGTAAAGGTAACTACGAAGAAGCAATCAAAGAACCTGGACTGATCAAAGTAGAAGGCTGGTACAGCACACCAACCGTTCAGCACTGTCATATTGAAAACTTTATCTGCTATGCTGAGATGGAAGGCGACCGCATCAAAGGTTGTAAGTTCTACTCAGATTCCTCATATCGTACGTCGAGTTGTCGGTCAGGCACTCGGAGTTGAATGGGGTAAGATCCGTGTCGTTAAGCCTTACATCGGCGGTGGTTTCGGAAATAAACAGGATGTTTTGTATGAACCACTTTGTGCATGGCTGTCCATGCAGCTTCACGGACATCTTATTAAACTTGATGTACCAAGAGGAGACCTTTGTTTCTACTCGTGTACGTCATGCGATCAAGAGCCACATCATTTCATGGGTTCGCCCGGATGGAACATTTGCTGCAAGAAAACTGGAAGCATTTTCCGATCAGGGGTGCTTACGCTTCCCATGGTCACAGCATCTGTGCAAAAGGTGTCGGCGCGTTCCCACAGCTTTATCCTTGTGATAACGTAGAGGCTGATGCTTATACGATATTCACAAACAAATCCGTTGCCGGTGCGATGCGTGGTTACGGAATTCCGCAGGCAATGTGGGCTGTAGAATGTCATACAGAAGACATTTGTGCAAAACTTAACATGGATCCGCTTGAATTCCGCCGCAAGAACCTGATGCGGGTCGGATTCAAGGATGCATTTTCTAAAAATGAATTATACAGCGACACATTCAACCAATGTCTTGACAAAGGAATCGAAGTTACTGATTACCTTCGTAAATACAAAGAATACCAGAACCAGACAGGAGATATCCGCAGAGGTATCGGTATGGCAGTATTCTGGTACAACACAGCTGTATGGCCAATCTCACTTGAGACATCTTCCTGCCGTATGGTATTGAATCAGGATGGTTCTCTTCAGGTTCAACTTGGTGAGACAGAGATCGGACAGGGTGCTGATACTGCATATTCACAGATGACTGCAGATATTCTTGGCGTTCCGCTTGAAGCTGTACACGTTGTTTCCTGTCAGGATACAGACGTTACACCATTCGGAACAGGTGCTTATGCATCCCGTCAGACTTATACAGCCGGATTCTCAATTCGCCAGACAGCACTGCTTCTGAAAGAACGCATTTTGAAATATGCGCATGAACTGACAAGAATGCCTGAATATAACCTTGATATCATTGACGGACAGATTGTTCGTATCACAGATAACCGTGTTCTGATGTCTCTTGGAGATCTTTCAACAGAAGCACTTTACAGCCTTTCACACAGTGAGCATCTATCAGCTGAAAGTACAGCACAGATTAAGTCCAATGCTTACTCCTTCGGATGTACATTTGCAGAAGTTGAAGTTGACATCCCGATGTGTAAGGTAAAACTGCTTGATATCGTCAATGTACATGACGCCGGAACTCTTATCAACCCGGCACTTGCTGAAGCTCAGGTACACGGTGGTATGAGTATGGGAATCGGATTCGGACTTTCTGAAAACCTGCTCTTTGATCCGAAGACCGGAAGAGCATTAAATAATAACTTGCTCGATTACAAGTTATCCACATTTATGGATCACCCGAGACTACGCGCTTATTTCGTAGAAAATGCGGAGCCTACAAATGCATTCGGAACAAAAGCTCTTGGTGAGCCACCAACATGTTCCATTGCACCTGCAATCCGTAACGCAGTTTATCAGGCAACAGGTGTCTATGTAAATGATGCACCGGTGAATCCCCACCATCTGTTCCGCAGTATGAAGGAACAACATATGTTTGAGGAAGGAGGAGAAGCAAATGTATGATCTTAAAAGCACTTTATGAAGCTGAAAGCGTAGCTCATGCTATACAGCTTTTACAGGAACATCCGGAAGCACAGATCATTGCCGGCGGAAGTGACGTTCTTGTACAGATGCGTGAAGGACGCCGCGCAGGAAAAGAACTTGTAACATTTATAAAATTGATGAAATGAGAGGCATATCTTATGAAGAAGACGGTGCGATCCGCATTGGCTCTCTGACCAGCTTCTCTCATATTACAAAGGACCCGATCGTCAGAAGCATATCAACGTACTTGGGGAAGCTGTTGATATGGTTGGTGGACCACAGATCCGTAACATCGGAACGATCGGTGGAAACACATGTAATGGTGTTACATCCGCTGATTCCGCTTCAACACTTCATGCATGGGATGCAATTGTTGAGATCACAGGACCGGACGGAGTTCGCAGAATCCCGATCCATGACTTCTATATTAAAGCAGGAGTCGTTGATCTGAAACCGGCAGAGATTCAGACAGCGTCATCATTCCGAAAGGAAGCATACGAAGGCTACCACGGACATTACATTAAATACGCAATGCGTAATGCAATGGATATCGCAACAACAGGATGTTCTGTCAATGTAAAACTCTCTGAGGATAAAGAAGACGATCGAGGATGTCAGAATTGCTTACGGAGTTGCAGGACCTGTTCCGATGCGTGCACCTTCTGCTGAGGCAAAAGCAAAGGGCAAACCGCTTACAAAAGCTGTTGTTCATGAATTTGGTCAGGCTGTTCTGGAAGATATCAATCCACGTGACAGCTGGAGAGCATCCAAAGCATTCCGTCAGCACATCGCTACTGTTCTTGCAGAGCGTGCACTGACAGAATCTATCAGATTGGCAGGAGGTGTGATTGATGACTAAACAGTACAAATTACTTACCTGCACGATCAACGGTAAGAAAGTCGAGAAAATGATCGATGTCCGTGCATCACTCACAGATGTTTTAAGAGATGACTTCCGTCTGACCAGCGTAAAGAAAGGCTGTGAAGTCGGAGAATGTGGAGCATGCAATGTAATCATTGATGGGGAATGCTTCAACTCCTGTATCTATCTCGGTGTGGGGCTGAGGGAAAAGAAATCCTTACTCTTGAAGGTCTCGCCGGACCAAATGGTGAGTTATCCGATATTCAGCAGGCATTTATTGATGAAGCAGCTGTTCAGTGTGGCTTCTGTACACCTGGATTCATCATGAGTGCAACTGAACTTTTTAAATGCCGGCAAAGAATTCTCAGATGATGAGATCCGTAAAATGATGTCCGGTCATCTGTGCCGCTGCACAGGTTATGAAAAACATTTTCCGTGCAGTCAAAAGAAGAGAATGCTTCGCAGACTCGGAAAAATGAAGAAGCAGACGCTGTCTAACTATCCAATATGGAAGATTGGTTCAATCCTGTACGAAGGAATCAAGATGCTCAAAGACTGCGAGTTCAATGACCGCACAATGATCATTGTATCTCTCGCTTTCTGCGTCGGCGTTGGTCTTACACAAACAGATGCGAACTTCTTCAGCGCTTTTCCACAGGCTGTGGGAGATATCTTCAACGGAAATGCTGTTGCAGGTGTGTTCGTAGTATCACTGCTGCTCAGTCTGATTCTGCCGAAAGATAAAAGTGAAAAAGTAGAAGAATAACGAATAAGAAGAAAAATAACAGCTGTAATTGAAAAATATTTCTCTTACAGCTGTTATTTTTCTTTTTTAAAGGTTTTCTTTTACCATCCAGCTTCCGGAGCAGCCATCACTGCATATTCCGCTCACTCCTTTGTGCTGATTTTCCAGACATGCAATCAATTCTCTTGCCACTTCTTACCACTGCATCCGGCTTTACATCACCTGCTGCCTGATGTCCACGATGATTATACCAGATTGCATTCCATCCCGCAGCTTTTTGCCCCAACAATATCATTTTCAAAAGAATCTCCTACATAGCAGATCTCTTGCGGCAAAATCCCCATTCTTTCCGCCGCACGACTGAAAATCCTCTTGTCCGGTTTTGCTACGCCGAGCGCCCCTGATATAAATATATGGCCTACCGGGATCCTCCGTCACTCCAAGTGCATTCACCTTATCCCACTGGTGCTGCGCCGGTCCATTCGTAATAATTCCAAGAGTCACCTTTTCTTTCAGACTCTGCAGCAAATCTTTCATTGCATCCGTCATCCCATCTCCTGCTGCTTTTCTTCATAAACCGCCTGGAACTCTAGAGCTTTCAGCGCATTGATCTTCTTCCCGTAATCAAGAAATGCATTCTTAAACCGATAGATATACATCTCTTCCATTGACATCTCACCACTCAAGCACCGTGCATACACGGAATCACTGTATCTTCTACTTGCGAGAAACGCACCTTCCAGATCTAAATCTGTATCTTCCGGGAAAATCTCCCTGCATGTTTGCTTAAATGGAGTTGATAAATCATATAATGTGTCGTCTACGTCGAATACAATTGCTTTCATTATTCTCATCCTGTCCTTTTTCCACTCCCTGGTAAACTGTTTTGATTACTGTTCGCACTACATACGACTGGCAATCCATTCTGTACAGATACCATACTTGTTATCTTTTTTATCAATCTATCGATAGTCTAACATAGTTTATTTCTTTTGACTAGGTTGAATTTTATCCAGTATTTTATAAATCTTATAAGTATACGTTAACCATAAACCTGATTATCCCTTGCATCACCGTGCTATAATTAAAATTAGGTGGTTAGAAATATTTACCATCTACTAAGGATTTTGAAAGAAGGCATTTTAATGAGAACTTATGTTACACACTACTTTAATTTTGAATATATCGGAATCTACCTGCTCGTCTCGCTGATCGGGCTGGCCGTTGTGATCGGTATTGTTCTTGGCGTAGCCAAATTGAAAACACGCCAGCGACTACGGGATGACTCCTGTCTCACAAAGCAATCCGTCGTATCAACCGCCATCACCAGGAGCGCAAGAGAAGCATCATCGAAAGCTTCTTCGAAATGGTCTTCGCCAGCACCTCTGTACTGATTTTTCTGTCACTTTACTATGTGATTGACGAGAGAAATCCCTGGCGTATCCATCTATTGGCAAAAAAGTATCAGGACATTATCCTGTTACTCTTCCTTTGCTTCTCCGTTATTTTAAATGGATGGCTTGATATTGTATTTGTACCATTGGAAGAAATAGATTCTAACCAAAAAGGCGTCCATTCGACTGGTATCTTCCTTTTTATATTATACTATACTTCTGTATATTAAGTTTATTTACAATGATGACAACTACGATTCACTGATGATGTACTTCATCACACTTGCTGTTGGCCGGTTTATCTACTTTGATTTTACAATGGATGACTTTTTAAGCACGCTTCACGGCTTCTGGGAAGAATTGCCACTGCTTACCCTGATGGCAAGTTACTCCGGATTCGTCTGCTGGTTTGGATTCTATACCGGATTCCTGCTTACGTCTAACGGTGTGATCGTCAGCACGCTGCTGGCGCATCTGTTTATGGTATGTTCTATTTTTATATTGGATAAGACCAGAGTGCTGAGATTAGTGATGTAAGTATTATATTATAATCTTTATAAAAATTGACAAATTTATGTTATTTTGTATAAAAGTTAAGCCTATGCACAAAGAAGCAGAATCATTTTCCCTCATGATTCTGCTTCTTTTTATTTCCTTATTATATTCGTAACTGTTCAGAGCCAACCTCCAAAAATGCTACGCATTTCGTCGGTATGGCGTATCCGCCAAATAAAATTTCAAAAACAGTTTTAAAAATGCAAGTATTTTATACCTGTTTTTGAAATTTTGTGATGATCAACGCCAGATTCGCCCCTGCAACAGAACCAATCAACGCTCCGATCACCGTTCCGGGTACGAATCCCCAGTCTACTTTCTTATTCTTAATCAGTCTCGCTGTCGATACTACCGTTCCTGTTGAAGATGACAGCTTGTTCGTCGCGATTGCATTATGCACCGGAATCCCGGCAAACATATATGCCGGAAGCGAGATAAGTCCACCAGCCTCCTGCAATTGAATCAACAAAGCCCGCCAGAAACACCAGCGGGCATACAATCAGATAAATCCCCATTTCCCTTGTTCCTTTTCTTTCTATAAAATTAGATATCAGAGACAAACGCCCCGACTTCTTATTGTAACGGTTTACAAGGAATCTGTAAATATCATTTATTGTTGTTTTCCTCCGAGATGGCGAATCATCGCTAACATGGATGTGCTTGCATGAAGCGGTGTAATCTTTATCTCCGGATGCTCTTCCTGAAACACACGGAACACTTCATCCGCAAAACCGCGCCCCATGAATTCAATTCCCCGAAAATCAATCACAAGCTCCTTGTATCCTTCTGCATCTTTCAGAACTCTTCTCGCATGGGATCTTGCCACCGGATGCACAAAAGGCAATACATCCTTCAGTATTATTGTTTTTACTTCTTCCATTCTACCGCCCGCTTTCCTGCTTTTTTACTATAAACCACTAGGCACGGATCGCATGCTGGATCATTCCCAGAACTGCTTCATTTGCATTAATCGGACGTAATACAATATCCGGATGTGCGTTTTGAAACACTCTGAAAATCTCATCCGCAAATCCCTGTCCCATAAATTCAATTCCATTGAAGTCGAAAATGACTTCTTGGAATTCATCAAGTCTCTTCAGAACTCTCCTTGCCTGGGATCTTGCAACTGGATTCCCCAATGGACATACTTCTCTCATCGGTATTAATGTCTTAATAAATCCTTCTTCTAATGGTGCAAAAGAATCAAATACATCTTTTGATGTGGTTATAGTATCACAAGATTAATTGCATCAATTTCATCATCTGTAAAGCTGTCTGCTTCAAGCTTTGCTGTAGGCATGTTAGCTGCATCCCCACCAGTAAAGATTGCCTTTGCTGTAGCTTCTGCTTTCTTAGCTTCTTCCTCACCATGAACAAGCTTTGTAAGCTCATAAGCAAGAATCTCCTTAGCCTTGTTAAGCTGAGCACCTTCCCAGCTATCCATCTTGTCAATCTCTTCAAGTGGAAGGAATGTGAGCATACGGATGCATTTAAGAACATCTGCATCATCAACATTTCTCCAGTACTGGTAGAAATCGTAAGGACTTGTCTTATCCGGATCAAGCCATACAGCACCTGAAGCTGTCTTACCCATCTTCTTACCCTCTGAGTTAAGAAGAAGTGTGATTGTCATAGCTGAAGCATCCTTATCAAGCTTTCTTCTGATAAGCTCTGTTCCACCTAACATGTTGCTCCACTGGTCATTACCGCCAAACTGTAAATTACAGCCGTATTTCTGGTATAACATATAGAAATCGTATGACTGCATAATCATGTAGTTAAACTCAAGGAAGCTTAATCCCTTTTCCATTCTCTGCTTGTAGCATTCAGCTCTTAACATGTTATTAACTGAGAAGCATGCTCCAACCTCTCTTAAAAGTTCTACATAGTTAAGATTAAGAAGCCAGTCAGCATTATTAACAAGTAATGCCTTGTCATCTGAGAAATCAATGAATCTTGCCATCTGCTTCTTGAAGCAGTCAACATTGTGCTGAATCTGCTCTGGTGTAAGCATTTTTCTCATATCTGTACGTCCTGATGGATCACCAATCATAGCTGTTCCACCGCCAATAAGTGCGATTGGCTTATTTCCTGCCATCTGGAGTTTCGCCGATTCCACTTCCGCTTTTGAAAAGGGATTATTAATGTGTGTTATCCGTATTCTTTCACATCATTATCCCGGATAACCTAATTATCATTTAAACTTATTTGCAAAGTTTCTTGAACTCGTCAGCAACGAACTGAACTTTTGTTCCAATGATTACCTGAACGTCTTTCTGAGATGGACGAACAACGCCTGCAACGCCTGCAGATTTGATCTTCTTCTCGTCAACCTTGGTGTAATCGTTTGATTTCAAGACGAAGTCTTGTGATGCAGTTATCGATAGACTTAACGTTCTCTTTTCCGCCAACACCTTCAAGAATGATCTTAGCTACTTCTGTGAAGTCATCGTTTGCAAGAACAACTTTTGTTTCATCATCATCATCATCCTCACGACCAGGTGTCTTCATCGAATTTCACGATTGCGAAACGGAATACAGCGTAGAATACGATGAAAGCTGCGATTCCAAGAGGAATGATAAGCCATGTCTTAGCTGCTGCCGGAAGGGGAGCAGAGAAGATAAGGTCTGTAAGTCCTGCTGAGAAGCTGAATCCTGCACGAAAGCCGAGAGCAACTGTGATTACTGTAAAGATACCATAGAGTAATGCATATACAAGGTACAGTACCGGTGCAAGGAACATGAAACCGAACTCGAATGGCTCTGTAACACCACAAACGAATGCGGAAATTGCTGCAGATGCGATAAGTCCGATTGCAACTTTCTTCTTATTGCTCTTTGCAGACTGAATCATAGCAAGAGCTGCTCCCGGGATACCGAACATCATAAATGGGAAGAATCCGGACATGTACATTCCAAGGCTCCATGATACGTCTGCAGATGTTTCTCCATTCCAGAAGTGTGACAGGTCTCCAAGTCCGATTGTATCGAACCAGAATACGTTGTTCAGTGCGTGGTGCAGACCGAATGGGATCAGCAGTCTGTTAAAGAATGCATAGAGACCAGCTCCAACAGCTCCAAGTCCTTCGATACCTTTTCCAAGTGCAACCAGTCCTGCAAAGAGTACCGGCCATACAAAGAGCAGAACTGCAGATACAATAATAGAAACAACACCTGCAACGATTGCTACACAACGCTTACCACTGAAGAATGACAGCCAGTCAGGAAGCTTAGTTGATTTGAATCTGTTGTAGCAAAGTGCACCGATGATACCGGCGATGATACCGATAAATGGGTTTTCGATTTTGCTGAATGCGATAAATGCTGTTGATCCTTCTTCCAGTGTTCTAAGAACAGATACTGCTCCAGTAGAAAGAAGGTTTGTGATCATCAGCCAGGATGCAAGTGCAGCAAGACCTGCTGTACCATCATGGTCATCAGACATACCAACACCAACACCGATTGCAAAGAGGAGTGCCATATGATCGATCAAGGCACCACCAGCTTTTACAAGGAAAAATCCGATCTGCTCAACAACACCAGTTACATCTCCACCCTGCATAGTAGATGGACACATTGCGTATCCTAATCCCATCAGGATACCACAAATCGGAAGACAAGCAACAGGAAGCATAAGAGCTTTTCCTAATTTCTGTACGAATTTCATAGAATTCCCTCCTTAATAATCTCTCATTTTTTAATCCCTTTTTATTTTAACCGGCAAATGACCACACTGTCTAGTGTAACAGCGAAACGGTTCATTGTCAACCTTTACAAAAAATTATTTGCTTTTTTTCATCAAGGTAGTCAATTTTAACAAGTGTTAGTCCCTGTGGTGGAACTGTCATTCCTGCTGCCTGTCGGTTCTTTCTTGCCTCAAGAATGGCTGGAATCTGTTCCGGGGCAATCGCTCCTCTTCCGACTCCGATCAACGTACCTGCAAGGATTCGTACCATATTGTAGAGGAATCCATTTCCACGGACACGAATGGTAATAAGCTCCCCCTCTTTCTCTACTTCCAGATCATAAATCGTGAAACCGTATCTTCCACCTGAGTATGAACATTACAGAAGCTCTTAAAGTCATGTTCCCCTTTCAGATATTCTGCTGCTTCTCTCATCTTCTCAAGATCCAGGTCAAATGAAACATGATACGTGTCTCTTCTTCTCATCGGATCCGGAAACTTGCTATTTAAGATTTTGTATTCATACGTTTTCTCCGTATCACAATGTCTTGGATGCCAGTCTGCTTCCACCTCATCAGATGCCACAACCACGATATCTTCCGGAAGCAGTGGATTCAATGCATAAGCAAATCGGTCTGCCGGGATTGTAGACTCTGTGTCAAATACAGCAACGTTTCCCTTCGCATGGACTCCCGCATCCGTGCGGCTTGCCCCGATTACGATAATCTCTTCCTTCGTAAGTCTGAGATTGCCTGATTCAATTCACCTTCAATCGTCGGCACTTCCGGCTGCACCTGCCATCCACAGTATGCTGTCCCGTCATACGCCACTCTCAATCTGATTCTTCTCATATCTGTTCTTTCTCCTAATACTATGAAAAACACGCTCCGCGAGTTTCTCAAGTTATCGCGGCAGTCGTCAAGGTCTCGTGCAGGCACGGACTTTGACTCGTTGCTCGCGTAAATAAAAGGGACAGAAATCTCCGTCCCTCTTCTCTATTTATTTTATTCTAAAAAATCCACAATTTAAACGGCACAAATCTTCCGATCACTACAATCGCGATTAGATATCCCAATGTGATTGCATAAGCAAGTCTGTCCTGATAATGATATTTCAAAGGCTTCATCTTTGTACGCCCCTCGCCACCATGATAACAGCGGGCTTCCATTGCCATCGCCAGATCATTCGCTCTTCGGAACGCAGACACGAAAAGCGGAACAAGGATCGGAATCATTGCCTTTGCTCTCTGGATAATATTTCCTGATTCAAAATCAGCTCCTCTTGCGATCTGCGCCTTCATAATCTTGTCCGTCTCCTCAATCAGAATCGGAATAAAACGCAGCGCAATCGACATCATCATCGAAATTTCGTGTACCGGTACATGGATTCGGTTCAGTGGATGAAGCAGCTTCTCCAATCCATCTGTCAATCCGTTCGAGTCGTTGTAAATGTCATCAAAGAAGATCCTGCAACAAGCAGTACAAGACGAACTGCCATGAACACAGAAGTACGAAGTCCTGTCTCTGTGATCGTAATGATTCCCCAATGGAATAACACTGCACCGCCTCTTATAAGGAACAAGTTCATAGCCACTGTAAACAATAACAAGATCACAATCGGCTTAAGTCCTTTTCCGATAAACTTTGCCGGGACTTTAGAAACGTGAATCATGCACGCAAGAAATACAAATGCCAATGCATATCCAAGCACACTGTTCTGCACAAATAAAGAAATCAAAAATGATCAGTGTGCAGACAATCTTCACACGCGGATCCAGTCTGTGAATTGGACTCTGTGCCGGATAGTACTGTCCAATCGTAATATCTCTAATCATGACTGCACCTCCTGTCTCTTCTTCAGGAAGTTATAGATCTCGTCCGCAGCCTTCTTCTACCGTTGCCGCATCTGCTGACACTTCAAATCCCTTTTCTTTCAGATCATGCATTACATATGTTACCTGTGGTGCTGCCAGTCCAACAGCCTCAAGCTCTTTATAATGGCGGAACACTTCTTCCGGTGTACCGTCAAACATCTTCTCTCCATCATTCATCACGATCAGACGCTCTACATATTTCGCAACATCTTCCATACTATGGGAAACAAGAATTACTGTCATTCCGGTCTTCTCATGAAGCAATTTTATCTGATCCAGATTTCATCTCGTCCTTCGGATCCAGTCCGGCTGTCGGCTCATCCAGAACAAGTACCTTCGGATGCATTGCAAGAATTCCCGCGATTGCCACACGACGCTTCTGACCTCCGGATAATTCAAATGGGGACTGCTTATAATATTTCTCCGGAAATCCTACAAGCTCCAGAGCTTCTCTTGCCTGCTTCTCGCACTCTTCCTTGGAAAGTCCCTGGTTCTTCGGTCCAAAACACACATCGCTTAACACATCAACTTCAAACAACTGATATTCTGGATACTGGAACACAAGTCCTACCTGTGTACGCAGTTTCTTCATATCATATCCGTCCTCGTAAATGTTCTGTCCCTCATAAAGTAATTTCCCTGAGGTTGCTTTCATCAGACCGTTCAAATGCTGGATCAAGGTTGATTTTCCTGAACCCGTGTGTCCAATGATTCCGACGAACTGTCCGTGCGGATCTCAAGACTGACATCCTTCAGCGCATGATGCTCATATGCAGTTCCCGGGCTATATACATAACTGAGATTTTCTAACTTAATTGACATAAGGCATCCACCAATTCTTCCCTTCTAAAATTCCTTTCGGCAGCGGAACTCCTTTTTGAATCAATCGTCTGCCAGCATTGTCACCTGTGGTACATCCATACGGTACTTCTTGAGTTCATCCACCCGGCTGAAGATTTCCCGTGGTGTGCCATGCATAACGATCCGGCCATCATCCATGACAAAGATCCGGTCTGCCTCGATCACTTCTTCCATATAATGTGTGATCAGGATCACCGTAACATTCTTCTCTTTTCGAAGCTTTTCCACTGCAGAGATTACTTCTTTCCGTCCATTCGGATCAAGCATCGCGGTCGGCTCATCGAGCACGATACATTTTGGCTCCATCGCGATCACTCCTGCGATCGCCACTCTCTGCTTCTGACCTCCGGACAATTTATTCGGAGAATCCTTTCTCCGCTCCAGCATACCGACAGCACGCAGACTGTCCTCTACTCTTTTCCATATCTCATTTCGTAGGAACTCCGAGATTTTCCGGTCCGAATCCGACATCCTCTTCTACCACTGTTCCGATGATCTGGTTGTCCGGATTCTGAAATACCATACCGGCGCTCTGTCTGATGTTCCAAAGCTCATTCGGATCCTTTCGTATCTCTTCCGTCCACCCACATCGTTCCACCTGTTGGGACAAGAATCGCATTCATATGCTTCGCCAGGGTAGACTTTCCTGAACCGTTGTGTCCAAGAATCGCCACAAAAAGAACCCCTGCGGGACATCAATGTCAACTCCGTCAATGGCGCGATGGGATCCCGATCACATTACCTTCTTCGTCTCGTTTATCATATTCAAATACAAGCTTTTCAGCACGTATCATTCCCATGGAATATACCGCCTTTCTTATTATGAAAATGCATAAGAAAATAAAACTTTCTAATGTCTCTGTATCGTTATTAGTTGCATAAGGCGAACTGCTGAAAAGCAATTCAAAATTTATTTTACGGTATCACAAAAAGATTTGCAAGCATGCATACAGTAAAATACAGTAAAATGCGAAAATTTAGTTATTACAGCACCTTTCATCCATTGAACCTCCATTCCGATTATGATATTCTTATCTTATTAGAATATAGAACAGAACGAACCTCGATTATCACATTTCTGGTTACTGTTCACACGATGTGCGACCAGCAACGCATCTCGCCATTTTAAATTGCCTTTGGCGATGGGGCGAGATGCATTCAAGCCAAAACACGCATCCTCCGTGCCAATCAGCGGAGTGATTGACACGGGAGTGAACAGTAACCATTTCTGTTCTGAGTAATACTAGAATGAGGAGGACTTATATTATGTCAAAATACGTTATGGCATTAGATGCCGGAACCACAAGTAACCGCTGCATTTTATTTAATAAAAAGGGGAAATCTGCAGCGTCACACAGAGAGAATTCACACAACATTTTCCGAAACCGGGCTGGGTTGAGCACGATGCGGATGAAATCTGGGCAAGCATGCTCGGAGTTGCTGTGGAGGCTATGAACATCATCGGCGCAGAACCTTCTGATATCGCTGCAATCGGTATCACGAACCAGCGCGAGACAACGATCGTGTGGGATAAAAATACCGGCGATCCTATCTGCCACGCAATCGTCTGGCAGTGTCGTCGTACTGCTGAATTCTGCGATTCTTGAAGGAAAAAGGACTGACAGAAAAGTTCCGTCAGAAAACCGGCCTTGTACTTGATGCTTATTTCTCCGGAACAAAGATCCGTTGGATCCTCGACAACGTTCCGAAAGCAAGAGAACGTGCCGAGCGCGGAGAACTGCTCTTTGGTACAGTAGAGACCTGGCTGATTTGGAAACTGACGAAAGGCGCAGTACATGTTACAGACTACTCCAACGCATCACGAACCATGCTTTTCAATATCAATACATTAGACTGGGATGACGAGATTCTCGAAGAACTTCAGATCCCACGCTGTATGCTTCCGACACCAAAGCCTTCCAGCTGCATTTACGGAGAGACAGATCCGTCTTACCTCGGCGGAGCGATCCTGATTGCCGGTGCTGCCGGAGATCAGCAGTCTGCACTTTCGGTCAGACCTGCTTTAAACCGGGAGATGCGAAGAATACTTACGGAACCGGATGCTTCCTTCTGATGAACACCGGTGAGAAACCTGTCATTTCCAACAATGGGCTGGTCACCACGATTGCCTGGGGACTTGACGGAAAGGTTACATATGCTCTGGAAGGTTCTATCTTTGTTGCCGGTGCAGCGATCCAGTGGCTGCGTGATGAACTGCGCCTGATTGACTCCGCAGACGACTGCGAATATATGGCAAAGAAAGTAAAAGACACAAATGGCTGTTATGTAGTGCCTGCATTTACAGGACTTGGTGCGCCACATTGGGATCAGTATGCACGCGGAACGATCGTCGGCCTGACACGTGGGGTAAATAAATACCATATCATCCGTGCAACCCTCGAGTCTCTCGCTTATCAGGCATATGATGTCCTGACTGCCATGAAGGCAGATTCCGACATTAATCTTGCCTCCCTGAAAGTAGACGGCGGCGCAAGCGCAAATAACTTCCTGATGCAGACACAGGCTGATCGATCAACGCACCTGTCCACCGTCCGGTCTGCGTTGAGACGACTGCTATGGGAGCTGCTTATCTGGCTGGTCTTGCAGTCGGCTACTGGAACAGTCTTGAAGAAATCAAAGAGAACTGGGCGATCGATCAGATCTTTGAACCTTCGATTGATCCGGGAAGTCCGCGAAAAGAAACTGAAAGGCTGGCACAAGGCTGTTAAATATTCCTTCGACTGGGCGAAAGAAGATTAACATTTTTATATCTTTGAAAACGAATTTCTGCATAAAGAGCATATAGAAAGCTGCTGTCCATCTGTTGTTCACAAATCCGTAAACAACAGTTCGTACAGCAGCTCTTTTATATTTCATACTCGTAACTGTTCTTCTCTTTTATTTACAACTCATCAAGACTTTCCTTGAATCCCTCTCCAAGCACCTCGCTCGTCTCAGTAAACATTACAAACGCAGAGTCATCTACCTGGTAAACTGCATTTTTCACAAGATACGCTTCTGACTTAGAACATGCACAGAGCAGAACATTTCTCTTACTCTTTGTATAAGTACCCATTCCTTCCAAAGATGTTACACCACGGTCGGTGATTCTTCCAATCTCTTCCGCTGTTTCCTCTCCCTTCGATGTAACAATGATTGCAAGTGTTCCTGCACCGATTCCGTAAAGAATCTTGTCAATCACCATAGAGCAGACAAATACTGCGATCAATCCGTAAAGAACTGAATCAACATCACCGAATACCGGCCATCCAATTAAAATAATGATCAAGTCGATCAACAACGTCAGTCGACCAAGAGACATATGTGGTCTCTTCTATTTTTGATCGTCATCGTCAGGAAATCTGCTCCGCCCGAAGAAGAACCTCTCATATAGAAAAGAACCATTCCAAGTCCAAGCAATGCACCTGAGTAAATCGCTGCAAGCAGACGCTGCCCTGTATAGTATGGGAACATCGGAAATACAAGATCGACAAAAATGGTTGAAATAATCATTGTCCTCGCAGTCTTCATCAAAAACCTCTTTCCTACTGTCTTGTAACTGATGATGACCAGCGGAATATTCAGTATCAATGTCATTGTACCGACCGGAAGATTCCATAACTTGTTCATAATCAAGGCAATACCTGAAATTCTCCAGGCGCAAAATTTCCTCCCTCTGCAAATGTATAGATTCCGGCACCAAACAAAAATACTTCCTATAATATCATACAAAATATCCACTACAAGCTCTTTCTTCGGATGCTCTGCCCGCATCTTTTTATTCTCCATCATACCATTTCCCTCTCGTTTACATCTTATTTTCTATTCTGTCGCTTTTGCATTCGGATAAATCTTCCATCTTCGCATCATCGTAATGCTCATCTGCCCATTTCTGAATGCTATTTTCCGCTACAACGCCCTTTCCACGTTCGTCATAACGAACAAGTGCAATACATGACACAGCCACATTGCAGACCATGAAAATGATCAAAAACCAGGTGAGCACCTTCCCTGCCAACATCTGGATTTTCTCAATCCATGCGGAAATGTACGGATAGATCTTCTTAAACCAGACAACTGCTGCAATTCCCCAGAAGAAGCAGTATAATAAATTGATTCGGCCTCCTAAGTTAAATGGAATCTCGCTATAGTCCCAAAAATACTTTCCCGAATACAATTTCCGTAAATACACTACAAAGATATTCGTATGCTCCGCCAAGCAATGTACCGATGATAAATAAGAAGCTGTCACTCTTATCTTTATATTTGTAAAGCATTGCTGTCACAAGTGCGATTGCCAGTCCCCAGACAATACTGAATGGTCCCCAGACCACACTGGAGCGACTCATCCACACACCTGCCGTAATCCTGCAGAAAATAGTCTCTGTAATATCTCCAAGAAATGCTCCGACAAAGAACAATAGCACAATCTTATAGAACCCACAGCCTGCGGCAAATACTTTCCCTTCTCCGATTCCTCTTCCTTGCGGATCAGTTCCATCGCTTTTGGATACGCTTTTTGGATACGTTTCCCAACCCATCCGGAAATCGCACTTCCAAGCTTATTGCTGACTTTATCCAGACCTTCATTCGTAGCTTCCCACCGCGCGAGGTTCTTCCCTTTTTCCACGAAGCAGCAGATAAGATCCGAGGATATCCACAACCAATACTCCAAGAAGAACCAATACAAGGATCTTCATCAGGAACAGAGGCAACATTTTAAATACTATGATCGCAAATCTGTTTCCCCAGCGGATTCCGAGATATCCAAGAGCACCCCAGATAAGAGAAGCCGGGATACAGATATATCCGTCCAGATTCCATTTGATCTTGGAGTAATCCCACCATCTAGCTTTAAATGCCTTCTCGATCAAATGCCCTGCAACCCATTCAATCACTGTCGCATAAATCGCCGCAAATAAAAAAAAAGCCAGACTCCTCTTAGCTCCTGTAATCCAAATGTCATGAACAGAGCGGCAATACCGTAGATCACACAGAACGGCCCATTCACCAGACCTCTGTTCGCAAATTTCTTCTGTTTTACTGTTGCAGCTGCTGTCTCCAGCACCCATCCTAAGAAAGAATAGATGAAAAACAGCCAAAGCAGTTCATACCATGTAAAACGAATCATTGCTCCATCTCCTTTTGTACCATGTTTTCATTCACATCTTTCTTAGTATAACGCATCTCAATGCTTTTTCCTAGGGATAAATCCAAAAATAATTAATACTCCGATCAGCCCGATTCCAGCATAACCGACTTTCCTCCATAACGTATCTCTCTCGATCAGACGCTGATCTTCCTCTATCGCTTCCGTTCTGTTCTGCTCGGAAGTGGTGATAATCTCTTGCTGGCTGCTGTCCGCCTCTTCTGCTGCATCAACTGCTGCCTCCCGGCTGTGTTCCAACCTCATCACAATATACAACATATCTTCTGAATTCTGCGTATAAGGATGACATGTCATCAAAGTCACCATATTCCGCCCCGGCTGAATCATGATCTTGTCACTCTCATCCGGCAGGATGATTTCAATCTCCGACACACGATACGTCAATGTTTCCTGACAGTTTTGTATCGTCAGTTCATCTCCGATCTCCAACCGCTCAATCTCACGGAACATCGGAATCCCTTCCATCCTCTGTGCGCTGCGATCACACAATTACTGTCCGTGCCCTGCACCGGAAATGAAGTCTGTCCAAGCATGACCGCACCTTTCGCCATCTTCTCCTGCGTTGCGCCGAGATATAACGGCAATGTCACATCCATCTTCGGAATATCAAGAATCCCGATCATCCGTCATCGATTCCATACTGCGACAGATCCAATGTCTCCTGCTCGTAAGACCACGGATCAGTCAGTCCTGACTGACCGTCTGAAAAGATCTGCTGATTATATGCCTGCATCTCCTGATAGAGCTGGGCGTTCTTTGGGATCTGGTTGGAATCTGCAGAGGTAGGATCTGTCTCTTCACTACTTTTATCCTGCTGGCTTCCTTCCACCTCTTCTTTAAAATGTTCCACTGCTTTCTCGTTTTCCTTCTGCAATGCAACCTTTTGTAAATCTGGGATTGCATACACAAACAAACCTCCAAGATACAGAATTATCAGCATAATCGCCATCAGCGTTCTGTTCTTTTGCTTTTGCTTTTTCTTCTCTTTCTTTTTCCTGCTTTTTTGCATGGTTTCTTTTCCTTCTTCTCTTTTTTCATCATAAATCGCAACTTCTGATTTATTCTTTTTCCCAAACTTGCGCACAATCACATTGATCAGAACAACCAGAATCACTGCAAAAGAATGCCTTCTATAATGGCTTTTTCGTACATTGCTTTCCAGCCACCGCCATCCGGACCTTCCTCTGCCTGTCCTGCTGCCTCATCACTCACATCCTGCGTATATTCTGTTCGAATGCCTCTACCAAAAGACGATGTGAATTAATCCCATAAGGTGTACATGTCACCAATGTTGCATAATCATACCCCGGAACGATTTTCAAATCATCTGTTTCCGATGGCTCAACAACCTTAATCTGATCCACCTTATATGCCAATGTCTCATTCAGCACATGAATAAGAAAAATATCCCCTTCTTTTACAGATTCCAGCTTCGTAAATATTTCCGCTTCCGGAAGTCCTGTATGCCCGAAAGTACTGTATGCGTACTCTCTCCACCAATTGGAAGAGATGTCCCTCCAAGTGACCAACACCTTTCGCCAACACTTCTTCTGATGTGCCATGGTACACCGGCTCATACACATCAATCCTTGGAATCTCAATATACGCCATAATTCCATTTTTCTCAAGGTTCAATGCTGAAATATAATCTGCTGACATATCATCTGCCGCATCCGGATCAAATGGATCTGATATAACAACCGTATTGCTCAAACTGTCATTGTACTGCTTTGCTTTTCTTTCGCTTCCTCAATCTCTGCATCTGACAGCTTCTCCATCTCTTCATTATATTCCGTAAGAATCTGATCCTGCTTTCTATCCTGTAATATATTACTGATAAACGGATAACTCAAAACGCCGATTCCACAAAGCAGAATCAGCACAAGAAAGATATTAATTATTTTATTTTCATTTTCCTGCTCCTTCCCTGTATTTGAAAACAAGAAATGTGCTTTCTCACTTTTCAAATACAGGGAAACAGTCATTTCTGTTTCCCTGCGTAGTATTAATTATGTATATGAGAGCATCTAATTAATTATTTGGATCTTTTTCTCATGAATAAGAGTGATCCTGCAGCTGCAACGATTGCGATACCTGCGATTGTGAAGAGTGCAATACCTCTGCCGCCTGTAGCCGGAAGGTCAAATCCCTTGCTGTTGACTACTGTGAGTGGTACTATAGCTGTATCGCTTCCATTGTCAGCATTCATTGTAACTTTTTACCGCCTACATATGCTGATACAACACCTTCTGCAGCTTCATTTGCATCAGTAGACGGAGTAATCACAATCACTACTGGATCTTTCAGAAGAACATAGCCTGCGTTTGTTTTTGTCTCTGTCAGTTTGTATGTACCTGGTTTTAAACCTCTGATGTAGATTTTTCCGTCATTGTCTGTTGTTACTGTGCTAGATGCATCAGCGTCTTTTGATGGGTAATAAGCATTTCCAGATTGTTTTACTTTAATTTCATTATTACCGTCTGTTAATTTAAATTCAACTTCTTTAAGTACTGTATTTGTACCTTCACCCTTTTTTTCAGAAGATCAATTCCGTATGTGAATACTTTAACCTCTTTATCTGGATCTGGTGTTTTTGTTTTACTATCTGTTTCACCATAATTTTTATATACTAACGCAACGTCATTTTTGTTTCCTGTCTGTCCAAGAACTGCACTCTCGTTTAATTTAACTTTGTAAGTAATTGTAAACTCTTCTGTTGAATTCTTCTGTAATGAATCTAAATATTTTGCAAAATCAATAGTTACTTTATTTGATGTGGTATCTAAGGTCACTTCATAGTCTGTAGCATAAATAAGTGTTTTTTTTCTGTACCATCTACTCCTTTTATCATCTTTTACAGTAATATTACTTGCTTCATTTGTAAAAGTAAGTCCCTTTGTCCATTGTATCAACGATCTTCAGCTCTGTTAAACCATTTTCTGGAACTAGAACAGAATATGTCACTTTATAAGTAATCTCATCACCAATATTTGCATTCGCTTGCTTACCATTTATAGTTGTTGTTCCTACTGATTCAATCTCTTTATCAATATTCACGTTACCTGTTGAGTTCTTTGGATATGCATAAATATCTGTTACAGACTTTCCACTTGCATCTGTAAATGGAAGTGACACAAAAAGAACGGAACAGATACCTTAGTAACTGCTACTGCTGAACCATCTGATACTTTCTTTGCTGCTGAAGCATCTGTTTCTGCAAAGAGGTATAATTTTTCTAATGACAAATCTGTAAACTTAACTGTTCCATCATCCTTTGTTGGTTTTGCATGATTTTCAGTTGTTTTTTCACTAAATCAATTGCTGCATTTTTGTGCTTTTGGATGGCTGTATCCAATGTAGCCATTCTGTAATAGTTAGTTCCATTTTCTGTTACATCTGCAGTAGTCAATTCTAATGCTGTAACTGCAGCATCTGTCAATTTATAAAGCATTTCTGTTGTCGTTATTTTATTAGTAGAATCTTCCACATCTACCTGCTCACGATCTCCAACTTCTATATAAGCAAACTTTACATCATTTAGCTTCTCTCCTGTTACTGAACTTTGTACTGCTCCATAATTCGTTTCAAGCTCTTCATAACCTTGACTGCTACCCTCATACTTCGTAATCGTAACACTTCCTGTGCTTGCTGCTGTTCCCGCATCTGCTGCAAATGCCATCACTGACATGCTGCTCATTACTGTTGCCGCCGCAAGTGCTGCCGCCGCAAATTTTTTCAAAACGTTTTTCTTCATTGCTCTCTTCTCCTTTTTTTTTAAAATCTATTCAAAGGGACTCCCTATTCCCTACGAATACTGGTTTATTGATTCTTTTAAGCCTCTCCTTGAAACTCTCTTCTTTCTGCTTTTCTTTCTTGCTGTTAACAAGTAACCACCTACCAGAACTGCTGTAATTCCGATTACGATAAATTTGAAAATTCCTTTATTTCCACTTGCCGGAAGATCGAATGCTTTATCATTAATGATAGTGTAAGTAAGGTTCCATGTCACACCACTTTTCGTTACTTTATTTCCATTCACTATATTTCCCGCATTATACTTATATGGAAGTGTTATCTGAATCGGCTCTTTTAAGAGCACATAACCGGCTTTTGTCTTTACTTCTTTCAGATAATATGTAATCGGATGTTCTTCCGTTCCAGCTATAATATTATCGAAGACTAACTCCCCATTTTCTCCGGTAGTACCTGTCAACTCTTTTCCTGTGCAATCCGTTGCAACCTGCGTTGCTTCAGCATCTTTATATAAAGTGAACTTTGCACCCGCTAAAGACTCATTTTTCCGGTTTTCTTTATTATCTTTAGACTACCTGTTTTTCTATTTGTAATATTGTAACTGCCATTGCTCTCTGTAGTATATTCTGGATAATATCCTGTTATTTGCTTTATATGATCTCGATTCTGTGGGTCTGGTATCGTACTACCAAGTTCATCGAACTTCTTAAAGTTCCCAATTCTACAACCTTGTACTTACATTCTTGTTTATCAGTCGCTGTATAATTCACATATTTCAATAATCCTGTAAATGTATACTTCCAGTCACTATTAATATCAACAACTTGATTTGGAATCAGTACTCCTGACTTATCTTTTGCTTGTTCATATTCTTTAGTATCTGGATTAAGCCGCTGAATCTGAACAACAATGTTATCCGGTGTATCTTTGTCTCTCCACCTTCCCAAGTCTTCGTTCCAGAAATGGAAATCAATGGTGTAACCGTATTCACAAATGTAACCTCTGTGCTAGTTGGATTGTCACCATCATCTGCAACTACAATTCCTGTAACTACATTGTTCTCTGCTTTGACATTCTTGTCATTTCCAGCCTTTGTAACATTCACTTTTTCCAGACTATAATCGGCACTATCTGGTATTACTTCGTAAATTGTATAATCGGTTCCTGCCGGAATGCCAGGAATTGTTTTTTGCTCATTTGCCCTCAATTCAATTTCCTGCTTAATAACATCTGTTCCTGTATTCGCTTCCAGTTTCATTCCTGCGACATTTCGGTATTCGATTATAAACTTATAATTTCTTCCTGCTAGAGTTTCTGACTCTCCATTACTCAACTCTTTTTTTCAAAGAAATAGAACCTGTCCGCAGCTTGTTTACATATTTTGCTTTCTCAGATCAATCACTGCATTTTCATTATCATCCTTATAACTTCGAAATACAATTGTTGATTCATCAGGTTTTTTCCCTCTGCCTCTTCTTTTCTTCCATCGTTGACTTTATATCCTGATTGCTTTTTCAACAGATGTATTTTCACCACCAGTCACAGTAGAAAGTATTTTTACTCAAATCACTTTGATTTACACTCGCCCCTTTTCATACAATGACCATGTTGTAGTAAATACATCAGATGAAACATTTTTCTCGGCAATGGAAAGATAACTTCCTCTTCGGAACTGATCGCTGAATATTGCACTTTCTTTATTTCCAATACTAAGAAGTCCATCACTGTAGATGATTGTATCTCCATTTGTATTCTGATAATATGCGCCATTCACCGGTTCCAGCTTCTTTGATTTAATTGATCCATAATCTGGAATATCTTCCTGTTCTGTTGTGAATCCTGTTTTCTCGACACTCGCTGGCTTTACAAATGCAAACTTGTCAAGATAAACTGTCACATCATCCCAGTAAGCAAATTGGATTTCTTTTTACTTTGCTGAAGTCAAATCCACTTGTTGTTCCCTCGTCTAATGTTTTTTTCCTTTAATTTATTAAAAGATCGATTCGTATTGTCTTCCAAATTTTATTATCAATATTATTATTTCGACCATTATAAGTAAGGAAACTTGCCCACGCTCCTATCCTTGTTCCATCTTCATCTACCAGTGCAACAAAAGGATCTGTCCCTAACGCATTTTCATCCTTATTATACACATCAAATTGCAAATACTTGTAACCTTTTGAATCTAATGCGTCAAATGTACCTTCATCACTTGCCTGAATCTTTACTAATCTCGAATCTGTTTTTTCTTGCGTATCCGTTGATTTCTTCTCTCCCGGATAATAGCTGCTTATAAGCTTTCCTTTTCCGTTACCCGTAGAATCATCAACCACTTCAACACTTGAATTCTTCACTCCTGTTCCAGAAATACTACTCTGATTTGTATAATCATTGAATACTTGCTTTACCTCCGGGCTACTAGGAGTAGACACTTCTTTAGTTTCTCCACTTGTTGCAAGATTTTTTATCTCAAAATCAAATGTTCCGACATCTGCTAAAGCTTTTTTTTGAAAATATCATTTGCTCCTGTTGTATCAACTTCTTTTTCTACAGTGAGCTTATTCTCCTGTGGGAAGTTGAAAGTGATTTTCATATTTGATTCCCAAAGTCCACGCTCCATGTAAAACATGGTGAGTGTATGTTCTTTTGTTGAAATAATCAGCTTTGTCTAATATATCTGAAAATCTTTTACTACATCTTTGATTACCCTATCATCGCCGCCGTTATTAGAATTACTATTCTTCACACGATCTACTGTAGCTGTCTTATTTTCGAAATTAATTGTTCCTTCTACTACATCACGATCACCACCAACATCAAGAACTAACTGGCCATCGATAAATACCCATACATCATCATCACCGGAAAAGTTAAATTCAATTGGTACTTTTTTTATTTTCAGAATCAACAACTGTTCCATCAGATGTAAGACGGAACTTCAGATCAAACTTTGCCCAAATCCATAATTTAATTCTGAAGCATCTCCTGATTGATCTTTTGAATTCAATGGGAAATAATTTCCATTATCTGTTTTATTCTTTGTTGTTCTTCCCTTTACTTCTGCATCAGTTGATTGCAAAAATATTCATCCGTTGTGTCATACTGCAATTGAAGATTTTTATTGGCTAAACTCTGATCACGATCAGCACTGTCAAAATACCAATAATCTACTGTTCCGCTAGAATTTCTACTTGACGACGTCATTGCTTTTTTACAAATGGAAAAGTTACATTTTCATATACTTTTCCAAGTACAGTATTCTTTGAATTCTTTCCACTTAAAAAGTCTTTGTCAAAAAAATGGAGCCGTTATCGTATTTCCATTTTGTGTTTTTAATTGTAAATTGTTACTAGATAACTGATCTGCGACCAATCCCTGCGTTGCATTTCGTCCATTGAGTGATTGATCACCCCATTGTTAAATCTTCTCCATTTTTTCCCCACATGGAGTTGTTTTCGTAAAAGAATTTTTTTATATAAATCAGTTTTTTCTCATCATAACCAAACAATTTCATTGTATCTTCAATATCTTTAAACTTTGAACCGTCGAAGTTCTGAAAGTTTCCCAGTATAATGGTGACTCTGCGTTATTATCTTGATAATAATCACTCAATGCCATGTTGAACTGTCGGAATGGCTGATAAATTCTGTGGTTTGTTACATTATCTCCTTGTGTTGGATAACTATCCCTATTCGCTCCATTTAATTCATAATCTGAGTAGTAATCATAAATTGTCGTATTTACATATAACTGATCAGCGTTTCTTTTTTCTTCTCCATGCGGTACATCTACAATTTTGTTGCCCTTTCCTGTTTCTGCATCTCTTACTGTATATGCCTCTCCCCAGTAACCGCCACGGTTTCCTTGAGTGCCTTGATAGATAATGTCGTCAGTTGAATCTCCGTAATAGCATGGTTTATCTTTGTCCGCCGGAATAGTTACTAAATCTGTCGCATCACCATTTGCTGCTACGTTCGTATCCTTTACTGGATATGCAGCAAATCGTATTTTCGTATATTCCTTTGGAAGAGTTACTTTATATACATCTTTATAATTTCCTTCTGATGCTTTTATCATTGTGCCATTAAGAGGTTGACTACCGCCTGTAGCATAGTAGTAAATTAAATCATTCTCCGAATATGGAATTCCTTGTCCATTATTCTTTACATTTTCTGTTCTTGCATAAGATAATTTCGATAATGTAGCGTCGTAATATACTGTTCGTCCTTCTGTTGGTTGAGTTGTTCCTTGGTAGGCAAACTGAGTTGCTTTCTTTTTTCAGTACTCTCATCCCTTTCACCTGTCAAACAAAAACATGGAAATGTATATGACCAATTTACTGTTAAATCTACAGTTTGTAAGGAGTTACTCCCTGTCCAGTCTTTCTTCGTAAGAAAAATCACATTCGGCCATTGTTTTTCAAATGTACGTTTCCATACATTATTAGTTTTTGTCATCTCAAGAAAACCAGAATTTGTACTATTATCAAATCCATATACATAAATTTGTGTAGCATTATCCCAACTCTTATCATTTATGTTGCTCGACTGAAAATAAATCGTATAAGATCCATTTTCTGCCACTGCATTGACACCATTTTCTCCGTCCGCATCCTCATCCGCAGCTTCGCTTTCTGATTGACTTACTGCCTGGCCTTCCCAGACAACTGTCGCTTCATTCTCTTTGCTCTCGTCTGCTCTCTTAGCTGCTTCTGTGATATCCTGCTCCTCTTCGAATGCCTTTGCCTCAACCAGCACTTTCTTTGTATAGCTTGCTTCATCTGTACGATACTGAAGCTGCATATCAAAGTTGATTGCTGTTGCATCTGCTGGCATTGTAATCTGCAGATATTTAGAAGTAACTGTTCCATTATCGTCCTTGTCGTTCTTCCACTCTGCTGTTGGACTTGCCTTTGTTCCATTATTAAGAGTCACTGAATCTTTCAATGTCTCATCGATTGTTTTCTGTGTGTTTTTATCTGTAAGCTGATCGCTTGTCAGAAGATTGACTGCATCTATATCTGTTGCCGCAGATCCGTCCTCGTTTTTAGATATACATTCAGACAGACTGATTGCGAGCACTGCCCCTGCGCAGTCACATGAATTGTCTGTGCAACATTCTGTTCCACAGTTTGTTCAGAATCTTTAGAAATGTTAATTTTATCCGATCTTGTTCGTCACTGCTCTCTCCTGTTGCAAATACAGTATTTCCTGTTAATGCTGTTCCGAGTACCATTGTCACTACAAGTATCAGACTAACTCTGTTTTGCCTTTTCCTCTCATTTTTCGAACTCCATCCCTTTTCCATGAACCGATAATATAATTCTGTCTCTCCTCTGCTGTCTATCGGCATTCTCTTGTCTTTGTTTCATACACTATATTAACATAACTTTCCAATTTAATGAATATTAAATTTTCATGATTTATAACACAATTTCAAGATTTATAACACTATTTCAAGAAGTTACGTGTTTATCCCCAAAAAAAATAACCCAGAATCAACTGATAAATTTTTCTCTTTTATCAATTAATTCTGGATTATTTCCATTATAATAGCGTAAACTATTCACAGTTTACGTAATAGTAACGCCTGTTGAGTGTTTTGTATTTTTATAGAAGTGCAATGTAGCACTTCTAGTTTTGCAAGAAAAAACAGCGCTTTCGCACTGCTTCTCATTCCTGTCT
>VOFB01000451.1_pt1 | contig 30668 bp, 35 predicted proteins | sample 5384141 | NCBI WGS metagenome assembly VOFB01 (sample SAMN12384721, study PRJNA508395) | human gut metagenome | isolation source: healthy gut A | host: Homo sapiens | reverse complement strand
CTGATCTTCTTCCGGTCGGCGCGAGCAAGAACGCCAAGCGCGCGGCGCTGATTCACCTGTGACTTCCAACATCATCGGCACGGTGCTGTTCATGGTCGTGTTCGCCATCAACGCGGTGTTCCCGTTTGCGTTTATGGATAGCGCGGCGAACGCGGCAGACATCGCCGTCATCCATACGACCTTCAACATCATCGCCACGGCGGTGCTGCTGCCGTTCTCCGGTACACTGGAAAAGCTGGCGACGCTCACCGTGCGCGACAACGACACGGTGGAGCGCATCGACGACTCCAGCTTCTTGACGAGCGCTTCCTCTCAACCCGGCGTTCGCGGTGGAGCAGTGCAAGGTCGTCACCGACCACATGGCCGAGCTGACCCGCAGGCGATTTTTCGACGCGATTAACCTGATTGACGGCGGCGCATATACGCGGAGATGGCGGATCGCGTCGGGCGCCTGGAAACCAAGATCGACCGCTACGGGATAAGCTGGGCACGTACATGGTCAAGCTTTCCCGCGCCAAAAGCTCTCCCGGAAGGACGGCCACACGCTCTCCCTGCTGCTGCACAGGCATCAACGATTTCGAGCGCATCAGCGACCACACAGTCAACCTGATGGATTCCGTGCAGGAGATGCACGACAAGAAAAATGAGCTTTTCAGCGCGGCGGCGGGAGAATTGCACGTTTTGCCGACGCGGTGCGCGATATCGTCAATCGTTCATTTGACAGCTTCTGCATGATGATGTAAAATTGGCAAGACGGTGGAACCGCTGGAGGCGTGCATCGACGACATCAACGTGAACGTCAAATCCCGCCACATCGAGCGGCTGACCACCGGCAGTGCACCATCGAGCTGGGCTTCGTGCTGACCGATATTTCCACCAACTTCGAGCGCGTATCCGACCACTGCTCCAACATCGCGGTGTATCAGATTCAGGTGCCGAAGGACGAATACGACACGCACGAATACCTGCAAAACGTCAAGCATCAGGAGCACGCGGAATTTGACCGCGAGGAAATGGCCTACAAAAGCGGTATCGCCTGCCGGACGTGGCCAAAGTGCAGACAGCTGAGGCCGGAGAATAAAAAGATGATTTACATTTGTCGGGATGACCGCAACATTCAGAAATCGAGCTTTGCGCTCAAAAACAGCGGCTATCAGGCCGTCGGTTTTGAAACGGCCAAGGATTTTACAAGGCTCTTTCGAAAAGCTGCCGGACCTGATTCTGCTGGATATCATGCTGCCCGATGAGGACGGTCTTTCCATCCTCAAAAGCCTGCGTACCCGCGCGGACACCAGAAGATCCCTGTGATTCTGGTGACGGCCAAATCCACGGAGATCGACAAGGTGAAGGGGCTTGACGGCGGCGCGGACGATTATATCGCCAAGCCGTTTGGCGTGATGGAGATGATCGCGCGTGTGGGCACTTCTGCGCCGCTCCGGCGGGCGGAGGAGAGCCTGATGACCTGCGGCAACGTGACGCTCGACAGCGAAAGCGCATGGTGTATGTGGACGGCAAGCCGGTGGAGCTGACCTATAAGGAGTTTGAGCTGCTCAAGCTGCTGATGAAGAACCACGGCATTGTGATTTCCCGACGTCATCATGGAGCGCGTGTGGGATTCAAGCTTCGGGGCGAGAGCCGCACCATCGACGTGCATGTGCGAACCCCTGCGCCAAAACTCGGCGACGGCGGCGCACTGATTAAGACCATCCGCAACGTCGGCTATATGGCGGAAGCAAAATAAAGTCTGGGAGGCCGGCACGGGCGGCCTCCTCCTTTATATGGCGCGGGAAAACCCGCCGCCCTCCGAATGGAGATGATGAGCTGTGAAGAAAAAGATTTTTTAAGTATTTCGCCTGCATGATTACCGTGGCCATTCTGGCGACGACGCTGCTGCTGTCCTGGGTGAACTATGAGATGTTCAAGGGGCGCGTCATGGACGATCTGGAGGCGTATGGGCGGATGTTCGCCGTCGAGATGAACGGCGAGACGGAGGCACAGAGCGCGCTGCATAGCCTGGAAGAGGATATCCGCGTGACGCTCGTGCATGCGGACGGCACGGTCTATTACGATAATTTTGCCGATCGAACGCGATGGATAACCACGCAGACCGACCGAAATCCGGCAGGCTCTTGAAAACGGAAGCGGAAGCGATATCCGCAATTCCAGCACCGTCGATCAAAGCGCGTTTTATTACGCCGTTCGGCTGAAAAACGGCGACGTGATGCGGCTGGCACAGGAGGCATCAATATATGGAGCGTGTATTTCCGCTCCATGCCGCTCATCATGCTGCTGGCGGCGGGCATGGCCTGCACGTCAGCCTGTATCTGGCGCACCTGCTGACGGCGCGGCTGGTGCAGCCGATTGAGCAGATGACCGCCCACCTCAACAACGTGGCGGCGTGGCGCGCTACCCCGAGCTGGAACCGTTTATGGATATGATCGAGCAGCAGCACGAGGAAATTCTGCGCAGCGCGAACATGCGCGTGGAATTTACGGCCAACGTTTCGCATGAGCTGAAAACGCCGCTGACGAGCATCTCCGGCTATGCGGAATTGATTGAAAGTGGCATGGCGCAGGGCGAACAGGCCAAGACATTTGCGGCGGAGATTCACAAGAGCGCGAACCGCCTGCTGACGCTGATTAACGACATCATCCGCCTGTCGCAGATGGACGCCCCGATGCCGGATCTCAAATTCGAGCCGGTGGATTTGGCGCAGATCGCAACCAACACGTTTGAACAGCTCGAAATGAGCGCGCGCAAGGCCGACGTCACGCTTCAGCTCGACGCGAAGCCCGCAATGGTCGGGCGGACAGGCAGATGATGGACGAGCTGCTCTACAACCTTTGCGACAATGCGATTCGGTATAACGTGCACGGGGGCAGCGTGAAGCTGGAGGTTCGCCCGATTCGCGACAAGGTGATTGTCTGCGTGCAGGATACGGGCATCGGCATTTCGCCGGAAAATCAGGAGCATGTCTTCGAACGGTTTTATCGCGTGGACAAGAGCCGGTCGAAGGCGACGGGCGGCACAGGTCTCGGCCTGGCGATTGTCAAGCATATCGCGGTGAAGCACAACGCGCAGATTGAGCTGGAGAGCGAATTGGGGCGCGGCACAAAGATTTCGGTGATTTTCGAGCGCTGCTTTAAGGGCTGAACGGAGGAAAAACGGCATGGTTACGTTTGAGGATATTCGAAATAACGCAGAGATTCGGACGTACATCGAGAAGGGGAACGAGAATCTGGGCGTTCTGGGCTTCACCAAACATTCGATCGGGCATGCGACGAAGGTATCCGACATGGCGGCGAGGATTCTGGAAGAACTGAATTACGACGCGAGAACGGTGGAACTGGCGCGCATTGCGGGCTATATGCACGATATCGGCAACTGCGTCAACCGCACCGACCACGCGCACAGCGGCGCGATCATGGCGATGACGATTCTGCGGAGCATGGGCATGGACGCGAAGGAAATCGCGGTTGTCATCGCGGCGATTGGCAACCACGACGAAAAGACGGGAACGGCGGTGGATGCGGTTTCCGCCGCGCTGATTCTGGCGGACAAGACCGACGTACGCCGAAACCGCGTGCGGGGACGGGATCGAACCAAATTCGACATCCACGACCGGGTCAATTTTGCGGCCATCAGTTCAGTGTTGCAGATGGATCGGGAAAAGCGGCAGATTACGCTGGATATCCAGCTCGACGACGAAATCTGCTCCGTGCTGGATTATTTCGAAATCTTTCTGGAGCGCATGCTGATGTGCCGCCGCGCGCGAGATGCTGGGATGCAGCTTCAAGCTCAAGGCGAAAGTTCGAAAAAGGTATTGACAGAAGAGCGGGACTGCGATATAATAATCGAGCTGTCAGCGCGAGCAAAACGCCGAGCGGACAGCGATGATCCTGAAAACGATACAGAATCAAGAAGAACGCGAACTGCGATTTTCACGAGTCGCAGTTGAGAAAAGACAGTCAATTCGAGAATGAGTTTTGAACTTGGGAGCGATAGCTTCTAGGATTCAAAAGGATTAAACACGAGAGTTTGATCCTGGCTCAGGACGAACGCTGGCGGCGTGCCTAACACATGCAAGTCGAGCGAGGAATGTCGGATAGCTTGCTATTTGATATTTCTAGCGGCGGACGGGTGAGTAACGCGTGAGCAACCTGCCTTTATCAGGGGGATAACGCATCGAAAGATGTGCTAATACCGCGTAAGACCACAGCCTCACATGGGGCAGGGGTCAAAGGAGGAATCCGGATAAAGATGGGCTCGCGTCCGATTAGCTAGTTGGTGAGATAACAGCCCACCAAGGCGACGATCGGTAGCCGACCTGAGAGGGTGATCGGCCACATTGGAACTGAGAGACGGTCCAGACTCCTACGGAGGCAGCAGTGGGGAATATTGGGCAATGGGCGAAAGCCTGACCCAGCAACGCCGCGTGAGGGAAGAAGGGTTTCGGCTCGTAAACCTCTGTCCTATGGGACGAAGGAAGTGACGGTACCATAGGAGGAAGCCCCGGCTAACTACGTGCCAGCAGCCGCGGTAATACGTAGGGGGCAAGCGTTGTCCGGAATGATTGGGCGTAAAGGGCGCGTAGGCGGCCTGGTAAGTCTGAAGTGAAAGTCCTGCTTTCAAGGTGGGAAGTGCTTTGGATACTGGTGGGCTGGAGTGCAGGAGAGGAAAGCGGAATTACCGGTGTAGCGGTGAAATGCGTAGAGATCGGTAGGAACACCAGTGGCGAAGGCGGCTTACTGGACTGTTACTGACGCTGAGGCGCGAAAGTGTGGGGAGCAAACAGGATTAGATACCCTGGTAGTCCACACTGTAAACGATGAATGCTAGGTGTAGGGGGTATCGACCCCTTCTGTGCCGCAGCAAACGCAATAAGCATTCCGCCTGGGGAGTACGGCCGCAAGGTTGAAACTCAAAGGAATTGACGGGGCCCGCACAAGCAGCGGAGCATGTGGTTTAATTCGAAGATACGCGAAAATCCTTACCAGGTCTTGACATCCGTGTAAAGCCGCAGAGATGCGGTGTGAGCTTGCTCAATACGAGACAGGTGGTGCATGGTTGTCGTCAGCTCGTGTCGTGAGATGTTGGGTTAAGTCCCGCAACGAGCGCAACCCTTATCGTCCGTTACTAACAGGTAGCGCTGAGGACTCAGACGAGACCGCCGGGGACAACTCGGAGGAAGGTGGGGACGACGTCAAATCATCATGCCCCTTACGACCTGGGCTACACACGTGCTACAATGGGTACAACAAAGAGACGCGAGACCGCAAGGTGGAGCCAAACTCAGAAAAGTACTCTCAGTTCAGATTGTGGGCTGCAACCCGCCCACATGAAGTTGGAGTTGCTAGTAATCGCGGATCAGCATGCCGCGGTGAATACGTTCCCGGGCCTTGTACACACCGCCCGTCACACCATGGGAGTTGGGAGCGCCCGAAGCCAGTGAGGTAACCGAAAGGAGCCAGCTGTCGAAGGTGAGACCAATGACTGGGGTGAAGTCGTAACAAGGTAGCCGTATCGGAAGGTGCGGCTGGATCACCTCCTTTCTAGGGAGAACACCGAAGCGGAAACGCAGAGGTTTCATCTCAGGTCGATACACCGAAAGGTGTAAAAGAGAAAAAGTCCGGATGAAGAATCCGGCGTTGACTGAAAAGTTCTTCTTGAAGATGTATCGTTTTCAGGGATCGAAAGATTCCTGATATCGAAGGGTGAGCGAAAGCGAACCTGAAGGCGCAAAGGATTTGAAAAATCCGCGCCGGAAGCCTAGCGCATGCGAAGCATGGGATAGGCCGGAGAATGTACCTTGAAAACTGCACAGCCAGATGGAAAAACATCTTGTAAAGAAACCAGTTGCGAATGTGTTCAAAAGAACATATGAGCGCAGAAATGCGACAATTTTGCAGTTGGTCTCAGGATAAGCAATCAAAGTAAAACTTTGACAGCTACTCAATCATGACGATCAAGTTATGAAGGGCGCAGGGTGGATGCCATGGCACTGGACGCCGAAGAAAGACGTGGTAAGCTGCGAAAAGCCACGGGGAGCCGCAAGCAGGCTTTGATCCGTGGATGTCTGAACGGGGAAACCCGGCGGAAGTAATGTTCCGTCATCCGTGAATGAATCCATAGTTCACGAGAAGGGCACCCGGGGAACTGAAACATCTAAGTACCCGGAGGAAAAGAAAGAAACATCGATTTCGTCAGTAGCGGCGAGCGAAAGCGAAGGAGCCCAAACCATCCGACTACGGTTGGGTGGGGTTGTGGGTCAGCGACATGTACGATGATGTTAGGAGAAGAGTTCTGGAAAGGACTTCCAAAGAGGGTAAGAGGCCCGTATCCGAAAAGTTGAATCGGCTAGCTGATACCAGAGTACCACAGGACACGAGGAATCCGGTGGGAAGCAGGAGGGACCACCCTCCAAGGCTAAATACGATCCAGTGACCGATAGCGCATAGTACCGTGAGGGAAAGGTGAAAAAAGAACCCCGGGAGGGGAGTGAAAAAGAACCTGAAACCCTGTGCTTACAAGCAGAGAGAGCACGATTAAGTGTGATCTCGTACTTTTTGTAGAACGGACCGGCGAGTTACGTTATGCAGCGAGGTTAAGGACTGAAGGTCCGGAGCCGAAGCGAAAGCGAGTCTGAATAGGGCGCATAGTTGCATGACGTAGACCCGAAACCGGGTGACCTATCCATGGGCAGGTTGAAGTGAAGGTAAAGCTTCATGGAGGACCGAACCAGACGTCTGTTGAAAAGGCGGGGATGACCTGTGGATAGCGGAGAAATTCAATCGAACCCGGAGATAGCTGGTTCTCCTCGAAATAGCTTTAGGGCTAGCCTCGTATTAGTTTACCGGAGGTAGAGCACTGAATGGTCTAGGGGCCTCACCGCCTACCGAAACCTATCAAACTGCGAATGCCGGATAAATGATGTGCGGGAGTCAGGCCGCGAGAGATAAGTTCCGCGGTCAAAAGGGAACACCCCAGATCGTCTGCTAAGGTCCCCAAGTACGCGTTAAGTGGGAAAGGATGTTGGATTGCACAGACAACCAGGATGTTGGCTTAGAAGCAGCCACACATTCAAAGAGTGCGTAATAGCTCACTGGTCGAGTGATCCAGCGCCGAAAATGTAACGGGGCTAAAACGCGACACCGAAGCAGCGGGATGCGTAAGCATCGGTAGAGGAGCATTGTGTGGGGTTGCGGGAGCACTGGTGGACTTCACAGAAGAGAGAATGCCGGTATGAGTAGCGAGACCATGCGAGAAACATGGGCGTCGAAGGCTAAGGTTTCCTGGGAAGGTTCATCCACCCAGGGTGTCGGGACCTAAACCGAGGACTATGAGGTCGGGCGATGGACAGCAGGTAGAGATTCCTGCACCATATACTTGTTTGACGAAGCAGTGACACAGAAGGATAGGACGAGCGCGGTGATGGTCAACCGCGTAGGCGGCACGAGGCCGGGAAGCAGTGAAGTACACTTCCGCAAAGGCTGAGTGTTGACAGGACCGAAAAGAAGTAGGGAAGCGTCCGAGTTCACGCTGGCAAGAAAAGCTAAGGAGAGTGTGAGTGCCCGTACCGGAAACCGACGACAGGTGGGCGAGGAGAAATCCTGAGACGGACGGGAGAACTCCTTGTTAAGAAACTCGGCAAAATGACCCCGTAACTTCAGGAGAAGGGTGCCTCGAAAGAGGCCGCAGAGAATAGTCACAAGCGACTGTTTAGCAAAAACACAGGTATCTGCGAAAGCGAGAGCTGACGTATAGGTGCTGACGCCTGCCCGGTGCTGGAAGGTTAAGGGGAAGTGTTAGGGGAAACCCGAAGCAGAGAACCGAAGCCCCAGTAAACGGCGGCCGTAACTATAACGGTCCTAAGGTAGCGAAATTCCTTGTCGGGTAAGTTCCGACCCGCACGAATGGCGTAACGACTTGTGAGCTGTCTCAACAGGAGGCCCGGTGAAATTGAAGTATGTGTGAAGATGCACATTACCCGCGACTGGACGGAAAGACCCCGTAGAGCTTTACTGTAACCTGACATTGGATCTTGATAACGGATGCACAGGATAGGTGGGACGCTGGGAGACGAGGACTTTGGTTTTCGTGGAGCGGCCGTTGGGATACCACTCTTCTGTTATTGAGATTCTAACCTCAAGCCGTAAGCCGGATGAGAGACAGTGTCAGGCGGACAGTTTGACTGGGGCGGTCGCCTCCGAAAGAGTAACGGAGGCGCCCAAAGGTACCCTCAGAATGGATGGAAACCATTCGAAGAGAGCAAAGTCAGAAGGGTGCTTGACTGCGAGACCAACAAGTCGAGCAGGTACGAAAGTAGGGCTTAGTGATCCGGCGGTAAGAGAGTGGAATTGCCGTCGCTCAACGGATAAAAGCTACCTCGGGGATAACAGGCTGATCTCCCCCAAGAGTTCACATCGACGGGGAGGTTTGGCACCTCGATGTCGGCTCGTCGCATCCTGGGGCTGAAGCAGGTCCCAAGGGTTTGGCTGTTCGCCAATTAAAGCGGCACGCGAGCTGGGTTCAGAACGTCGTGAGACAGTTCGGTCCCTATCCATCGTGGGCGAAGGACACATGAGAGGAGCTGCTCCTAGTACGAGAGGACCGGAGTGGACGCATCACTGGTGCAACTGTTGTCGTGCCAACGGCACAGCAGGGAAGCGAAATGCGGACGGGATAAACGCTGAAGGCATCTAAGCGTGAAGCCCACCTCAAGAATAAGTGTCCCATTCGAAAGAAGTAAGACCCCTGGAAGACTACCAGGTGATAGGTCATCGGTGAAAGAGTGGTAACATTTGGAGCTTGATGATACTAATCGGTCGAGGGCTTGATCTAAAAGAATTGAGTTGAGACCAAAGGAAAATTGGAAACTGGTTATACGAGATGTAAGCAATCTGGATGTGCGGTTTTCAGGGTACGCGCAATAGAAGATGAAGCGCGAGATGTGCGGAAAGTCTCCAAGATGGAAGCGCCGGTTATGAAGTGACGGGCGGAAACCAAGAAGACGAAGGACTGCACAAACCCTTCACAGTTTTCCGGTGACAATGGCGAAAGGGATCCACCTGTTCCCATACCGAACACAGAAGTTAAGCCTTTCAGCGCCGATGGTACTTGGTTGGAGACGATCTGGGAGAGTAGGACGTTGCCGGATTCCATGAAAAGGACTCACCCCTTACGGGGTGGGTTCTTTTTTCATTCCATCTGCAACGTTTCTACGCTCTGGTTGTCTTCAATGAAGTCAGAGAATGTTTAGGTTCCCCCATGTGCGCCGCCAGTGGCGGATCCAGCGCATGGGGAACACCTGGGAGAGTAGGAGGAAAGGCGCGGAAGAAACTTTTGTGCATCCGTTACGTCCATCTCTCCGGTCGTCTTTAACGAATGTGCAACATTGTACTTGGTTAGGATTTTTTCTGCCGCCCGCTGTGCGGATTCAGGCAGAAAAAATCACCTGGGAGAGTAGGACGTTGCCGGATTGCGCCAACCCGAAATCCGGCGCACATTCGGCGGGTGCGTATTGCGCATCCCTACGGTCTACGAAAAAAGCCGCCCGTTTTAAACAACGGACGGCTTTTTACATATTCGAGTGATTTTGAAACGTGACACGGAACGCGCGCGGCATCAGCGGGAATCAGTCGTCCTTCCTGCGTCGGAAGCAGAGCAGCGCGATCAGGGCGGCGGAGGCAACCGCCAGCAGCATCCACAGCGCGGGCTGGGTTTCATCGCCGGTCTGGGGCAGAGAGAACACAGACAGCACGGCGGAATCGGAGGTCACGCTGTCGCCCGCTTCATCCGTGACCACGCAGCGCAGGGTCAGCCCGCTTTGCGCCAGCGTAACCTTGGGGAGCTGGTAGCTGTTCTGGTTCGCGCCGGGCAGATCCACCCATCGCCCTTCGGCGTTCAGCTTCTGCCACTGATATCGATACGGCCGCTGACCGCCGTCAGCCGAAACGACAAACAGCGCGTCCTGCTTTTCGACCAGATTCAGGCTTTCGGGCTGCTGGGCGATATACAGCTTGGGGAACAAGGAGAGGCGAACGTGGTTATCCGCATCCGCAAATTCCTCATAGTTTTCCTTGGAACTCACGTTCAGATCCAGCTCGTCCAGACGGCGGCCTGCGGTCAGCGTTTGGAGCGGAATATCCATGGAGTAGCCGTAGTCATCCTCCATGGCGTTTCGGAAGGTGTGGCTGAACAGGGTCTGCCCGTTGTAGGAGGATGTGAGGGTGGGCACCACGCGCGATCGCGGTTTGGTGTTGCCGCTTCGGTTCAAAATGCTGACCCGCACATAGGTTTCGCCTTCCCGGTTAAAGAGCTGGGCGCTCAGCATCAGGTCGTGAGAGTCGGTATCCACAATCTTGTGCGCATTCTTCGGAGTCAGGCGCATCAACACCGGATCGTCGTTCGTCGCGTCTGTGGTCAGGACCAGGGCGTTGGAGAGCGGGCGGCCGTTTTCCGTCAGCAGCGCGCCGAATTGCTTCACGCCCACCGTCTGAATGATTTCCGCCGTCAAATCGACCTTGCCGTCCCAATCGGCGGGAATCAGCAGCTTGGCCTTATAGCTCTGGGTGTCGCCCGGCATCAGCAGGGTGGTGCGCACGTTGCGCTGGGTGGTTACGCCGTTGCTGTTGGTGCTGGTGATGTTCCAGCTCTCGCCGTTCAGCGCGTCATACATGCCGTCCACCCGGCGGATGGTGTACACGCCCTTCTGCTCCGCCGCAAGGTTTCCGTTGGCGGCGAAGAACAGATTGGTGCTCTCCTGCGGCTGGGTGCAGTCGATATGCAGGGTCTGAATGACTTGGCTACCCTTCTTCACCGCCACGTTCAGCCCGGAGAGCGGCAGGTTGCCGGTATTGCGCACGGAAAGAATCAGGTCGATGTAATCCCCGGCGCACACGCAGGGGTCGTTGGGCACAGCGGCCTGCAATTCAGCCGACATCACCAATTGATAGGTGAACTTGGTCAGGGACTGGCGCACGTAGGAGCCGTTTTTGTTGCCCAAATCCACCGCGTAGAAGCCCGTGCCCGAATCCTGCAGCTTGACGCTGGAGGGGCTTTCGCCGAGCTGCACCAGCGTAAAGGGATCGCAGATGGTATCGGTATCCGGGTCGTAGCGCACGCAGCGCACCAGATATTCCGCTTTGGCATCGGGCACGACGTTGGTATTGGGGGTCGAGCACTCCGTCCAGTACAGATAGATGCCGCCGCCGAACTTGACGGTGTCAAAGCGATCCGCGTTGACCTCGATGTCGTAATCGGTCACGGTCACGGGTTTTTCCGGGCTTTGGGGCGACAGCGTGACGCCCTTCAGCCGGTGGATGAAACCGCCCTCGTCCGTCTTCACCCTGTCCAGATAGAACAGGGTATCCTTGTCGTTGACGCCGTTGATGCGGGTCACCACTTTGAAATTGACGATGTCGCCCTTGGCCAGCACCTGCTGTTTGCTATTGCGAATGCGGGCAAGCACGCTGTTCGTGCCCAGAACGCTCAGAACATAGAAGTTCATCTTGTCTTCTTCCGGCGTGCCTGCGGAAACAGCCGTCGGCTCGCCTACGTGGTAACGGGCGATCTCCTTCCCGTTTTCAAAGAGGGAGGATCGCAGCGCAGTGCAACTGAAATTCGCTACATTATCATTTCCGCTGACGACCAGCCCGCTGACTTTTGTTTCGTCAGAGCGGACATAGGTGTTGACCATGAACACGGAGGACAGCTTTTCGGTTGCGGTTAAAAACACTTCCGGCATGGTGGGATAGCTGTATGGGGTGAAGTTGCCAGTTTCTTCCCGATAATACACCACTTCCAGGGAGCCGTCTTTCTGCTTTTGCATCAGCACCGACGCGGCGCAGGCTTCCTGCGGCGGGTTGACCTCGTCTTCGGAGGTGGGCTTTGCAAACCTGCCGCTCAAGATGGTCAGAGCGCAGAAATGGCTGGAATTCCCTTGAATATCCCGGCTCGGCTCCACGGTAAAGTCGTAATCGACAAACCAGTCCTGATATTTTGCTTTCGTGTTGTCGCGCTTGGGGGAGATGCCGGAGTCTATCCAGCCCACCTGTCCATGCTTGGTCGGGTCATTCAGGTTATACCAGTTGACCCGCTCCCAGTCCGTATCGCCCTTGCTGGGCTGAATCCAGAACAGATAGGTGTCGCCGCCCACCACGACATACTGGAAGTCGCCCGCGGAACAGTCGATTCGCTCAAACAGCTTTTGCGTCGTGGCGGGCTCCACCCCGCTGGCGCCTGCCGCCTTTACTACGCCATTGGCGGCGGCCGGCAAAGGATCTTCCGCGCCTTTGTTATCCCGCCACGACGAGCTTGTCGTCGTCTTGCCGGAAGCCGTCAGCGCTATCGAATCGGACGAACTCAGCGGGAGGTTGCCCTCCCACAGGGTGGTGCTCCATTTTAGGAACAGGGCGCGCAGGGTCACGCTGAGGCCGATGCCGATTCGAGCCTCGGCAGAAACCCGCGGCGTGGTGAGATGGATGATGGGGTTGATGTAGCCGTAGCCGCGGAGCGACACGGAGAGCACATCCTTCAACCCCAAGCCGATGGTTCCGCCCAGCTCCAGCCGGAAGCTGATGGTCATGCCGCTGTCATAGCCGATGACAGGGCCTTCCTTGACCTTCAGAAGCCCGTTTTCGATTTCGGCTTTCATGTTCAGGCTGATGCCGACGCCGAAGCTGGCGCCCATGCTGAAATCGATTCCGGCAAAGAAGGGCACGGGGCCGATGGTGAAGGTTTGGGTGAAGCCCGCCTCAAAGGCAAACGTCGCGCCGCCGTTTCCGCGCAGCTCGAGGGATTGGTCGCTGCGGCGATACAGCCCCTGCATGGCCGCAAAGGGCGTGATATGCACGCCGTAATCGCCCAGCAGCTTGGGGGGTGGTGGTGGTGTTGACGTTGCGGTATACGCCGGCCGCCGCCAGCAGCTTATCCGCGGCAGACTGCTTGTCAAACTCCTTGATCGCCCGCTCCTGATCCTGCGTGTCGTCGGTCTTCCAGGTCGCGCTCTCCGGAGCGAAGTCGTAGCCCCAGGAGAACATGCCCATGCCGGAGGGCAGAATCATAAGCGTGGGATAGTTGCCGGGGATGGAGAGAAAAGCGTGCTTCCGCTGATAAAGGGAACATCGCCCGGAATGGTAAAGCCAAAACCGCCCGAGCCGCTGGTGAAGGAGAACAGCGCGCTATGGTCGAAGAAGGGCTCGTCCACGACGGGCTTTTCGATTTTGAGGTGGGTATCGAAGGTATATTCCTGCCCGTTCGTTGTGAGCTTGAAGGAAACCTTGGATTCCGGATGCAGGATGCGCAGCCATTCTTTCTCGAAGGTGAACACCTTCTTGTCGCTGTCGGCCGCGGTAAACGTCTGCTTGACGGATTGGAACGCCGTGCCCGCCGCGTCGGTGGGGTAGCGCATCTCCAATTCGCCGCTGCCGGCGCAGGAAAGCTTGACGGAAAAGGTGTGTTTGAGGTTGTTCTTTTTGGAATAGTAAAAGGAACTTTCCTCGTTTAGAATATCCCGGCCGTTGAAGCAGGCCATGACCAGATACGGGGTCTGATCGTCCTTCTTCAAATGGACGGAGACGGATTCGCCGCCGCGGATTTTGACGGTTTGAATTTCGTGGGTCTGGTAGCCGTTCGCGGTGACGCGCAGGCCCAGCTTCATATCCGTCTTTTCATCCGCGCCCAGATCGGATACCCAAAACACCGCCCGGCCGTCGGAATTGGTGACCACGTCCTTGGTGCGCTTGGAATCCTTGTTGTTGACCAGATGCACCAGCGCGCCGGACAGGGGATTTTTATCCGAATCATATACCGCGATGCAGATCTGCTTGGTGGAAATAACGGTCACGTCAAAATCAATCGCGTCGGCCGCGTTTTCCGAATTTTCCAAACGTTTGGCTTCTTTCATTAAGTCGGGGCCGCTGCTCCCCTGCACGGTCAGCATGCTGTGGTTGATGGGCGCGGCCAGCATGCTTTCGCTGCACCGGTTGACCAGCGCGGTATAGTCGGCGTAGTTGGCGCTGATGGTCTTAATGGCCTGCCGGATCTCTTCCTTGGCCTCCATCATGCGGTCATAGGCGCAGGCGCGGTCGTAGGCGGAGGCGCTGACGTCCTGATAGAGGCGGATGCCGTTGAGAATCGCCATTCGGCCGTCCGAAAGCTGCTCTTCATAATAGGTAAGCTGATCTTCCAGCGTGCGCAGTTCCCATTCCAAGGTGCTGACATCGGCTTGGAAGCTGCTGCCGGACAGGCCGGAGGCCAACTGAATGTAATCCTGCGCCGAGCCGAGCAGGCTGCGCAGCTTTTCCGAGAGAAACCAGTCGGTCCACTGCCACATTTGCAGCGCGTTCATCGAGGCGGAGGGGCTCATGCCCTCGTGCCACGTGGCTCCGGTCTGAGCGTCGCCCGCCAGCGCTTTCAGCGAGGCGATATCGGCGTAGTGCAGGACGGGCACAGCCGTTTCCGCCAAGCCGGGCATCGCGCCCAGCAGGATTGCCAGCGTCAGCAGAAGGGAGAGCAGCCGTTTCATCATAAGGAAACCTCCTATTCGTCGTAAAACGTCAGCCATTCCGGATGGGTTTCAATGTCGTATGCTTCGCGCCACTGGCTGACCAGCTCCTCCAGTCGGCGGGTCTGTTTGTCCGTCAGCGCCGCCTGCGTCAGCAGGTCGTGCTGCTCGTCCGTCAGCGCCAGCGGGCCGGCCGGTTCGTCCGCCGCGTACAGGATGATGTGAACGCCTGCCGACGTGACCACCGGCTCCGATACGTCCCCCGGCTTTTCAAGCGCCAGCGCCGCGCTTAGAAACGCTTCGTCCCACAGTTGGGAATCGGCGTGCAGCAGATACCCCGCGTCCTCGGGCGGAACGGAGGTGTCATAGGAATAGCGCTGCATCTGGCTTTCAAAGCTCTCGCCCGCGTCCAGCGCCTGATAGATGGCGGCGATCTGCGCCGACGCGGCGTCCGCGTCCGGCAGCGCCATCACGATGTGCTTGATCCGCCGGTAGCCCTCCGGGATGTAATAGGTCTGCCCGCCGCTCAGGAGAACCTCCTGCTCGAACAGGGGGATGTTGTCTTCATAGCGCGCCCGATAGACGGATACATATTGCTGCTCGTAGTAATCCTGCACCTCCTGATCGGTCACGGAGATATCCCCGCAGTACAGGGCGATGAGCCGCTGGTTTTTCAGCGTCAGCTCCGCCTCCTGCCGGTATGCGTCCAGCGTGTAGCCCATATGGGTCAGAAAGGCGCTGATCTGCTCGTCGGTCGCGTCGGGCGTTCCCGACCGAATCGCCTCGGCCATCTGCTGCCAGGCCGCCTCGTAGGTCTGCCGCGCCTGCTCGTCCAGCGCCTGACGGGTCTGCTCGTCGATTTCCGCCTGCCCTTCCTTGCGAAGCTGATTTTCCAGCACGCCCAGCCCCACAAAGCGCTCCAGCACGCTGTCGGCCAACTGTTGCTTTTGGGCGGCGCTCAGGCTGATGCCCGAAGATTCGTAGAGCTGGTAACCGGCGTTCAGGGAGTTTTGCACCGTCTGCACATCATAGGTCACCTCGCCGACCCGCACAACCTCGTCGGTCTGCTCCGCCAGCGCGGGGCAAACCGCCAGCAGGCCGCACAGCAGCGCGATCCATCCTCGTTTTTTCATGGTTGTCCTTCTTTCCGATATTGTTTGCTGAGCAGCGAAACGCTCAGTTTCAAAACGTCCATCTGGCTTTTCAAATAATACTCGTCCTCAAACAGCGCGTAATGCACCGCCGCGCGGACAAAGATGAAGATCAGGGGCGTGAGCACCTCGCAGGGGATGCCGAGATGCGGCTCCATCTGCCGGGCATACGCGGAATAGCGTTCGGTCACCCCGACAAAAAACCGCTTGCCGTGCTCGATGTATTTGGGGTGCGTGTAGACCTGATACATCAGCCGGTATTTTTTGCCGTGACGCTTTGCCGTCCAATAGGGCACCTCGTCGATGAACCGTTGAATATCCTGCGGGCTGGTGGGGGCGAGCCGCATGAAATCGTCCTCCACCTTGCTCATGCAGTAGGCGGTGGATTGCACGATCAGATCGTCCAGTGTGTCGAAATAGGTATACAGGCTGGCCTTGACAGGCCGCATGCGTCCGCCAGCGCCTGAATCCCCGTTCCGGTCAGGCCGTTTTCCGCGTAGCAGTTGAAGCAGGCTTCCATAATTTCCGCCTTTTTTCTCTGAAAGGCTTGTTCGTCTCGTTCTCTCATATCATCCTCGTGTTTATTGGCTGATCGTCTTTATTGGTTGACCAACCGTTCGTTCTATCAAAGAATAACACAAAAAAGAACGCTGTAAAGGCGTGCTGGGTATAAATTGTATAAAAAATAGGAATGTTTTTGCGGCGAACAGCCGATTTTTGATAGGGACAGTCAATGGGCGAATCTGGAATTCGGCTCAATTTTTATGTCAAGCCGTTTACGGTCTTCCGAACCTGACCCAAACAACCGTCTCCACACGTCCGTTTCACAATTACGGCCCCTGAATTGTTGCAGGATTGACAAAATAATTCTTTGTGAAAGCCGTAGACAGATGGTATAATATAAAGTATAATAAGCATATGGTTTATTCTTATGCATTTTTTACATAGCACGGCGGGAGGAAAAAACGCGATGACCATACGGAAAATTGCCGAGACGCTCGACGCAACATGGCTGTGCTGCGAGGAGGAAGGCGGCCGGGTGCTTCGCACGGCCTTCGCGTCCGACATGATGAGCGACGTGCTGGCCTGCGTGACGGAAGATACGCTGCTGCTCACCGGCTTGGTGAACGGCCAATGTGTGCGCACCTGCGAAATGCTGGATGTGCCGTGCGTGGTCTTCGTGCGCAGCAAGGAGCCGCTGGCCGACGCGCTGGCGCTGGCGCGGGAGATCGACCTGCCGATGCTGAAAACGCCGTACACGATGTTTGAAGCCTGCGCAAGATTATATACAGCCGGCCTGAGGCCGGTGGAGCTGGGGTGAAACGATGGTCATTCAGGAGAGCTATCCGGTTCAGGCGGACGATATGACGGCGGCGGGCGACGTTTCGGCCCGCATCAAGCGGCACATGAAACGGCTTGGCGTTCCCGCCGCCGTGATGCGCCGCGTATCCGTTTGCACATACGAGGCGGAGATCAATCTGGTGATCCACTCCGACGGCGGGCAGATCGACTTTGAAATCGCCGAGGATCGGATCACGGTGCGCGCCAGCGACATCGGCCCCGGTATCCCGGATATCGACAAGGCGATGACCGAGGGCTGGTCCACGGCCACCAACGAGGTGCGCAACATGGGCTTCGGCGCGGGCATGGGTCTGCCGAACATGAAGCGCAACGCGGACGGATTTGACATCGTCTCCGCTGGGGCGTGGGCACGCATATCACCATGACTTTTGACATATGACAAGCCCGTTCCCGGGGCATGCGTCGGGAGGAGAATGGCATTGCAGCATTACTATCATTCCGTGCGGCTGGATATGGACAAATGCAAGGGCTGCACGACCTGTTTGAAGCGTTGTCCGACGGAGGCCATCCGCATCCGAAACAATCGCGCGTCCATCCTGAACGAGCGCTGCATCGACTGCGGCGAGTGCATCAAGGTCTGCGCCAACCACGCGAAGGTGGCCGTGACCGATCCGCTGGAGAGCATCAAGCGCTTCAAGTACCCCATCGCGCTGCCCGCGCCGACGCTGTATGCGCAGTTTCAGGGCGTGCATCAGCCGGAGCCGATCATCGCGTCGCTGTTCCGGCTGGGCTTTGTGGATGTGTTTGAGGTGGCGCGCGCGGCGGAAATCGTCTCCTACGCGATCAGCCGCGCCATGCGCGAGGAGGATCGCCCCAAGCCGGTGATTTCCTCTGCCTGTCCGGCGATTCTGCGGCTGATTCAGGTCAGCTTTCCGGCGCTGCTGGATAACGTGATCGACTTCATCTCCCCCATGGAGGCCGCCGCGAAGATCGCCAAGGAGGAATACGCGCAGAAGCACGGCGTGGATAAGGCCGATGTGGGCGTGTTCTTCATCACCCCCTGCGCGGCGAAGATGACGGCGGTGAAATCGCCCGTCGGGCAGGAAAAATCCCATGTGGACGGCGTTATCGCCATCAAGGACGTATACGCGCAGATGCGCGCGGCGATGAAGCAGGGCTTCAGCCCGCTGGAAATCGACCGCGCCAGCGTCGTGGGCATCAAGTGGGCGATACCGGGCGGCGAGGTGGAAGCCGTGGGCATCAAGAGCTCGCTGTGCGTGGACGGCATCGACAACGTCATCAACGTGCTGGAGGCGATCGAAGACGCGCGCTTCCGCAATCTGACCTATTTTGAAGGGCTGGCCTGCGTCAACGGCTGCCTCGGCGGGCCGCTGACGGTGGAAAACAGCTTTGTGGCGAAAAACCGCCTGCGCAGCGTGATGAACCGCACCCTGCAAAAGACGGTGCAGCGCCGGGAAATCTTTGAAGACGCGGTGCAGACGCTGCGCATGACCCGGCCGATTGAGCCGAGCGACGCCTTGCAGTTCAGCGGCACGATGAAGGAACGCATCGAGCGCGAGGAGCGCATCGAGCGGCTGACGATGGGACTGCCGGGGCTGGACTGCGGCTCCTGCGGTTCGCCCTCGTGCCGGGCGCTGGCGGAAGATATCGTCAACGGCTACGCAAACGAGCTGAACTGCGTGTTCCGCCTCAACGACCGAATCAATTCGCTGGCGGCGGAGATGCTCACGCTGGGCACCAGCACACGCTACACCACCGGCGAGGACATGGCGCGGCTGCGCCGGCTTCACGACGAGCTCAGCCGAAGCGAGCCGAGCGAAGCGCCCGACGGCGGCGCGGACGACGATAGACGATAGAGGAGACAGCACATGAGGGTTTCGGAGCTTGAACGCCTGTGCGGGGCGACCTGCCTGACGGGCGAATACGAGGACAGAGAGATTGCCTGCGGCTACACCTGCGACCTGCTCAGCCACGTCATGGGGCGCGGGCAGGCGGATATGGCGTGGATCACGGTGCAGACGCACATGAACGTGATCGCCGTGGCGGCGCTGATGGATTTTGCCTGCGTCGTGTTTCCGGAAGGCCTGCCCGTCGAGGCGGCGATTGTGGACAAGGCGCGGCAGGAGGACGTGATCCTGCTTTCGAGCGGACAGACGGCGTTTGAGCTGGCGGCGCTGCTGGCGGCCAACGGTGTGCCGCCCGCCCGGAAGGAATGATGGAGCGTCTGTTCTGCGACCTGCACATTCACTCCTGCCTCTCCCCTGCGGCGACGCGCTGATGACCCCCAACAACATCGCGGGCATGGCGTTCATCAAAGGGCTGGACGTGATCGCGGTGTGCGACCACAACAGCGCGCGCAACCTGCCCGCGGTCAAGGCCGCGGCGGACAGGATGAACGTGCTGCTGCTGCCGGGCATGGAGCTGACTACGCGGGAGGAGGCGCACATGCTGTGCTACTTCCGCACCGGGCAGGCGTGCATGGCGTTCGGGGAAGCCATTTACGCGCATCTTGCGCCCACGCCCAACAACGAGCGGTTTTTCGGCCGCCAGCAGGTGATGAACGAGCGGGACGAGGAAATCGACGTGGAGGAGCGGCTGCTCATCGGCGCGCTCGACCTGCCGTTTGAGGCCTGCGCCGCGCGCATCCGCGAGGCGGGCGGGCTGTGCGTGCCCGCGCACATCAACCGGGGGAGCAGCGGCGTGCTGGGCGCGCTGGGCTTTCTGCCGCAGGGCGTTCATTACGACGCGCTGGAGGTCAGCCCGGCTGCTCCGCTGACGGCGGATGTGACCGGGTACAGGCTGCTCCGCTCGTCGGACGCGCACAGCCTGGAGCAGATGCTGGAGCGGGAGTTCGCGCTGGAAGCAAAGACGCGCAGCGTGGACGCGGTGTTTGACGCGATTGCGGGGCGGACGCAGCCCGATTGAGCGGCTTTCATCGGTTTTATTTCAGATTATTCTGCGCGGTTCGCCGGAGGGCGCGCACAGGTGCGGCTGACGGCGGGCGCGTATGATATAATGCATCGTTTTGGAAATAGGCAACTTCAATTCAAATCGAAAGGGGTTTATGTGACATGTCTCTTGAAAAAGAAAGGGTCGAGGCACTGCAACGGGTGATCGACGAGCTCAGAGACGAACCGGGCGCGCTGATGCCGATTATGCAGCGGGCGCAGGACATCTTTTGGCTATCTGCCGGAGGATGTGCAGAAGTACATCGCCAAGGAAATGGATATTCCGGTCAGCGACGTCTACGGCGTGGCCACGTTCTACGCGCAGTTCAACCTGGAGCCGAAGGGTCAGTACACCATCAGCGTGTGCATGGGCACGGCCTGCTACGTCAAGGGCAGCAGGAAGGTGCTGGATAAGCTGGAGGAGGTGCTGGGCATACAGGCCGGGCACACCACGCCGGACGGACTGTTTACCCTGAACGCCACCCGCTGCCTCGGCGCGTGCGGACTGGCACCGGTGATGATGATTAACGAGGACGTTTACGGCCGTCTGACCCCGGATGAGATTCCGGGCATCATCGCTAAGTATCGCAGCTGAGGCGAGCGGCCATGATGCGGGAACTGGCGGACAATATTCTGGATATTGCCCAAAATTCCATTGCGGCCGGCGCGTCGCTGGTGGAGATCGATATCTCCGTCAGCCGCGCGCAGGATACCGTTTCGCTGGCGTTCATCGACGACGGCTGCGGCATGAGTGAGGATATGGTCAAGGCGGTGTACACATCGTCAACGGCAATGTCGTCACGGAATACACCATCGGTGCAAATCAGAAATAAGGAGGTAAAACTATGTTTCGTTCCAATGTTCTGGTCTGCGGCGGTACGGGCTGACCGGCTGCTTCGGCCTGTGCGAGGTCCGGGGCGATGATCGTATACCCGGAGGGCGCGTTCTATAGCCGCGTCACCCCGGAAGATGTCCCGGAAATTGTTGAAGAGCACCTGCTCAAGGGACGTATCGTTCGCCGCCTGCTCTACAAAGAGACGGTCGTCGACGAAAGCACCACAAAATCCCTCAACGAGACCACGTTCTACGCAAAGCAGATGCGTGTCGCACTGCGCAACTGCGGCGTGATCAACCCGGAGCAGATCGACGAGTACATCGCGCTCGACGGCTATCAGGCAATCGGCAAGATTCTCACAGAGAAGATCCCGCCCCAGCAGGTCATTCAGACCATGCTCGATTCCGGCCTCCGCGGCCGTGGCGGTGCAGGCTTCCCCACCGGTCTTAAGTGGAAATTCGCAGCGGCAAACGATGCCGATCAGAAATATGTATGTTGTAACGCCGACGAAGGGGATCCCGGCGCATTCATGGACCGTTCGATCCTCGAAGGTGACCCGCACTCCGATCCTCGAAGCGATGGCCATCAACGGCTACTGCACGGGCGCATCGCACGGCTGATCTACATCCGCGCGGAATACCCCATCGCGGTCAAGCGCCTGCAAATCGCCATCCGTCAGGCGCGCGAATACGGCCTGTTGGGCAACAACATCTTCGATTCCCGGCTTTGACTTTGATCTTGACATCCGCCTGGGCGCCGGCGCGTTCGTCTGCGGCGAAGAAACGGCGCTGATGACCTCCATCGAGGGCAAGCGCGGCGAGCCGCGTCCGCGTCCGCCGTTCCCGGCGGTCAAGGGTCTGTTCGAAAAGCCGACCATCCTCAACAACGTAGAGACCTATGCCAACGTGCCGCAGATCATCAACAACGGCTGGGAATGGTTCGCTTCGATAGGCACGGAAAAATCAAGGGCACCAAGGTGTTCGCGCTGGGCGGCAAGATCAGCAACACCGGTCTGGTGGAAGTGCCGATGGGCACCCCGCTGCGCGAGATCATCTACGACATCGGCGGCGGCTGCCCGAACGGCAAAAAGTTCAAGGCGGCGCAGACGGGCGGCCCCGTCCCGGCGGCTGCCTCACGGAGAAGCACTCCTCGACACCCCGATCGACTACGACAACCTGCTGGCAAGCGGATCGATGATGGGTTCGGGCGGCATGATCGTCATGGACGAAGACGACTGCATGGTGTCGGTGGCCAAATTCTACCTCGAATTCACCGTCGAGCCCGTATCCGAGGGCATGGTCGTCAAGACGAACACCCCGCAGGTGCGCCAAGCGCGCAGAGCCGTGCTGGAGCTGATCCTCTCCAACCACGAGCGCAAGTGCCTCTCCTGCGTGCGCAGCCAGAACTGCGAGCTTCAGGATCTGGCGAAGGAGCTGGGTGTGGACGAGAACCGATTCGAGGGCGAAAACATCCATTATCCGCTGGATAATTTCTCCCCGTCCATCGTCCGCGACCCGAACAAGTGCATCCTGTGCCGCCGCTGCGTGGCCGTCTGCCGCAATGTGCAGAAGATCGGCGCGATCGGCGCGGTGAACCGCGGCTTTAAGACCGTGATCGCCCCGGCGTTCGGAAAGACCATGCTGGAGACGGACTGTGTGTTCTGCGGCCAGTGCATCAACGCCTGCCCGGTCGGCGCGCTGCGCGAGCGCGACGACACGGACAAGGTTTGGGATGCGCTCTCCGACCCCGAGAAGTTCGTCGTCGTGCAGCCCGCTCCGGCCGTCCGCGTGGCGCTGGGCGAGGAATTCGGCCTGCCCATCGGCACCCGCGTCACCGGCAAGATGACGCAGGCGCTGCGCCGTCTGGGCTTTGACAAGGTGTTTGACACCGATTTCGGCGCGGATCTGACCATCATGGAGGAAGCGACCGAGCTGCTGGGCCGCATCCAGAACGGCGGCGTACTGCCGATGTTCACCTCCTGCTCGCCGGGATGGGTCAAGTATCTGGAGCACCACTTCCCGGAGATGATCCCCAACATGTCCACCTGCAAATCCCCGATGGAGATGGAAGGCGCGATCATCAAGACCTACTACGCCGAAAAGACCGGCATCGACCCGGCGAACATCGTGGTCGTCGCGGTGATGCCGTGCACCTCCAAGAAGTTTGAAGCCCAGCGCCCGGAGATGGTCGTCAACGGCATGCGCGCCGTGGACGTCTCCCTCACCACGCGCGAGCTGGCGCGCATGATTCGCGACGCGCGCATCGACTTCGCGCGCCTGCCGGATGAGGAATGCTTTGACGAGCTGGTGGCGCAGTCCACCGGCGCGGCGCCGATCTTCGGCGTGACCGGCGGCGTGATGGAGGCGGCGCTGCGCACCGCCGCCGACGTGCTGGAAAACCGCTCCGTGGAGAACGTGGAATACCACGAGGTTCGCGGGCTGGCGGGCATCAAGGAAGCGACCTTCACGCTGGGCGGCAAGGAGCTGAAGGTGGCCGTGGCCAACAGCACCGGCGCGGCGAAGGGAGCTGATTCAGCGCATCAAGGCGGGCGACGCGAGCTATGCGTTCGTGGAGGTCATGGCCTGCCCGGGCGGCTGCGTCAACGGCGGCGGCCAGCCGATCGTTTCGGCGTACAAGCGCATGGACGTCGATCCGCGCGCGGCGCGCGCGGCGGGGCTGTATGCCGAGGATGAATCCAAGACGATCCGCAAGTCCCACGAAAACCCGGATATCCAGAAGCTCTACGCGGAGTTCCTGGGCGAGCCGAACGGCCATCTGGCGCATAAGCTGCTGCACACCGAATACATCGACCGCAGCGACGACTAAGCCCAACCGAAAACCGCATACACGTCACGAAGGGTCCCGGCAGAGCGAGACCCTTCGTTTTGTTTATCTTTCATTTACGGAAAGGGCTATTCTCCCCCGAAGGGGGAATAGCTTTTTGTCTACAGCTTGTTGACATAAGCCGTTTTATCCTTCCTTCACCGCCTGAAAATAGAAAACCCCACTGTCAAAATCCCCGTTCAGCTCTGCGCTCAGCCCCAGATACATCAGCGTCCTTCCCGCATGGGTTTTGCCCGTCTCTACGCAGAAATATCGAGCGTCCTCCCTCAGGGCGCGAAGCCTCACCCGCGGAATCACTTCGCCGCACTTTCGGCTGTGCATGAACAAAAAGAGCACCGCTTCGTTTTGATCCTTGGAAACGTACTCGGTCGCCGCGACATTGCCGCCGGACGGGCGCTGCAAGCGGTACAAATCGCCGTTTTGAACGACATGCCGCCACGTCTTATACCGCGCAATTTCCGCCGTAAACAGCGCCATTTCCTCGTCGCTCAGCTTCGATATATCCGCGCCGACGCCCAGCGTGCCGCACATCGCCGCGTGGAATTTATAGCGCCAATCCGCCCGCCCGCGCCGCCGTCCGTCCGCGGGCGTGTCCGTCACCCAGCAGCTCATCATCATCGGCGCATACATCAGCGTATACCCCTCCTGAATGAACAGCCGGTCAAACGGATCCGTGTTGTCGCTGACCCAGAATTGCGCCGTTCGCTTCGCCATGCCCAAATCCACGCGCGCGCCGCCGCCGCTGCATGCCTCGATATCCACATCGGGGAACTCTTTTTCCAGCGCGTCCAGGATTCGGTAGAGCGCCAGAACGTGTCGCTCCCGCGCGAAGGGCGTCAGGCTTTCGCATACGTCGGTCATCGCGCGATTCATGTCCCATTTCAGATAGCGGATCGCGTATGTGTTCAGCAGGCCGCGCAGCATGTCGAGCGCGAATCGCTCAACCTCCGGCTTTCCGAAATCGAGCAGATACTGGTTTCTCTGCGTCAGCGGTTCGCGGCCGTCCAGCCGATGAATCCAATCCGGGTGCGCGCGGTACAAATCGCTGTCCGGGTTGACCGATTCCGGCTCGACCCACAGCCCGAAATCCATGCCCAGCGCGTGCACACGGTCGATCAGCTCCTCCAGACCGTTCGGAAACTTCTCCGGGTTGACCGTCCAGTCGCCCAGCCCCGCCCGGTCGGAATGGCGCGCGCCAAACCAGCCGTCGTCCACCACGAAAAGCTCCACGCCCATCCTCGCCGCGCGTTCCGCCAGCCGCATCTGCGCGTCCGCCCGCACGTCGAACTGCGTCGCTTCCCATGAATTATAGAGCACGCGGCGCGGCGGCCTGTTCGGTTTGAGATGGTTGCGCTCGGAATCGTGCATCCTTCTGCTCAGCGCGCCCATGCCTTCCGCGCTCATGCACAGAACCATCGGCGGCGTTTCAAAGCATTCGCCGCGCTCCATCGGGCAGACGAGATCCGCGTCGTTCAGCCCCGCCGTGATGCGGTGATTGCCAAACACCGTGGACGATGCCGTGATCTGCCAGCATCCGCTCCACCCGAGCGCCACGCCGTAGGCCTCGCCCGTCTCCTCGTCCTCGCTGTTTGCCGCGATGAGGAAAGGGTTCATGTGCGGGCCGGACATGCCGCGCACGGATTGCAGCCGCAGTTCCCCTTCTTCCAGCTTGGCCGTGCGCCGCCTGAATTCTCCCGCCCACGCGCCGACGACATAGTGCGCCGTCCACGGCTTCGCCTCGTGCGGCAGGAGACACGCGCCGCTGTCCATGCGCGTCAGCCTGATCGGCGCGTTCGCCGTCAGCCTTGCGTGCTTCTCAATCACATCGCAATCCTCAAACACGCGGTATATCAGGCGAACCTCCATGACGCTTACCTCGTCCGCCAGCGTGATTTCCGCCTGCTGACCCTGAACGCGCACGTCCTTCGTCCGCAGATTCAGCGGCACGTCGGCTTTCAGCGATACGTTTTCAAACGTCCGCCCGTCAAAGGCCGGGTATTCCATCCGCTCCCGCCACAATTCCGTGTCAAAGGAGCTATGGCCGCCGAGCAGTTCAAACATGTCCGCGTCTTCCGGCGCAATCTTCCTGCCCCAGTGCAGGCATACCGGCGCGGGATAGGCAAGGCCGATCCAATACGACGTTCGTTCCGTTTCCAAAATGAGAAGATTCTGCTTTTCCAGATAGCGGATCATGTTCTTTTCCTCCTTCGTCCGTTTCCAAACGGCAGAATACGGGTTCGGCTGTTCTTTATTTCTTCTCCGCGCCCCGGCTGTTCTCCTTTTCGCCGGCCGCATCTAAAAACAGCGACGGGGATTGCGCTTTCCCCCAATCGCCCCCGCCGATTTTTCCACCGTTTTTTTCAGATAATTCGCCGTAAATTCTTGCCTTTCGGCCGAATATTCATATATAATAATGCTGTGTCAAGCATACAGTCGCCGAGATGAAACCATCGCAAGCGCGCTGAGGCTCGGCGTTGCAGAAGGAAAAGAACAAATCGTGTGCCGGGTTCGAAAGAAAAGGGGGAAACCGGATGAAAAAGTCGCTGAAAGTCACGCTGCTCTTGCTCTGCGGAATCGTGGCGGTGCTTCTGGCCGCCGTGCTCGTGTTCGTCGGGATCTACTTCACGCGCATACAGACGATGAACAGCATCGAAAAGCTCTCTGATTATGACGACGGCTACAACCTTTACCGCATGGAGGTCAAATACGATTACAGCCTTGACGACGTTATCAACTACGGCATCAAGGACAATCAGACGATGATCGACGCCATTTTGAAGGACGCGCTGCCGCTCCTTCCGGTGAAAATCGAGGCGCCCAGCTTCGGCTGCACGGCGTTCACGCTGACGGACGCCGACGGCGATGTGCACATGGGGCGCAATTACGATTTCAAAAACAACACCTCGGCGATGCTCGTCTACTGCGCGCCGAAAAACGGCTATCGATCTGTGGCCACGGCGGCGCTGGACAATGTTTCTGCAAGCGCGCCGGATGAGAGCACCAAAATGAAGCTGGCCAGCCTGACCGCGCCGTATATCTGCCTTGACGGCCTCAATGAAAAGGGCGTATCCATCGCCGTGCTGACGCTGGACAGCGACCCGGTTCACCAGAGCACCGGCAAGCCCGCTATCGCCACCACCCTCGCCATCCGCCTTGTGCTGGATCGCGCGGCGAGCACGGAAGAAGCGGTGGAGCTGCTCCGCGGCTACGACATGTTCGCTTCCAGCGGGCGGGATTACCACTTCTACATCACCGACGCGACGGGCGACGGTCGGGTGGTCGAATACGACTGCGAAAGCGAAACGCGGGAGCTTGTGGCGCTGCCCATCAACGCCATCACCAACTTCTACGGAATCTACAAGGACAAGGTGCTTCCCAACCAGAAAAACGGCATCTACGGCCATGGCCGGGAGCGTTATGACGCTGTGCTGGAAGTCTTTGACCAGCAGAAGGACAGCCCCTCCAACGATACCGTGTGGGCGGCGCTGAAAGCCGCCTCGCAGGAACCGAACCCCGAAAGCATCACCAGCAATACGCAGTGGTCGATCGCCTACAACAACACCGATCTGACCGCCGAAATCATCATTCGCCGCCACTGGGAGGATATGACGCGCTATAGCCTGACGGCGGGCGCGGCGAAGTAACGTCAAACGAGTGAACGGACGCATCCATTCGGATGTTCCCGTTCACTCGTTTATTTTGCCTCTGTTCGTTTGAATTTCGCGTTCTGTTCTCTTTCATCTCTTCCACGACTGGGTGGGCATCATAATCGTTCCGTCTTTTCCGACGACCTCCATCAGCGCTTCGATCACAGTCTGCGCGCCGCCGCAGACATAGCCCATCCGTTTCAGGGACGTATGCACCATCACGGCATCGCCCTTTTCCAGACCGACTTCCCGTAATTTTGGACGATTTCTTCTTTGAGAATCACACACATCTCGGTATCCCTCCCCAAAACTCAATCCGCTCTTTTTCCCGTGTGCCAAATCGAATGGATAGGCCGGGTTCATCCGGATTATTCCAGCTCGAACACGCCCTGCGGGTCATAGGCGCTCCCGCTTTCGTTAATCTCAATGCCGTAATGATCGTATATCGTTCCGGCAGCGTCCATGTCAATCCAGCGGCGGTTGAAGTCCGCCTCCCGCATCAGGCCGTAACCGACGCACGCCGGATCGTTGAAATAAAACACATTGCCGTCGCTCCTCTTCTGATAACCGACGCAGATGACCCAGTGCCCCTCCGCCAGATACGTATCTGCGTCGCTCGGGTCTTGGGTGTTGTATCCGTCCGCGCCCCATGCCTGAATGCAGACCAGAACGGGATGCCCCCGATCCAGCGCGGCGATCAGGTCATCTGTCGTTCGCTTTTCCCGCGCGATGACCCGCACATCGTTTTCCTCAAAAAAGGCGAGGATCGCGTCCGGAGACGTTCCGGCTTCCTCGGTTGTCCCAAGCGCTTCCTCATAGGCGGTCAGGTTCAAATCCGCCTGATAAGGCTCAAGCCAGTTCATCAGCATTTGGACGCACGTGGTTCCGCAGGTGTAGCCGCCGTACTGGCGCAAATTCGGAATGTCAATCAAAACGTCGGCATCCTGCGTTCTGCCTGCGTAGAGGCTTTGAGGGGATGCGTCCGCCTCTCCTTTCCCGGCGCAGGGGGAGCGCACACAGACACAGCGCGCCGACCAAGGCGGCCGACGCAAGGATTCCATAGCGTTTCTTCATGGTGCACCTCCAACATTGTATAACAAAAGCGGGGACAAAAACACCCCTGCATGAATGAGGGAGAAGGGGGAGTTGATGCGGGCATAGCCCGCTTTCTTGTTTAGTTTTCAGCCGTATCGACCCGGAAGCCGTACTCGCGCAGAATTTCCAGCGCGATCTCACGGTTCAGCTCGTTATCCTCTACCACCAGTGACTTCAAGCCTTCCAGCTCGGTGATCTTTTCCACCGGACGGTGCTCCGCCTGTGTGCGCATGGGCAAGCGGATGATAAATTCGGCACCCTTGCCCTGCGCCGTCTGCACTTTGATGGTGCCGCCCATCATATCCACGATGTTTTTGGTAATTGCCATACCAAGACCGGTGCCATGGATTCTCAATACCGCAAAAAAGCTTTATAAAGCCTTTGAAAAGGCACAGGCACAGCACAACAATAACATGTAGATATTTTATCACGATAGTGACAGGTTTTCAACAAAATATTGCTTTGAAGCAGAGTCGCTGCCTGACCGTTGCCCAGCCTGCGGCAAAGCGGTCTATCAGAGCAGACCTGCCATTCGCCCGGCAATCGAAAAAGAAGTGCGGAATCTTTTACGAACCAGGAATGAGGAATGGGAATAAGCCGACTGACGGCCTTCTGTGGTATCCACGGAGGGCAGTTTTTGACACTTCGCATCAAAAGCGCCCTTGCGCTCTCCGAGGGGGGACGGGGGGCACGACGCGGGCTGGGCACGCTCCCGATGGCGTACCGCCCTCACGACAGGAACAGGAGCGTGTTACGCTCCTGTCAGCGGCGGAGAACGAACGGATTCACCAACGGAAGTCGGCAGGCATCCCGATGCTTTCGAGGTAACGCTGCCGCGCCTGTTCGCGTTCGGCTTCGGTTGCGGCGGTTTTGTACTGCGTGAAGCGTTCATGGCAGATCATCGCGTCGAGCTTTCGGGAAAGTTCCCGGCGAATGGATTGTTACAGAGAGAACGCATATGAATGACATGATGAACCAAAACGCTTGCAATGATAAGGCGAAACGTATATAATGATGGTAACGTGGAAAGGAGGGATTCCTGTGGGAAAAAGCAGTACAGATACTTGTTGTCTGACGTTGCCTTTGAAATTGGAAAAATGGCAGGAAGACCGACTTGCCAAAAGATTTGAAATTGCTCGGCAGATTTACAATACGATGGTTCGTGCGGAATTGAAAAAGCTGGAGCGAGTAAAGCAACTGCCGGAATACAGAAAGAACCAGAAAGAAATTCAGGCACTAGATGGGAAAAACTCGGCAGATAGGGCAAGGCTGAAGGAACTGCGTGCAAACCAGAATAGGATTCTGCAAAAGCAGGGTTTTACAAAATACGGCTTTAAGTCGGACAGCAAGGATTATTACAAGCATTTTATAGAGAACATCGGATCGAGCGTTGCAACGCATTGTATTGCACCTCAGGTTTGGAATGCCTTTGATAAAATGCTGTTTCAAAAAAGATGGGAAAGTCGTCCATTTTAAGCGGTATGGCGATGTTCATTCGCTAAAAGGAGGCTCTGTTGCCCATAAAAGCGGTGGTGCGGAAATCATGTTCCGCAAAACCTATATCGAGTGGAAGGGGTTAAAATTACCGCTGAAACTGTCGCCTAACAATGCCTATGAAGCGGAGATGCTCTCCTACCGTGTGAAATATGTTCGGATTTTGCGCACACGAGGAAAGACAAAAGACCGCTGGTATGCGCAGCTCTCCTTGGAAGGAAAACCGGCGGTAAAGTATGATTCAAGCACCGGAAAGCCCGTGCATCCTGTCGGAAGGGGCGGTTGGACTCGATATTGGACCGCAAACGCTGGCATATGCTGCGGCAAATGAGGCAAACCTCGTAGAATTGGCAGATCAGGTACAAAAATATCGAGCAAGAAAAGCGCAGACTCCAGAGAAAGCTGGATCGCAGCAGAAGAGCGACCAATCCGGACAATTACAATGAAAACGGCACAATCCGGCGAGGCGTCAAATTGACTCACAACAAATCCAAGCGGTATTGCAAATTACAGAAAGAATTAAGCTGATTCAGCATTGTCAGGCTGAAACCCGAAAACGGCAGCATATAGCGCTGGCAAATCATCTACTTTCGCTCGGAGACTGCTTTTATGTAGAACCCATGGCATGGCCGTCACTGACTCATCGGGCGAAAAAGACAGAGATTTCAGAAAAAACAGGAAAGATTAAACGAAAAAAGCGATTGTCCAGGCGGCTGTTTGGACGGCGGGGCTGGATGACCGGCTCGCCGACAGCGGCCTGATACCCTTTCAGTTCTGTAAGACATACGCTCCGCCCGTTGGTGTAAAAGGCCAGATCAGTACGGT
>VOFB01004470.1_pt1 | contig 30669 bp, 42 predicted proteins | sample 5384141 | NCBI WGS metagenome assembly VOFB01 (sample SAMN12384721, study PRJNA508395) | human gut metagenome | isolation source: healthy gut A | host: Homo sapiens | reverse complement strand
CAGTATACTTCGTTCAGTTGCGTATTGCTTGTCCTTGCCGTCCAGCGTAGCTTTGCCCATGACAGCTTGCTCCAGGCCGGTCCCGGGCCGTGGAATGAACTCGGTCTGTCCGTTGCCCTCGATGCCCGCCAGACAGAACTGATCTCGCCTGCGTGCGCAGCCGAAGGACACGTCCTTCACCACGTCAGCTTCTTGCGCTGGTCGTATGTGGATGGTAACATTCTCCACGTCGATGCAGTGATTCTCGCCAGTGCGCGAAGGCGCTTTTCCACCTGCGGCTGCACGGTCACGCTCATGGCGGCGGGAAAGCTCTTCCATGGTGGTGTCAGCGATATCCACCGTGCCCACATATTTGCCCTTGCGTGACACGGTGCAGCAGTCCAGCCACAGCCATGATCTCGTTGAGCTTATGGGTGATGAACAAGTGGACTGCCCTCCTTTTGAACCCCGCGCATGATCTTATCCAATACGTCGATCTTTCCTGCGGGGTCAGCAGCGTGGAAGCTCGTCAAAGATCAGGATCTCGTTGATACTTGTGCAACATCTTCAGGATCTCCACGCGCGCTGCATACCCACCGAGATATCGCTGATGCAGTGCGTCCGGGTCACCCGCAGACCGTACTTTTCGCTCAGCGCCATCACCTTTTTGCGTGCCTCGGCCTTCTGCAAAGCCCCATCTTGTTGGGCTCCACGCCCCAGAATGATGTTGTCCAGCACGGAGAATACCTCCACCAGCTTGAAGTGCTGGGGACCATGCCGATACCCAGTGCGTTGGCACCAGTGCCCACCTGCGGATGGCAACTCGTTTTCAGGATCTTGCCTGTTCGGCGGTCACGCCGAACAGCACGCTCATCAGCGTACTTTTGCCCGCGCGCGTTCTCGCCCAGAAGGGCGATTGGCCTCGCCTCGCTGCAGTTGCGAGCCGATATCATCGTTGCCGCGATACCGGGAAATTCAGCAATGTGGAGCATCCTCGATCGCACAATCCTCTGCTGCTCAATCTGCTCACTCTTTCATTTACGTAGCGGCACTTTCTATACTACAAACCATTTATACCTGATGCAGGTTTGCACACGGCTTTTGATTTTGTCAAGCACAAGTAAATGTGCTTTTGTACGGTCTGCGATTTCAACTGATTCTCCCGCAGGCCACAAAAAGACGGGGTGCCTGCGCGACACCGCCCTATCGAGGTAATTCCGGGATAGATTACTGGATGTAGTTGACCTTGGTGAACTCGCTGACGGTGGAGAAGCTTGGTAGCGTCGTGGAGCTGTTGTCCTGGCTCCGCCAGGAAGCGATCTTGGTCTTCAGGGTCGTACTCGTCCTTGGTGAAGGTCTTGAAGTTCCAACTGTCATCAGTATTAGGCAGACCAACATAAGTCGCCGTCCTCAGACCGTTGAGCAGCGATGTTGCTCCACTCGCCAACCTCGATATCGCCCAAACGTTTTCAGACAGACCAGCGCTTCATGGCAGAGGTGATGAAGACGGGTTGCTTGGCAGCATCTTTGCCACGCCGTTGACACCGATGTGGTTCTGGTCAACGTCAACGCGCCATTCTTCAGAGCGACAGCGGAGGTGTAGATGCCGCCGCGCAGGCAAAGACGATCTGAGTGCGGTTAGCGCCTGTCCCTCCCATACGGGGGTGATGTTGGCGGCATCGCCGACCGTGAAGTGATGGTGATGTCAATGCGGTGCGCCCAAACTCCTTTGCTGCGGCGTCAGCGCCTACGCAGCCGTAGCCGTAACGGATAACAGCCAGCGTCGCAGGAAGCCAGCTTGGTGCTCGCAGCGGCGTAGCTGCCAGATAACCTGCCTGCTCATGAAAGGTGATGGTTGCGGGGATACTGTCGGTGCGATATCGCCACCGAATTCACATCGATGAACTTGATGTTGAGATTTTCTCGCGACCGCAGAAGCACCAGCACGGTAAGCCCGCGCAGATAAATAAACCTCGTTGACAGTAGACGGATATGTCTGCGTTCCTCATCGGGCTTGTGGATTCAGGATATAGTACTGTGGTTTGCCCGCCAACGAACGCGGCTGGTTTGAAGCTCTATGTCGGTCATGCCGGTATCAGGGTCGAGCGACCAGCGATCTTCAGCGCCGTGCTGCGCCGGAAGCAGCGGCTGGTGACTGCGGAAAAGCCGTGCTGGTGAAGAAGCGGAAGAACCGCCGCAGGCAGTCAAGCGACAACGCCAGCGGTACGGCTTAAGAAAGTTACGACGAAAATCTTCATAAAACTCTTTGTTTTTAAAAATAAATAAAAAGAATGAAATATTGCTCATTGCTGGCTCAAATATAACGGGTGGATGCTGACCGAATGCAATTTTGATTCTAGGTTACAAATCCTTATGTTATAAAATAATGCTTATTCACCAAATCCCTACTTGCGCTGTTTCAAAGGAGCACCTCTTTCTTTAGCCCACGGAGGCCGAAGCCGAGGGCGCTTAACTCATCGCTCCCAAATGAAATCCTCAGGGTCTTTGCCATAATGACGTTCTGGCTCTCTATTGCCAAACTCGAATGCGACACCGGGGCGAGGTCTGCCGGTTCCACTTGTGGCGGCTGCCCTACGGCAGTATCGGTAACGCAGCTTGTCGTTCAGGGTCTGGCTGGGCAGGGTGAGGTCCCCCCCCTCAAAGCCGCTCTGGACCCGGGCATAATTGCTCTCGCTCACGGCACCGGCGGCCAGCACCACATCGAACAGCTTGGCTTTGTCGGTGTAGCTGCCGGCAGAGCCGATGCGGATGATGTTGTCCACATCGTAGAACTTGTACAGCTCGTAGGAGTAGATGCCGATGATATTCCAGCCGCTGCCCATCACACTGATGGGGACCGACTGACCGGCGTGCACCACCAGCGACAGGCAGTGGGCGTACAAGGTGGTGTAGCCGTTGCCGTGGCTGATGATGATGGGGTGCCATAGCCGTTGCCTGCACCGGCGCGGTTGCCAGCCGGCCTTGATCACCGTACCGCCGCCGAAGCATAGATAGCGTACCGGCGGCGGCGCAGATATCTACGCCCTTGTGGCTGCCGCCGTACCAGCGGGAGCAGTTCCGATAGCCGGGCACCGGCCAGATAAACTGTCCTCTGCCGGTGATATAGGATGCACCGGAGGACACCTTTTTGGTGCCCACCGTAACTTTTTCAGTCACAGGCTCCTTGGTCACCACAGTGCTCAGGATCTGCTGGGGAAAGCTGATTGCCGTTTGTATCGTACACCCGCTGTGCCGTCACGGTGCGGATGCCGTTCTCACCCTTCTGGGTAACGCGCTTGGTAGGTGATGCGCACCTCAGCGTTTCCTCCTCCCGCACCACGGTCAGTGCATCGCCGGGCAGGATCTTGGAGTTCTGTCAGGCCGTTTTTCGCCGTTGGCGGTAAAGCCGGTGTTCATTTCGCACAGTTCCTTCACGGTCAGGCCGTTTTTCTGGGCAATGGACCAGATGGTATCGCCGTTCTGCACCGTGTAGGATTTTTCCGCCTGCTGCACGCCGGAGAGCAGCTGCTCCACCTCGGCTTCCTCCTGAAAGCTCTCGTTGAAGTAGATGCCGTTTTCCAGCGTGACATCCTTGTTGAAGCCCACGGTGGTGTTGGGGTCGTCCGGGTTCTCGTAGGGTTCCAGCAGGCTGCTGATGTATCGTTGCAGACCGGTGCCGTCCGCGCATACGGCGGTCAGCTCGCCGTCCAGATACAGGGCTGTGCCCTCGCTGATCTGGTCGCTGGAGGTTTTGAGGATAGCGTCAGCCACGTCATTTTCGTCCATCACGTCATGGGCGATGGTCACGGAATAAAGTAGGCTCCACGGTAAAGCGCGCCTGCTCTGTACCGGAATAGTTGATACGCTTTCTGCACAGCCTCCAGCGCAGAGTTGAACACCTCTTCGTTGGCCACATAGCCCACAGTTTTATCGTCCACCTGCACCTGCAAAGCGTAAGGCTGACGGATGGTGGTCTGGAACACCGTCACCATAACAGCCCCTGGGGATCCAGCGCGGTGAGCCACATCCTGTGCGGCTGAATGTCAGCGCACAGACGGTCTATGCTCATTTTATTATACACCCTGCACGGAATGAAACTAGCACCTGCACAAAATTTGGGCAGTTCTTTCACGCACTTTTTCACGAAAGCAGGTCGGCCATATCCTGCGGCAGGGGCTTTCCACGGTCACCGTGCGGCCTGTTCCGGCGCTCACCGGGGTGCAGATAGATGCCGTCCGGCACCTCGGTGTACTCCGGCACCCGGAAGGTCTGCTTTGCGCAGTGCAGTGCCTGCCGCCCGATGCGGTCCCGGCGGCCGCCGTAGAGGTCATCCCGGCCAGCGGGTGGCCGATGGACGCAAAATGCACCCGGATCTGATGGGTGCGGCCGGTCACCGGCACACAGGCGGCAAGGCTCAGGCCGTTTTCTGCCTTTAATATGGTATACTCGGTGCGGCTGGGCTTGCCATCCGGGGTCACGCAGCGGCCAATAATGCTCTCCGCCTGACGGCCAATGGGCGCATCGATCACGCCCGGGCCCAGCGGCAGCTCTCCCTCCACGATGGCGTAATAGAGCTTCTGCACGTTTTCTGCCAGGAGCGGCGCAGCATAGGTGTTGCGGGCCGCCAGAACAAGGCCGCTGGTGTCCTTGTCGATGCGGTTCACCGGGCGGAACACCGGGCTGCGGCCCTGCTGCAGCGCCCAGGCCGCATAGCCGTTGGCCAGCGTGCCGCCGGGGGTAGTTCAGAGGGGTGCACCGCCAGATGGGGCGGCTTTTCCAGCACCACGGCAAAGGCATCCTCGTAGACCACCTGCACGGCAATGTCCGGCTGCGGGGCCACGCCGCCCGCTTCCGGCGGAGGTCGAAGCTCAGCACCTGCCCTGGGTACACCCGGCGGTTGGCCAGCACGGACGCACCGTCGGCAAAAAAGCCGCCGCCCCTGAAATTTGACCGCCCAAGATGGCGTCCAGCACGGTGGAGAGGCGGCGCTGTTACCAGCGAGCCTGCGGCCTGCTCCACCTGCTCCTGCGTGGGCAGGCTGACGGCAGGCGATCTCAGTGCTGCCGCCCTCGGCAGGAGCAGTCGTTTCCAGCTGGGGCGTCTCGGTGGCGGCGGGCTGCTCGGCGGGCGTTTCCGCGAGAACGCTCTGCCGGCTGCTCAGCGGGCTGCTCTGCAGCCTGCTCCGGCACGCTTTCCGCCGGTACTTCCACGATCACGCTGTCGGCGGGCGTCTCGGGCACCGAGACAGCGGCATCGGGGTCGGTGGTGGAATAACATCCGTCTTTTCCGGGGTCTGGGTGGTGGAACTTACCGTGCCTTCGCCGCCCAGCACGACCGCGATCATCTCTTTGGCCTTTGCCACGGAGGCTTCATCCGGTTTCATGACATAGAGCTTCTGCCCCTTGGCGAGTAGCATAGTGCTGCTGCCGGAGGTGCCAGTAACAGTGTAGCGTTCAATATTCCACTCTGCAAAATCGCTCAGCTGCATGCGCACCAGCGCACTGATCTGGTTGGTGAAAGGCTGGTGACAAAGCTGTCGGCAACAGCGTCCGCTCTGCCGTCCTTCACCTCTATATAACTGTATAATAACCGGTGTCCACACTGTAAGTTTCTGTCCTTTTCCAGCGGAATGTCCATCACGGCGTTCGCGTCGCCGTAAATCAGCTGGGCAGTCAGCTTTCCGCCGGTGGCGTGCAGGCGGCCCGCCAGGCCAACAGCACCGCCTGCGATGACCAGAACCACCACCGTTTTCAAAGGTGAGCACGGTCTCATCCTGCCCGATATCCGCAAAAGTGGCTGCGCACGGTGTCGGCGCGATGCGAATTCCTGAAAGCTTACGCCCAGCTCCCCGCACAAAAATTCTCGGCGTTGCTGCGGGTGCGCTTGGTGGTGCCAAAGCAGGGCATGGTCACCGCCAGCACATCGGCGGCGGAGCGGTGCAGCTGCTTCATGGCGCGCACTGTCAACAGGGCAAGGCGTACCTGTCCGCCGCTTGAAATGCTAATGACCGCCGTTTTTGCGTGGGCGTGTCTAATCGCTTGGCAAGGCCATCGATGAGGTCATGCCCGGCAAACACCATGTCCTGGTGGTGCTTTCGCCGACCGCACTGCGGGCGTACAGGTAGCCGCACGGCAGCCGGGCGAACTGGTTTGCCACCAGTGCGCGGCGGTACTCCGGTCTCATCGCTGGCGAAAAGGTTTGCAATGACGTCGCGCCCGCCAGTGCGTGGAAGGTGGAGGGCGGCAGGCGTGCGCTCCACAGGTCCTCGCATTGCCTCTACGCCCAGCACAAAGCTGGGCATGGACCGGCAGCGGAACAGCAGCGAAGTGCCAAGCGGCACCTGCTGGCCGCACACGGTGATCGTTTCCACCGGTGCTGCCGGGGCAACTGGCGCTTCTCGTAGAATTTCACCCGTAGTTGGGCATGATTACTTAAGCTTTGTAGACGCCCTCGCCAACGATGTTCTTAGCGGTGCCAAACTGGGTTGTAGATAGCAGCTAAGGTTGCCAGCAACGTTCAGGATGCTGTTCACAACGCCCAGAGCGCCGTAGCCGAACTTCAGAGCAGGCATCATCATAATGAATTTCTCCCTTCAAATTTAGAAAGATATTTGCAAGCCATTTGTTTGGCTTACGTCCCTTACTAGGATGGCAATAATATACCACACTTTCCAGAAATGTTCAAGTACTTTTTGAAAAAAAATGTGAAAAATGTGATAGACTGTGAAAATCCGGTCTCAAAATTCTTACAGAAGCCGCTTTTTGCACACAGCGACATGGTTTTTGCAGAATTGGAAGATACTGGAATTTGAAAGGGATCGTGTATGAAAACCGTGATCTATCTGGACGAACTGCTGCTGACGAACTTTCTGGCCGCAGCAGCGCTGCTTTTGGGCGCAGGGCTTTGTGTGCGCGGCAGTGCAGCGGCCTGCGGCTGATGGCGGGCAGTGCGGCAGCGGCAGCAGCTTCGCTGGGCATTCTGCTGCCGGAGCTGCCCGGCCTGCAGCTTTCCTTTATAAGGTATTCACCTGCTGTGCTGCTGTAGCTGCGGCTTACGGCGTGCCGGGCCTGCGCAATTTTGATGCAGCTGTGTGCGTGGTATCTGCTGCTGAACCTGCTGCTGTGCGGAGCCGTACTGCTGCCCGGGTGCAAAGCGCAAATCTCTGCGTCTATCTGCCGCTGTCTCCGGGCCGGCTGCTACTGTGCTGCGGTGCAGTGCTTGCCGTGCTGCGCGGCGAACTGTTCTGCTTTGGCCGTGCAGGCACCGCTGCACTGCCGTGCTGGAGCTGGAAGGTGCAGCCCTCTCCGTACAGGCTTTCTGCGACACTGGCTTCTCGGTGCAGGACCCGCTGACCGGGCAGGCAGTGATTCTGGTCGATTATCCCGCCGTGCGCAGCGCCCTGCCGCAGCTCCATTGGCACCATCGGGCTGATCAAGGCGGTAAACACCTTTACGCCCGAGCGGAACATCAAGCTGGCCACCTACGCCAGCCGGTGTATCGGCAACGAGATCCTGATGTACCTGCGCAAAAGCTCCAACCGGCGGCAGGAGGCCAGCATCGACGAGCCCCTGAACACCGACGGCGATGGCAACGAGCTGCTGCTCTCGGACGTGCTGGGCAGCGACGAAAACCTTGTGGGCCTGCATTTCGAGCAGGCCGCCGAGCGTGCCACCCTCCGCCGCTCGGTGGAGCAGCTCTCGCCCCCACGGAGCGGCAGATCATGGAGCTGCGCTTCGGCCTTGTGGACGGCGTGGAGCAGACTCAGAAGGAAGTGGCAGATGCCCTTGGCATCAGCCAGAGCTATATCTCGAGGCTGGAGAAGAGGATCATACGTCAGCTGAAAGGGAACAGCTGGGGTAACCGGCAGGCGCCGGCCCCTCCGAAAATGGAAAGAATGCCCAGCGAATCCTGCCCGCTGCGGTTGCTCACCAAAGCGCCCCTTTGGGAGAGCTGGCTGGCGAGCTCCGGTGAAACTGAGGCTGTTTAATTTCCATGTATGGGATACCTGCCCTCTTACCCCATACTTCCGGTGAAACGAAACGAAACCGGAGGGTAGGTGGATGTACAACAAGGTGGAGCTATGCGGGGTGGACACGGCCCAGCTGCCGATACTTTCCGAGCGGAGAAGCGCGAGCTGCTCACCCGGGCGCGGGCAGGCGATGCAAAAAGGCCCGCAGGCCATGATCGAGGGCAATCTGCGGTTTGTCCTGAGTGTGGTGCAGCGGTTCGCCCAGCGGGGGGAGAATCCTGGACGACCTGTTTCAGGTGGGGTGCATCGGGCTAATCAAGGCCATCGACAACTTCGACCCGGCCCAGCAGGTGCGGTTTTCCACCTACGGCGTGCCGATGATCATCGGCGAGATACGGCGGTTCCTGCGGGACAACAACGCCCTGCGGGTCAGCCGCAGCCTCCGGGACACGGCCTACCGGGCCATGCAGATCCCGCGAGCAGCTGGAAAAGAAACTGGGCAGTGAACCGACCGTGGAGGAGATCGCCCGGCAGGCCGGGATGTCCCGCCGGGAAGTGGCGGCGGCTCTGGAATCGGTGGTGGAGCCCATCAGCCTCGAGGAGCCCCTTTACACCGATGGCGGGGACGCCATGTATGTTATTGACCAGGTGCGCGACCCGGACAGTGAGGACAGCTGACGCCTATACTTTCGGACATAAAACGTCTTTTTTGTAAAGGCAGATCCGCGTTTTGCGGAGTACCCTTACCTGCCAATGCCGGCGTGGGAGTTTGCAGAACTGTCCGTTCTTTTCATAAACCCCGTGCGCCTGCTGGAAAGCGGGCGCATTTTGTTTTTTGTGGACATAAAAACAGGGGTCGTTCCGCGTTTTGAGAAGAGGAAATGCCGGCGTGGGATTTGACCCGTTCTTTCACAAACCGCATTTTGTTTTGTGTACCGTTCTGAAGGGACCCGCATTCTGGTGGAGGGTGCGCTGATGATCGCCCTGTCCACCGTTTTGAGCATGATCCAGATCCCGCTCATGCCCCACGGCGGTTCCATCACCCTGTTCAGCATGGTGCCCATTCTGGTAATGAGCTACCGCCACGGCGCAAAGTGTGGCATCATGACCGCTTTCGTCAACAGCCTGATCCAGCTTGTGCAGGGCCTTGGCAATCTGGCATACTGCCAGACCCTCACGGCACAGGTGGGCTGCGTGCTGCTGGACTACCTTCTGGCCTTCACGGTGCTTGGCTTTGCCTGCCTGATCGCAAGCCGTTCCGCCGCCGCACCGTGGGTGTCGGTGTCAGCGCCTTTGTGGTGTGCCTGCTGCGCTTTTTGTGCAGCTTTCTGTCCGGTTACATCGTCTGGAAGGACTACGACTACGCTTTCAGCTGGATGACCGAGATCGGCTTCCCCGGGATCTCCAGCATGAGCGTGGACGGTCTGTGCTGGCTGTACAGCGCCTTGTACAACGCCAGTTATATGCTGCCCGAAGCCATCCTGACCACGGTCCTTGTGGTGATCCTGATCCGTGTCGCACCGCAGATCTTCGACCCGCAGAACGCAAGAGCGTAAGTTTTTTCGCAGTCATTTTTCCCGCCGGGAAGGGCATTTCCCCGGCGGGAATTTTTTTGCAGAAAATCCCAAAAAGCTGTTGACAATCCGGCAAAGCGCTGGTATAATTACTCCTGTCGTCAGGCACGGCACAAACATCTGGGGATTAGCTCAGCTGGGAGAGCGCTTGCATGGCATGCAAGAGGTCACCGGTTCGATCCGATCCTCGGTATTCTCCACCAGAAGGAAAAAGCACCGCACGGAAACGTGTGGTGTTTTTGTTGTTACCGACCAAAGGAGAAACTATGAGCTACGCGATCGTATTCAGCAGTAAAACAGGCAACACAAAATTATTGGCAGACACGCTGCACGCCTGTCTGCCACAGGAAAGTTGCTGCTATTTTGGCAGCCCGAACCCTGCCGCCATGGAGGCAGATGCGCTCTACGTGGGCTTCTGGACAGACAAAGGGAACCGCTGACGAAAGTACTTTGGACTTTTTGAAGCAGCTGCATGGCAAAAATATCTTTCTCTTTGGCACTGCCGGCTTTTGGCGGCAGTTAGGAGTATTTCAACAAGATCCTGAAAAAGGTGGAGCGTTCGCTGGACAGGAGCAACACGGTCTTCGGCCGTTATATGTGTCAGGGCAAGATGCCGCTGTCGGTACGCCAGCGGTATGAGGGCATGAAAAAAGCAGCCGATCCATCTGCCCAACCTGGATGCGCTGATCGAGAATTTTGACAACGCCCTTTCTCACCCGGATGCAGAAGATCTGGAACGGTTAAAGCAGGCGGTAAAATGATAAAAAGGCAGCGGTTTTCCTCAAACAGAGGAAGCCGTTGCCTTTTTGCTTAGCGGATGATCCTACGCTCCTGCCTGCGGCTCCGCGGTTCTTATCCCACGCTTCTTTTATAAAAAGAACAGGTACTGCTGCACGATGCCTGCTTCCAGCCCGAACTGCGGGAACGGGTCCTGCCCGGCAAACTCGTCCCGGATGAGCCGTTCGATCCAGACATCCACCGGCACACGGCCCACACGGCCATAGCCGAACAGACACACGCAGTTTGCCACCTTTTGCCCACACCGTCCAGTTCCATCAAACGGGCAAAAAGTGCTTCATCGGGCAGGGAAGCCAGCTTCTTCAGGTCCAGTGTGCCCTCTGCCGCCTGCTGCGCCGCATGCAGCACGTAGCGGGTGCGGTAGCCAAGACCGCACTCCTGCAGCGCCTGCTCCCCGGCACAGCAGAGCGCTTCTGCTGTCGGGAACGCATACACCGGCCCTTCGCTATCGCTGCCCAGCCGCTCGCCAAACCGCTCCGAAAGCAGCTCTACCGTCCTGCGGATAGCCGGGATGCTCTTTCGCTGCGAGATGATGAAGCTGACCAGCATCTCCCACTCATCCTGACGCAGCACCCGGATGCCCCGGCCATATTCCATGGCACGCTGCAGAAAATCGTCCCGGCTGTCCAGCTTTCCGCGCAGGGCGGCATAGCTGCGGCCAAGGTCGAAGTAACCGTGCCAGAAGGTTTCCCATGCGCCCGGCTCACACCGCACCGTGTAGGTTCCGCTGCGCAGTGGTCTGAGGTAAAGCAGCTGTCTCCCGGAAACAAACCGATACCAGCCCTCCGCCTGCTTCCGGGGGGCGAAAGCACTTTCCAGGCCGAAATCTTCTGAACAGAGCTCCATTTTGTCCCGGTACACTTCGCCTTCGAAATCATCCTATGTGCGGGATCTGAACCGTTTTCCTTCGCCGAACTCTGTCCGCCGGAATGTGGGTGTGGCCATGCAGCAGGACATCCCCGGAGCCAGCGGCGGCGGTTTTTCAGGTTGTGTACATGACCGTGGGTAGCGTAAACGAGCCGCCTGCCCAAACCACACCCGTGCAGGTCGGACGCGATCATCCATTTCATGCGGGTTTCTCCTTTTTATAAAAGCTACAATTTTATTGTAACCCCTGCACAAAAAATGGTCAAGCCTATAAAGTCGTACTTTTGCACCCAGTCTCCTTGACAATGCCCCGGGGATGTGGTATCCTACAGTTAATAAAATTCGTGTGGATTTTTACAGCAGTATGCTACTTTTCGCCACACAATGACTTCAAAAGAGCCATTGTGTGGCTTTTTTGCGGTCTTTTTCCATTTTCGATCTGTCAGGAGCGAGAAATCAATGAACGAGACCTTTATGAAAGAAAAACCGGTGCTTCCGCTGTTGGTATCCATGGCGCTGCCCAATGTTATTTCCATGCTGGTCAACTCCCTGTACAACATCGTGGACAGCCTGTTTGTGGCCCGCATCAGCGAAGACGCCATGACTGCGTTGTCGCTGGTGTTCCCGATCCAGAATTTTGCCAACGCCATCGCCATCGGCTTCGGTATCGGCATCAATGCCATGATCGCACTGTACCTGGGCGCGGGCGACCGCAAAAAGGCCGAGATTGCCGCCACCCACGGCATGGTGCTCAGCCTGCTGCACGGCGTGGTCATCACAGTGGTGAGCATTGCCATCATGCCGGGCTTTTTGCGCCGGTTCACCACCGACGAGGCCTTGTGGCCTCCGGCATCACCTACTCCACCATCGTGTTCCTGTTTGCCACCATCAATATGGCCGCGCTGGCCTTTGAAAAGATGTTCCAGGCTGTGGGCCGCATGAAGGTGACCATGGTGGCGCTGGTGTTCGGCTGCGTGTGCAACATCCTGCTGGACCCCGTCCTGATCTTCGGCCTGGGCCCGGTGCCCGCCATGGGCATTGCCGGTGCAGCGCTGGCCACCGGCATCGGCCAGCTGCTGAACCTGTGCGTGTACCTGTTCGTCTACCTGCGCACCGAACTGCCGGTGCGGCTGAGCCGCAGCGGCCTGCACCCGGACGTTGCACTGGACGGCAAGCTGTACGCCATCGGCGTGCCGGCCATCCTCAATCTGGCCCTGCCCTCTCTGCTGGTCACCTTCCTCAACAGCCTGCTTGCCGGGTTCTCCCAGAGCTATGTGGTCATTCTGGGCATTTACTACAAGCTGCAGACCTTTTTGTACCTGCCCGCCAACGGCATTGTACAGGGCATGCGCCCGATTATCGGCTTCAACTACGGTGCCAGGGAGCACGCCCGCGTGAAGAAGCTTTATGAGCTCACCCTGTTCATGAGCATCGCCATCATGGCGCTGGGCACGGTCATCTGCCTGCTGGCCTCCGGGCAGCTCATCGGGCTGTTCACCTCCAACCCCGATACCATCGCCGCCGGTGCCAAGGCCCTGCGCATCATCTGCATCGGCTTTGTGGTGTCGGCAGTGTCCACCACCTCGTCCGGCGCACTGGAGGGCCTTGGCAAGGGCGTGCCGTCGCTGGTGATCTCGCTGTGCCGCTATGTAGTGTTCATCATGCCGCTGGCCGCAGTGCTGTGCGGCCGCCTTGGCCCGACGGTGTGTGGCACGCCTTCTGGATCACCGAGGTGCTCACCGCACTGGTGGCCTACCCGGTGTACCACCGCGCGGCGGCCCGGCACTGAACCTTTCCGGCCCCTTTTGCAGCAGGCTTCCCGACCCCGGCGGCCTGCTTTTTTGTCGCATTCCCGTCGCCCTTGCGGGGCTGCATAAATGCATCTTTTTTTTGGGATTTCATTTGACAGCTGCACAGAAATACGGTAAAATAGTTTTTATGTTGCGCTGACAAAATGTGTCAGAACGCAAGACTTTACAGAGGATGTGGGACGAAATATGATCGAGATGATCACGGCCGTCAATACGGCGGTCAACAACTTTATCTGGGGCGTGCCCGCCATGGTGTGCATCATTGGTGTGGGTTTGCTGCTGAGCGTGCGCACCGGCTTTTTGCAGATCCGCAAATTCCCGTACACCATCAAAACCACCATCGGACGCATGTTCCGCAAAAAGGACGCTTCGGACGGTGCCATAACCCCCTTCCAGGCGGTGTGCACCGCACTGGCCGGCACCGTGGGCACCGGCAACATCGCCGGTGTGGCAGGCGCCATTGCCATCGGCGGCCCGGGTGCCGTGTTCTGGATGTGGTGCTCCGCGCTGCTGGGCATGTGCACCAAGTTTGCCGAGGTGACCCTGGCCGTACATTTCCGTGAGCGCAGTGAGACCGGCGAGTGGGTGGGCGGCCCCATGTATTACATCAAGAACGGTCTGGGCAAGCGCTGGCAGTTCCTGGCATTTCTGTACTCGCTGTTCGGCGTGCTGACCGTGTTCGGCACCGGCAATGCCACCCAGGTCAACACCATCGTGGCCGCTGTGGACACCGCCCTGCTGGAATACGGTGTGGTGGGCAGCGGTTTCCTGAGCACGTTGAACATCATCGTGGGCATCATCGTGGCCATGCTGGTGGCCATGGTGCTGCTGGGCGGCATCAAGCGCATCGGCAGCGTGAGCGAAAAGCTGGTGCCCTTCATGGCGCTGTTCTACATCGTGCTGGCTGTGGGCGTAGTAGGGCTCAACCTGCCCCGCCTGCCCTATGTGCTGGAGTCCATCGTGGCCGGTGCCTTCAACCCGGCTGCCTTCACCGGCGGCACCATCGGCAGCCTGTTCGTCAGCATGCAGAAGGGTGTGTCCCGCGGCATCTTCTCCAACGAGGCCGGCCTTGGCACCGGCTCCATCGCCCATGCCTGCGCCGACACCAAAAAGCCGGTCAAGCAGGGCATGTTCGGCATCTTTGAAGTGTTTGCCGATACCATCGTCATCTGCACCCTGACTGCCATGGTCATTCTGTGCAGCGGCACCGCCGTGAACTACGGCACCGCCGCCGGTGCAGAGCTGACCATCAGCGGCTTTTACCACTACCTACGGTGGCTGGGCTTCCATCTTTACCGCCGTGGCGCTTTTTCCACCATCATCGCTGCTTTGCTTTTTCCACCATCATCGGCTGGGGCCTGTATGGTTCCCGGTTCCTGGTGTTCCTGTGCCGCAGCGATAAGGTGGCAAAGCCCTTCTTTCTGGTCTACTCCATTCTGGGCCTGGACCGCCCTGCTGTGGGGCATCGCGTGGCTGCGGATATCCGTATCTTTGCCAAAATTGAAAACATGATCGGTGTGCGTGCCCTGCCGGAATTCATCCACCTTGTGGATGAGGTGGTGATTGCCCGCGGACGACCTTGGCAATGCCATGCCGCTGTGGGAGCTGCCCCGCTGCCAGAAGCAGCTTTCCGCCGCCTGCCGGGCTGCAGGCGTGCCCTTTATGGTAGTGACCCAGATGCTGGACAGCATGTGCACCCGCGCGGTGCCCACCCGTGCCGAGGTGAGTGACATTTACAACGCCGTGCTGGACGGCGCGGCCAGCGTGATGCTGACCGGTGAGACTGCTGCCGGACAGTACCCGATGCAGGCCATGGAATATCTGGTGCGCACAGCGCAGACAGCCGTTGCCTGATCTTTGCGGAGTTTTTGCGCAAAAGGAATGGCGCATTGTGTCAGAATACGGTATAATAGACGTAAATATTTCTTGTTCAGAAAGGTTTTTGCTATGGGGAATCGTTGTGCTCGGAGTAGGCGGCGCGGGGATCGTTGTCCACGTCGGTGCTGATCTCGTCGATGCGGGGCAGCGGATGCAGCACCGGCATATCCTGCGGTGCCTTCTGCAGCAGCGCTTCGTCCAGCTGGTAGCAGCCTTTCAGGCGCAGGTATTCTTCCTCGTTGAAAAAGCGCTCCTGCTGGATGCGGGTCATGTACAGCACATCCAGATGGGGCAGTTCCGCTTCCAGATCATCAGTCTCGGTGTAGACCTGATGGGTGGGCTCCAGCGATTCGGTCTTGACGTAGCGGGGCAGGCGCAGATCTTCCGGCGAGATGAACACGAACCGGTTGCCCTCAAACTGGCTCAGCGCAGCGGTCAGGGAGTGGACCGTGCGGCCAAACTTGAGGTCGCCGCAGAAGCCGATAGTCAAATGATCCAGCCGCCCCTTGCGCTGGCGGATCGTCATGAGGTCGATCATGGTCTGGGAGGGGTGCGCGTGGCCGCCATCGCCTGCATTGATGACCGGCACGCGGGCATACTGGGACGCCCGGAGCGGAGCCCCTCTTTGGGGTGGCGCATGGCGATGACGTCGGCGTAGTTGCTCACCACGCGGGCGGTGTCCTCCACCGTCTCGCCCTTGCTGGCGGAAGAAAGCTGTGCCCCTGCAAAGCCGCGTTTTGCCGCCCAGACGCAGCATGGCCGACTCGAAAGAAAGCCGGGTGCGGGTGGACGGCTCATAGAACAGGGTGGCCAGGATGCGCCCGTCGCACAGGTGGGCGTAGGGTGCGGGGTTTGCTTCCATCCGGTCGGCAAGGTCCAGCAGGGCCAGCTGCTCGTTCCGTGAAAAGCTGTTCGGTTCAATGAAATGTCTCACAGCCATGCTCCTTTCAACACGAACTTCTCGCGCTCGGCACCGGTGGAAACGAACTGGATCTCATGGTCCAGCTGCTTTTCCAGGAACTGCACATAGTTCTTTGCTGCTTCGGGAAGCTCGTCCCAGCGGGTGCAGCCGGAAATATCCTGCTCCCAGCCGGGCAGCATGGTGACCAACGGCTCCACACGGTCCAGGTCGGACAGCGGGTCGAAGGCGGGGACCTCCACGCCGTCCAGCTTGTAACCGGTGATGACCGGGATCTCCTTCAGGCTGCTGAGCACGTCCAGCTTGGTCAGGGCGATCTTGTCGGCACCCTGCATGGCAAGGCCATAGCGGCTGGCCACACAGTCAAAGGGGCCCACCCGGCGCGGGCGGCCGGTAGCGGCACCATACTCTCCGCCAGCCTTGCGCAGCTGCTCGTTCCAGTCTTCCCCCATGGCGTTCTCGGCCGCAAAGGGGCCTGCGCCCACACAGGTGGAGTAGGCTTTCAGCACGCCCACCACATGGTCCAGCTTGCAGTTGGGGATGCCTGCCCCCAGCGGCGCGTAAGCGGCCAGCGTGTTGGAGCTGGATGTGAAGGGGAAGATGCCGTAGTCAATATCCCGCATGGCGCCCAGCTGGGCCTCCAGCACGATCCGCTTGCCGCTGTCGTGGGCCTGCTGCAGGAATGCGCCTGCATCACAGATATAGGGTGAGAACTGTCCGGCCTGCATCCGGCACCATTCCAGCAGGGCGTCGTAGCTCATGGGCTCCTGATGGTAGCAGCCAGCCAGCTCCAGATTCTTGGATTCCAGGATCATGTGCAGGCGGTCCTGCACGCGCTTTTCGTTCAGGTGCAGCAGATCGCCCAGACGCAGGGTCTTTTTGCGGTACTTGTCGCTGTAGGCATAGGCGATGCCGCGCCGGGTGGAGCCGAAAGCGGTGCCCTTTCTGGCAAGGCGGTCCTCTTCCAGCCCATCCTGCACTTTGTACCAGGGCATCGAAATGGTGGCCTTGTCAGAGAGTTTCAGGTTCTCCGGGCCGACGGTGATGCCGCGCCCCTCGATGGCGTCCATCTCCCCGGCCAGATGGTCCAGGTCTACCACCATGCCGGTGCCCAGCACACAGGTCACCTCCGGGTGGAGGATGCCCGAGGGCAGCAGGTTCAGGATGAACTTGCCCTGCTCGGTGACGACGGTGTGTCCAGCATTGTTGCCGCCCTGATAGCGGGCAACGATGTCAGCATGTTCGGCCAGCAGGTCGATGACGCGGCCCTTGCCCTCATCGCCCCAGTTGATTCCAGTTACTGCGGTCAGCATAATACTTCAGTTCCCTTCTTTTTCCTTGTTCACGATGGCCTGCACCTTGGTGGGCAGACCGTAGATATTGATGAATCCGGTGGCCTCGCTCTGCACCACTTTACGATCCTTTTGGATTTTCCTCTTGCAATTTCAGATTGCAGTGCTATTATACGAGCAGAGGCAGAATGTGTAAAACGTATCTTCCACATGACTGCAATGTAAATTTGATATGAATGGAGGCAGATGCCCATGTATGTGGATTGGGAATACTACAAAATCTTTTACTATGTAGCAAAATATCAGAATTTCACCAAGGCGGCCCGTGTGCTGGGCAACAACCAGCCCAACATCACCCACTCGATGAACCGGCTGGAAAGCCAGCTGAACTGCGTGCTGTTCATCCGCTCCAACCGGGGCGTGACCCTGACCCCGGAAGGCGAGATGCTCTATTCCCGCATCGCATCGGCGGCGGTGCAGATCCAGGACGCCGAAGAGGAACTGAGTGCCAGCGCCACACTGGAGCACGGTACCATCAGCATCAGCGCCACCGAGACGGCCCTGAACATCTATCTTTCCGAGAAGCTGCGGGCCTTCCACAACAATTTCCCCGGCATCCGGCTGCGCATCTCGAACCACTCCACCCCGCAGGCGGTGCAGGCCGTGAAGAACGGCGAGGTGGATTTTGCCATCGTATCCACGCCGGCCGAGGTGGATCCCGGGCTGAAAATGGTGGAGCTGAAGTCCTTTTATGAGGTGCTGGTGGGCGGAAAGACCTTTACCGCACTGGCCAGCCAGAATCTTTCCCTGAAGGAACTGACCAACTACCCGCTGATCTCGCTGAGCGATGAGAGCATGACCCGCAGCTTTTACCGGCAGCTGTTCCTGGACCACGACGCCGAGCTCAAGCCCGACACTGAGGCGGCCACCACAGACCAGATGATGACGCTGGTAAAGAGTGAGCTTGGCCTTGCCTTTGTGCCGGAGCCGATGGCCCGGGAGCCGCTGCAGCGCGGCGAGATCGTCCAGTTGCATTTGCAGGAGATCATTCCCTCCCGCTCCATCTGCCTGGTCTACGACCACCACCGCCCGCTGAACACGGCGGCCCGGAAGTTCCAGCAGATGATCACCCAGACGACGGCACAGCATGCATGATGTTTTCCCATAAAGAAAGTGCCAGTGCACAAATCCTGTGCACTGGCACTTTCTGGTTTTTTGTTACTTCTTACGCGGTTCGGTGCTTTCTTTCAGCTCCCGGTGCTCTTCCTGCAGCTCCTGTTTCAGGGCGTGGTCGATCTCCCGGGTCTCCTGCCGGATCTCGGCAAGGTCTTTTTTCGATTACCGGGTTCTCTTCCAGATCCTCACGAATGAACATCAGCGCAAAGCTGACCAGCAGAAAGCCGCAGCAGATCCAGATGGCCCGGCCGCCCAGCAGCACAGCGCTCCGGCTGCCGATGCCGGCCCCGATGGCAAACAGCAGAATGATGCCAAAATAGCGCAGCATCCGGTCCCTGCCTGCGGTTCGTGGGTCTTGCGCCAGATGCACAACGCCTCCACGCCGCTGCGCAGGTCGCCGATGCACATGGTGCTGGCAAAGGCGTAGCCGTTCACCTTGCGGAACGCCTGTACCTGCATGGCGCAGGAGAAGGATACGATGGCGTTGGCAAGCAGGTTCTGCTCCTGCGGCAGAAAGCCCACGAGGAACAGCAGCAGCACCTCGCCCAGCACCACCAGCTGCCGCCAGTGGAGCGTGCGCATCTCCCGGAAGCGCTCCCGCATTTTTTCGGCGGTGAGCACCCCCAGCGCAAAGGCGCACAGCGGCACCAGATAATGCAGCACCCGCTCCCAGTTTCCGTCCATCAGGTTGGCGCTGAGCAGCACGATATTGCCGGTCTGGGCGTTGGCAAATACCTTGCCCCGGAACAGATAGGTATAGGCATCCTGAAGGCCGCCGGACAGTGAAAGGAACACGGCGGTGAGAAAGGATTCGGACATTTGCCCGTGATGACTTGTTTTCATACATACACCCCTTTACGCACCCTATTATAATGCATTTTTGCGGCGCGGTTGATATCAGTTTTACATGCCGGATATGTATGCGGCACGCAGAGCCTCAAAACAGGGTGCAGCGTGCGGGCAGATCACACAAGCCCAGTCAGGGCCACCGCCAGCGGCAGGCTTTTTGCGGTGTGGGCCAGGGTTCGGTCACCACGCGGTGTCCTCACCGTCGGCGCTGCGGGCGGCGGCCACGCGGCTGCGGCGGAACATGCTTTCCACCACGGCGCAATACTTGTCGGCCAGGCACACGATGAAGGCCTCGCGGCAGGTGGGCACATGGCGGAAGGTGAGCGGCCACATGTGGCTGGCGATGATGTTCTGCTCCTTTTTGGTGATGTGGAACACCCGCTGGGCGTTCACGCAGGCATAGCCCGGGTGCGAAAAGCCGTGCATCTCGAACAGGCGGCGCAGGCCGTGGAAGGTGCTGCGCTTGTGCCAGTCGTAGAGGTAAAAGTCGTGCAGGAAGGCCCCCACCGCCAGCGAGGTCTCGTCGGCGTGCAGGTGCAGCCGCCGGTTGAGCCAGAAGCTCACCCGCACCACGTTCTTGCAGTGCTGGTAGGTGGTCACATCGCCGTGCTGGATAAACTCCCGCATGCGCTGCACCTGGGGGTTCTCATCGTATTGCTGCAAAATGGCATAAAGCTGTTCGTGTTCGGTCGTCGAAAGCTGCATGGGCGTTCTCCCCTTTCCGCCGTGAGGGCGGCAAAAAATGATCAGGAGCGGAGCTGCACCGGGTTGGAATTGCCGAAGTTTTCGGCCTGCGAGGGATTCTCCCGCTTCAGGGTCAGGTCCACCAGATACTGCTTGCCGTCGCCCAGTTCTTCCAGCTGGGCCAGCTTTGCGTTGGCAGACACCTCATCCGGGTACCACTGGATCAGGAAGAAGTTCTCGGCTTCCACACCGTAGTACAGCCACACGCCGTCGGCGCGCAGAAGGTCGTCGAGGTGGTCCACCTCTTCGCCGTCCGGCAGGCCGAGGCCCTCCTCGGCATACAGGTTCTCCGGCTCCACCTGGAGCATCTCGATCACCTGAATGGAGCTTTGCAGATATTCGTCCTGGGAAACGGCTTTGTCCGACCGGGTCCAGCCGGTGAGAAAAGCCTGCATCAGAAGGTCGCGCACCTTGATGCGCGGCAGAGTGGGATCATCCATAACCATTGGTCGTTCCTTCTTCCTGTTTGTTTCCGCTGACCAGTATACGGTTTTGGGCCGTGCAAGTCAACGGAATATTTGTGAATTTTTGCAGGCACGCGAAAAACCGACGGCGTTTAACCGCCCGTCTCCCCGTGCCCAGATGGAAATCAAAGGTGTCATCCAGCCACTCGCGGGCAAGGGTCAGCCAGCGGCTGCGGTGGGCGCTGGGGTGGTTCACCTCGGCGGTGCTCAGGCTGGTGCCGTGGCAGCCCTTTTTCAAACAGATGCGCCTCGCACGGCACCCCGGCCCGGTGCAGGGCGCTGACCAGCAGCAGGGTGTTTTCCACGGGGACCGTCTCGTCCTCCATGGTGTGCCAGACGAACACCGGCGGGGTGCGGGGCGTGATCTTGTCCTCCAGCGAGAACGCCTGCTGCGCCGCGGGGTCCTCCCCGGCCAGCTGCACAAAGCTGCCCCGGTGGGCGTACTCCCCTGCCGTGATCACCGGGTAACCCAGGATCACCGCATCCGGGCGGGGGCGGGTCCGGCAGGCCCGGCACCGCCAGCACGGCCCCGGAAAGGGCCAGATGCCCGCCCGCCGAAAAGCCGCACACCGCGATCTTATCCGGCAGCACATGCCATGCGGCGGCGTGCTGCCGCACAAGGCCGATGGCCGCCGCCAGCTGCCGCAGGGGCAGGCCGTGCGCTGCATCGTCCCCCCACGGCGTAGCGCAGCACTGCGGTGTGGTAGCCCGCCGCCGCAAACTGCAGGGCCACGGGGTCGCCCTCGCGGGCGCTCACATGGCTGTAGCCGCCGCCCGGCACCACCAGCACCAGCGGCCGTTCCATGGCCAGCGGCATCGTCTCCACGCAGTCCCGCAGGTACACCGTCAGAAGCCCGCCGCCGGGCAGGTCCAGCTGTTCCAGCTGCATCACACATCCTCCTTATACATGCCGCAGCGGCCCTCCGGGTGGGCTGCAATGAATTCCGCACACAGGTCGGCGCACATCCGGCACAGCTCCGGGCAGGGCCGCTTTTTGTAGTAGTCCGCCGTGCGGGCCTCGGCCTTCGTGCCGCCGGAAGGGGCCGCCCCGGCCTTTGCCAGCAGTTCCCGGCAGATAATACTGTCCCCGCCGTTGCGGGCACGGTACAGCCGGGCTGCCTCCTGCACGAGGGCATACATCCGGGATTTGTCCTGGGGTCCGCCGGGTCGGCGTAGACCAGGCTCAGCACCGTGACCACCCCCGCAAAACGCGCCGCACACTTCCCGCATACGGCCGATGCCTGCCCCGAACCCGGCGCTCATGCGCAGGGCCATCTCCTCGGAAAGCCCCAGCTGCGGCGCAAATGCCGCCACCACGCTCTGGCTGCAGTTATATCCTTTTAAAAAATAGGCGTAGGCTGCCTCGCCCTGTTTTGCCATGATTTCACATCCTTTGCGGTTTATTATAGCACAAACCGGGGCATTTTTAAACTTTTTATGAAAGCCCTTGATTTTTGCGGCAAAGCGGTGTATATTAGCACTCGAAAGTTATGAGTGCTAAGTGTTTGGCGGCAGTTTCTTGCGTCGAGTGCTTGCGCTGAATCCAGATAAAAAAGAGGTTTTGTACTATGGCCAAGAAAGAATTTCAGGCAGAGAGCAAAAAGCTGCTCGACATGATGATCAACTCGATCTACACGCACAAGGAAATTTTCCTGCGTGAGATCATCTCGAACGCCTCGGACGCAATCGACAAGCTGTATTATAAGAGCCTGACCGACACCTCCGTGGGCATGAACAAGAGCGATTTCCGCATCCTGATCACCCGCGACAAGGAAAACCGCATCCTCACCGTGGAGGACAACGGCATCGGCATGACCAAAGCGGAGCTGGAAGAGAACCTGGGCACTATCGCCCACTCCGGTTCCCTGGACTTCAAGCAGGACAACAAGGACGAGAACATCGACATCATCGGCCAGTTCGGCGTCGGCTTCTACTCCTCCTTCATGGTCGCCGACAAGGTCACAGTCATCTCCAGGCCTACGGCTCGGACGAGGCCTGGCAGTGGGAGTCCTCCGGTGTGGACGGCTACGAGATGACCCCGGCTGAGAAGGACACTGCTGGTACCCAGATCATCCTGCACATCAAGCCCGACACCGAGACCGACCACTACGACAACTTCCTGGATGAGTACGGCATCGTGGCCATCGTAAAGAAATACAGCGACTATGTGCGCTATCCCATCCAGATGGAGCGCGAAAAGAGCCGCCAGAAGCCGGAACCGGACCCCAAGCCCGAGGACTACAAGCCCGAGTGGGAGACCTACACCGAGCTGGAGACCCTGAACAGCATGATCCCCATCTGGAAGAAGCAGAAGAGCGAAGTGACCGATGCGGAATACAACGCCTTCTATAAGGACAAGTTCGGCGACTATGCCGACCCCGCCCGGGTCATCGTGAGCCGCACCGAGGGCACTGCCACCTACAACGCCCTGCTGTTCGTGCCCAGCCACCGCCCCTACGACTTCTACACCAAGGAGTACGAGAAGGGTCTGGCCCTGTACGCTTCCGGCGTGCTGATCATGGAAAAGTGCCCCGATCTGCTGCCCGACTACTTCAGCTTCGTCAAGGGCATTGTGGACAGTCAGGATCTGAGCCTGAACATCAGCCGCGAGATGCTCCAGAAGGACAGCCAGCTCAAGCTGATCCACAACGCTCTGGAAAAAGAAGATCAAGAATGAGCTGCATGCCATGCTGGCCAATGACCGCCAGAAGTACGAGGAATTCTGGAAAGAGTTCGGCCGTCAGATCAAGTTCGGTGCTTACTCCGACTACGGCATGCACGCCGAGCTGCTGCGCGACCTGCTGCTGTTCTGGTCCGCCAAGGAGCAGAAGATGGTCACCCTGCAGGAGTATGTGGACAAGATGCCCGCCGAGCAGAAGTACATCTACTTCGCCGCCGGTGACTCCTCCGACCGTCTGGCCAAGCTGCCCTCCACCGAGCTGGTGCTGGGCAAGGGCTACGACGTGCTGCTGCTGACCGAGGACGTGGACGAGTTCTGCCTGCAGATCCTGCGCACCTATCCCCGCAAGGATGCCGAGGGCAAGGACGGCACCGTGGAGTTCAAGAACGTCAACAGCGGCGATCTGGGCCTGGAGTCCGAGGAAGAGAAGAAGGCCGCCGAGGATGCCACCGCCGAGAACAAGGCCCTGTTCGACGCCATGAAGACTGCTCTGGACGGCAAGGTGAAGGAAGTCAAGGTCTCCACCCGCCTGAAGGATCACCCCGTGTGTCTGAGCGCCGACGGCCCGCTGTCCATCGAAATGGAAAAGGTGCTGTCCAAGCAGCCCGGCAGCGAAGGCGTAAAGAGCGATAAGGTTCTGGAACTGAATCTCAACCACGCCGTGTTTGGTGCGCTGAAAGCCGCACAGGAGGCCGGTGACACCGACAAGCTCAACAAGTACAGCGCCCTGCTGTACGCACAGGCCCAGCTCATCGAGGGCCTGCCCGTGGACGACCCCACCGCTTACGCTGAGGCCGTGTGCAGCCTGATGAAGTGATCTCTCCCCGCGGGGGCAGACTTACTCCCCTGCCGCCCGCATGGATTACCCCTTAACAAAACGACCGCGTTCCGCTATAATAGAGTGGAACACGGTCTTATTTTTATTGCGGAAAGGAACTCTGTTTCATGGAGCCGAGAAAACATTATTTTGCAAAGATCCCCACCATCGCCATCTTTATCGTGATGGCGATGTCCGGGCCGTTGGGAGTGCTGCTGTTCATCCTGAAGGGCATTGACCAGAAGGTGATGAAGGAGGAGCAGGAAGCCGCCCGTGCCCGGGGCGACTACCGCGCCGACCTTGGGCCGGAGCCTGACCGGAAGAGCGAGCCCGTCTGCGGCCATGATGTGCCCACCGAGGAGCAGAAAAGCGCCAAGCAATGGCACAAGAACATTGCCACCCTCTGCACCATCATGGGCGCTGTCTTTCTGTTTGCCGGGGTGATGGATGTGGTGGATCTCATTGGCGCGTGGCAGCTGATGCCCGACCCCGGGGAGCTGTTTTCCGATATCGTCATGGCCATTGGCGGCGGCGGTGCGCTGCTGACCGGCCTGCGGATGAACAGCACCCGCAAGCTGGAGCGGCTGCTGGATAAAGTGGTTGGCGAGCGGGATAACATTCCTCTGCCGGAACTGTTTGCTGCCGCCGGGGTGGATGCCGCCCGGGGACGTTCTGCCGTGAAAAGCGCCATCGAGCACGGATACTTCGGCGCAGACGCCTACATTGACAACCGCACCGACACGCTGGTGGTGCGGGGCGCAGCACCGCAGCCGAAAAAAGCCCGCACCCGCTCCGGCACCCAAGCCCCAGCCCGCCGCAGAGGACGAGTACGCTGCACTGCTGCGCCAGCTGCGGGAGGTGAACGATGCCATTCCTGACCCGGTGATGAGCCAGAAGATCTCCCGGCTGGAGGAGGTCAGCGGGCGTATCTTTGCGCTGGCGCAGAAGGATCCGGACAAAAAGCGCAGCTGCAAAAGTTTATGAACTACTATCTGCCTACCGCGCTCAAGCTGCTGAACACCTACGCCAGCCTTTCCCGGCAGGCGGTGGAGGGCACGAACATTACCGAAGCCAAGCAGAGCATCGAGCGCAGCATGGACCTGCTGGTGACCGCCTTTGAAAATCAGCTGGACAAGCTGTTCCAGTCCGACGCGCTGGACGTGACCACCGACATCGCCGCGCTGGAAGGAATGCTGAACATGGACGGCCTGACCGACAGCGCGTTCGGCAAATAATTCCATCCACAAAAACGAGGGAAAGCCCGCGGGCCTTCCCTCGTTTTGTTCTGTTCAGGTTTCTGCCAGCGCGGCCAGCACCGCTTTCTGCAGGTCGGTGACCGAGATGGTGCACAGGGCTTTCAGGTCGGCGTCGGAGCCGTCGGTGGGCTGGGCGGCGATCTCCGCCATGGTCTTGCCCTTGAGGTAGCTGCAATAGCCCTCGCTGTGCTCGTACCACTCCTTGTGCAGGGCACTGGCCTCCCGCATGCCGTACTTGTCGCCCTGCTCGTTCTTGGTGTACACCGACTCTTCTGGCCCGGAGACCGTGCCGTCCGCGCTGACGGTCAGCTGCGGCTGGGTCATGTCCCCGATGGCGCTGGTCACCCGGCCATTGCTGTCCACGGACAGGGCCGCCAGCGTGATGTCTGCCTGGACGTGGGCGTCCTGGTCATCCGTGGCGGCAAGGTCCTGGGGCAGGTCTGCCGCGATCAGGCTCAGGGTCACCTGGTCGCCCGGGGCGGCTCCCAGTGCTTTGGCCTGTTCGCAGGCGCGCACCACGGCGTCCCGGTAGCGGTCCACCGCGATGGTGCAGCCGGACACAAGGTCGGCGTCCTGCGGCTTGCCGTTTTCATCCGTTTTCAGCTTCTTTACCTCGTCCGGGGTCCTGCCGGTCAGATAGTCGGCAAACCAGTCGGCCTGCTCGGCCCACCCTTTGCCGAGGGAGGACGCCGCCGCCAGCGGGTAGTCCTCCCCTTTTGTGCGCTTGGACCGCACATCCTCCGGAGTGGTCACGCTGCCGGTGCTCCCGCCGGAGACTGAAAGTTCCAGCTCGTCCAGCATCACGTCGGCCAGTTTGCCGTCGGCGTCCAGCATCACAGCCGCAGCGGCAGTGGTGATCTTGCCGGCCCGGTCGCTGCCTGCGGCCTCGGTCACAACGCCAAGACCGGTGCGCCAGGCCTGCTCCTGCCCGGCTGTGCCGCCGCTCATGGCACCGGACCCACTGCCGCTCATAGACCCGGCTCCGCTGCTGCCCGGAGCGCCGCCCCGGCCGCAGCCGGTCAGCGCCAGCGCAACGGCCAGCGTACAGCCCCAAAACACCCGAAAAACCTGCTTCATGGTACACTTGTTCCTTTTGCTCCCGCGCAGCCGCACGGGCTTTGAGCTAGTGTGCCCCCTGCTGGGGCAATTATGAGCGCGCCCTTACATCAACGGGCTGAGCAGGCGCAGCACGCTGTCCAGCAGGGTGCCGGGGATGCTGGTGCGGCAGTCCGAAATATGAATTTCGCGGCACTGCGGCAGCGTGGCCCGTACATCGTCCCGCAGAACTGCCACCTGACTGTTCTTTTGCAGCAGCACGCCGCACTCAAAGTGTAGGAACAGGCTGCGGTAGTCCATGTTGATGCTGCCCACCACGGCTGCCCGGTCGTCGCTCACCCAGCACTTGGCGTGCAGGAAGCCGGGGGTGAACTCGTAAATGCGTACACCCGCCCGCAAAAGCGGCAGATAGTACGACCGACTCAGCCGGAATACCAGCTTCTTGTCCGGGATGCCCGGCAGCACCAGCCGCACATCCACCCCGCGCTTGGCGGCGTTTTTCAGCGCATCCAGCATCTCTTCGCCCACAGCCAGATAGGGCGTGTAGATATACACATACTGCTCGGCCCGGGCCAGCAGGTTCAGGTAGACCGTCTCGGCCAGAGCCTCTTCGTCCAGCGGGCTGTCCCCGTAGGGCTGCACGATGCCGTCCTGCACCGGGTGTGCACTGTGCTGGGGGCGGAAGGCGCTGTAGTCCGTCTCGCTGGGGCGGAAGGCGTTCCAGTGGTCGAGGAACATCACCGTAAAGTTCCAGACCGCCGCGCCCTCGGTGCGGAGGGCTGCGTCCTTCCAGTAGCCGAAGCGCTGCTCCGCGTTGATATACTCGTCGGACAGGTTCACGCCGCCGGTGTAGGCGATGCGCCCGTCGATGACCACGATCTTGCGGTGGTTGCGGTGGTTCATCACCAGCGAGAGCACCGGCACCACCGGGTTGAAGGGGGATGCACCGGATGTGCGCCCGCTCCATGCGCACCACAAAGTCGGTGGGCAGGCCCAGCAGGCTGCCAAAGTCGTCGTAGATCAGGCGCACGTCCACCCCCTGCGCGGCCTTGCGCCGGAGGATGGCTTCCACGCCGTCCCACATTTTGCCGGTGTGCACGATGAAATATTCCACAAAGATGGTGTGTTCGGCCCGCTCCAGGTCCCGCAGCAGCTGGGGGTACATGGCTTCGCCGCAGGCAAAATACTGCGCGGCGGTGTTCTTCCAGGCCGGGTAGCGGCCGTACCGCGCCAGATAGCGGCTCATGCCGAGGCCGGAAGCATCCAGCCCGTCGGTCTGCCCCGGCTGCTGGGCAAGGTCGGCCTTGTGGGCGTCATCCACCGCCTGCAGCTTGCTGCGCAGCCGCTTGGCCGGGCGCTTGTTGCCAAAGGAGAGGTACAGTGCCCCGCCCAGCAGCGGCAGCACCCCCCATGAGCGCGATCCAGCCGATCTTGTAGGCGCTGTTCTCGTCCTTGCGCACGAGGTACAGCATCATTGCTGCGCCCATCCGGGCAGAGCACCTCCAACGTATCCCCAAGGCTCCATTTGCCGCGCTGCTGGCAGGAGGCAACACCATTCTCCCAGCTTTCCACAGTGCCCACAAACTCCCACTCACGGATATAAGTAGCGCTGTCGGTTGCCTGACGGGCCTGCTCGCGGCCAAAGTAGAAGCCCGGGGAGTAGTGCCGGTGGCTGGTACGGGTCAGCTCGGCCAGAACGTCATCGCTCAGTTCAAAGTTATCGTTGAGAGGGTCGGCCAGATACTGATCCAGAGCCTTGCGGTAGGCGGCGGTGACGCTGGCGACATAGTAGAACGTCTTGGCGCGGCCCTCGATCTTCAGGCTGTCCACACCTGCCTTGCAGATGAGGTCAATGAAGGGAGCGGTGCACAGATCGTTTGCATTGAGGATATAACTGCCGTTCTCATTTTCGCCGATCTCATACAGCTGGCCCGGGCGGGTCTCCTCGCTCAGGTAATACTTCCAGCGGCAGGGCTGGGCGCACTGGCCCCGGTTGGCATCCCGGCCTGCCATGTAATTGGAGAGCAGGCACCGGCCCGAAATGCTCATGCACATGGCTCCGTGGACAAAGGCCTCGATCTCCAGCTCCGGCGGGGTCTTATCGCGCAGGGTGGCGATATCCTGCAGGCTCATCTCACGAGCAAGCACCACACGCTTTGCACCCATGTTGTAAGCGGCACGTGCGGCGGCCCAGTTGGTGATGCCGGTCTGGGTGGACATGTGGACATCGATCTCCGGGGCGAACTGCTTACAGGCTTCCAGCACGCCCAGATCGGCCACGATAAAGGCATCCACACCGGCGGTGGCAGCAGCCTTGATGGCTTCGGGCAGGCGGTCAGCTTCCTCATTGGTGGGCAGCGTGTTCATGGTCAGATAGACCTTGCGGCCACGGGCATGGGCGTAGATTACACCCTCGGCCAGCTGCTCCGGTGTAAAATTGGCAGGTGCCGACCGCATACCGAACTCCGGCAGGCTGCAATAAACAGCGTCCGCGCCGTAGTTAATGGCATACCGCAGGCGCTCCAATCGCCCGCCGGGGCCAGCAGTTCCGGGATCTGTAACATAAAATCGTCCTCTCTTTTTAACACCTCTCTTTTTTCCGCCTCAGAAAACCTGACGAAGCCGCAGTTCCCCCTTGGGACCCCACCGAATTTTGTTCAAACGAGCAAACTCTGAGCTGCGGTCTGGCAGTTGGCCTGATGTTCAGCATAGGTCTTGGCGTAATAGTAGTGACCGGAAAGATCCGTAACAAAGAAATAGCAGTCCCTGACTTCCTCATCACACTGAGGTGCCAGAGCAGCCTGGATCGCGGCAAGGCCCGGGTTCGAGATGGGCCCGGCGGGCAGGCCGGTGCAGGTGTAGGTATCGTAGGCATTCCGGATGTTCTCGGGGATATCCTCCCAGCCGCCATAATACGGAGCCACCCAGTTCCAGAGGTAGTTATTGTCCTCATCGCTCTGGACATAGCTGGAGGTGTTGCTCTGGAGCTTGGGGTAGGGCGAACCCTCGGCCAGACGGTTGCGGAACACCTGCGCCACATTGGAATCCTGATCGTTGCCCGCTTCCTCCTGCACAAAAGAGGCCAGTGTAATGACCTCGGGCAGGGTCAGCTCCTGCTTTTCCAGTTCCCTGTACATCTCAGCTGTGAACTGTTTATCGAAGTGTGCATAGAACGTTGCAACGTAATGATGCACGGTATCGTCCGTCAAAAACTCATAGGTATCCGGAAAGAGGTAGCCCTCACACTTCATAAAGCGATTGGGGGCATCGGCATCGTCCGGGACATACTGCCAGAAGGTGTACTCACTGAAATCTCCGGTGTTGGCTTCTTCCAGAAACTCCTCGGCAGTACACAGACCGGCTTCCTCCATTTTCCGGGCAATGGCAATGGCAGTGGTTCCCTCCGGGAAAGTCAGACGCACCGAATCCGCCTTGGCATACGTGGACAGCTCTGCGATCAGGCCATCGTAGGAATATCCGCCGGTTTGCAGCGTAAAATCACCGTACTGCGCGGGCGGCTTCCATGAGCACCTCGGCGGCGCGGTCGTCCTCGGCCATGAGCTCCACGAAATACAGGGTGTCCTCCTTGCGGAAGTACACGCCGTAGCCCCGCTGGTTGGCCACGATGGTGGCCCCGCGGGAGTACAGGTCTCCCAGCACCACGGCCATGCGCTCCGGGGTCAGCTGCACCGTATCGGGCCAGAACTTCTCCCGCAGCTCGCACAGCTTCTTGGCGGTAACGCTGTCAAACTCCGCCTGACTCCACAGGTTGCGGGCCACCTCCCGCGGCAGGCAGCGCAATGCAAAGGCGCGGGCAAAGCCCTTGTCCTGCAGCAGTGCGGCCTGCTCCGGGCTGGTGGGCACGGCCACGGTGAAGCCCGCGCCCCGCAGCTTCTGCTGCGCACAGAGATAGTCCAGCAGGCCGGCCAGGATCAAACTGCCCTGTCCGCACAGGCCGTAGAGGTAACTGCCCTGCCGCCCCTGCAGCGTGACCGGTACCGCCAGTGCCACAGCGGCAATGGCGTCATTTTCCTCGGCCACATAGACATTCTGCTGCCCCTGCAAAACGCTCCACGGCGTTGGCCGCAAATTCTTCCGACTCGCCGCGCTCGCGCTGCCACAGCGCCAGCACAGCCGCCTTGTCGGATGGCTGCATCAAACGATACATCTGTCAGGATGCCCCTCTTATCGTATTTTATGTGTATATCCGACAGGTGCGTCGGGAGTTTCTCTGAGGACCGTCCGCTGGGGTGGGACCCTGTTGCCCGTAGGGCAATAGGGCGGGCGATGGAATGGCCTGCAACAGCAACGACTGCTGCCAGTGGCAGAAACAGGGAGTTGCTGTTGGGGCAGTGGCCAGCAGGGTGCAAGGCTTTTCTAAAAGCCGACGCAGCCGCTGGGTGCCACAACCCGTTTTCGTGTCCGAAGAGAAAGCTGCCGACGTGCCAACCTGCCTTCATTTTATCATTTCAGCTGGCCCAGCACGATGCCCTGCACCTCGGCCTGAATCTCCTCGATGGTCCGCATGGCGTCGCTGTGG
>VOFB01001959.1_pt1:10000-30671 | contig 30671 bp, 40 predicted proteins | sample 5384141 | NCBI WGS metagenome assembly VOFB01 (sample SAMN12384721, study PRJNA508395) | human gut metagenome | isolation source: healthy gut A | host: Homo sapiens | reverse complement strand
ATTCAAATTCAGCCGTCAGCGGAAGAAAAAAGCTGTGCCCAGCCAGATGCTGGACTTTTTGGCGGGACTCTAAAACGAGAAGGAGGGAGCATTTGCGAAAAAGAAACATATAAAATAAAGTGCCCGAAGCACATTGCGTTTGGCAATCCGCTGTATTTTGAAGAATACAAGGGGGAGCAGCTGAAAAAAGCTGGTGGTGGACTATGAAGTTCCGGCCAAATTTGATACGGCGCGGCTTGTGCTGGAGGAAAACCATTTGAAGAATACCCCGGTATGATGCACCGGACGATGACGATATTTTTGCCCCGCACGACCATATAAACGTGTACTTTTATCAAATCACAAATACAAGGTACAGCAGGAGGAAAACAAAGTAATTGGCGTAGACACAGCACGCTATCTGCTTGAAGTGGACGGGCGCTATGATGAGATCAAAACGATGGCGGACGGCGTGTGGAGTATCACATCAGAGGTTTACCGTATGAACGGAAATAGGAGAATTTCAGATGCTGTTATCATCGTAGTGGATATGCCGGAGGGCAAAAGATTTTCACGAGATGTGTGCGTTGGCGCGATACTTTTTGAGGATATGGAGCAGATTGTCCAGAAGAAGCGCAAGAAGAAAGACGGCCCGGAACGTTGAAGCATAAGGAATGGCGGATGCTGAAATGCACAGGCTCTCCATTGTTGGTTGTGACGTAAAGTTCGAAAAAATAGAGGCAAAACGTTATTGGGTTTGGTGATAGCTATCCCCGAGGCTTTCGTATATGCTTGTGTTGCCGCCAGAGGAAAGGCGAAAAAATACAAGGAGGCTGCCATATGGAGCAGAAAACCGTAAGCAGGAAAAAGATCCCGGCAGAGCTGCATGCCAGATTCCGCAGCGAAATGGAAGCCAGAGGATGGACGATGTCCTTCGCGCTGGAGCAAGTCATCAATGAACATTTTGAAAATGAGAAAGGACGGAACAACACAATGGAGAACACACGCACACTGGCCTTCGCGGTCTCGGAAGAATTTTTCCAGCTGGTCAAGAGTACCTTGCATGGTACGAGGAAACGTACCATCGCCGGCTGACGCAGAAGCAGTTCATCATCGGACTGATCGAGGATGAGCTGGAGCGAAACGCCGAAGCGATGAAGGCCAGACGAGAACGGCTGGCAGAAGCGGTGCGGGTGCGCGAAGAAGATGCAGCCCAGCTGGCCCGGCAAAACGAGGAAGCCGACGAGGACGAGGCAGAGGCCGGGTGCGGCGAGGAAGCCGCTGAGGACGAGGCAGAGGCCGGGTACAGCGAGGAAGCCGCTGAGGACGAGGCAGAGACCGGGTACGGCGAGGAAGCCGACGAGGACGGAGCAGAGGCCGAGTACAGCGAGGAAGCCGCCGACGAAGCAGAAGCCGAATACGACAAGGAAACGGACGACGGCGAAGAAAACGAAGAATAAATGAACACCAAGTCGCTGCAGACGGGAAGCCAGCAGCGGCTTTTTTGTGTGGAAAGGGGGAGGCCTACTGATTGTGCCATAGTTTTTAACGGGATTAACATGCATTGTAAAAACGACAGAGGGAGCGTGACAGCAGAAAACTATACGATATATCGACCTGTTCTCCGGCATCGGCGGGTTCCGGGAAGGACTGCAGCGGGCCGGAGGATTTGAATGCGTGGGCCATTGCGAACAGGACGAGCATGCGGAGCGCAGCTACCGCGCGCTGTTTGACACGAGGGGAGAGTGGTTCTGTGACGACATCCGAAAAGCAGACGCCGGCAGCATGCCGGATTTCGAGCTTCTCTGTGGCGGATTTCCGTGCCAGAGTTTCAGCATTGCTGGAAGCAGGCATGGATTCGCAGACCCAAGAGGAACGCTGTTCTTTGAACTTGCCCGAGTGGCTGAAGCCCGGAAGCCTCCGTATCTGCTGTTTGAAAACGTACCCGGCCTGCTTAACCATGACGGCGGCAGGACGTTTGCGGCCATCCTCGATGCGCTGGACGGATTGGGGTATGGCGTGGAATGGCAGGTGCTTAACAGCAAGGATTTTGGCGTGCCCCAATCCCGACGCCGGGTGTACATTGTGGGATATCTTGACGCCCGATGCGCCGGAAAAATATTACCTTTCCGAGAAACAAATGATGCAGCTCCTGCCGCGCTCCGGGACGGAGCACAGGGCAGCCGGGTGTACGACCCCGCAGGCGTGAGCTGCACGCTGTCCGCGAAAAGCGGCGGTTTCGGTGGGCGCACGGGTTTGTACGATGTGAGCGGCGGCGTGCCCATCAAGGAAGCAACGAAGCTGGGCTACAAGATGGCATATCCCGGCGACAGCATCGATCTTGCCTATCCGCAGATGAACACGCGGCGCGGCCGGGTGGGGCGGCAGACCGCCCATACCCTCTACTACGGATGCCACACAGGGGACGTTAGAGCCAAGACCGGTGAGGACACCACTGGTCTCTTCTCCAGAACGCAATCCAAGCCGGACAAGAAAGCCGGGTGCGCCCATGTTCACGCTTACGACCAAAGACAGACATGGCGTACTGTTAGGCAAGCGCATCCCCGCCTCACACCGCGGGAGTGCCTGCGGCTGCAAGGGTGGCGCGATGAGCAGATCGACCGGGTGCTGGCCATCCAGTCCGATAACCAGGTATACAAGCAGGCGGGCAACGGCGTCACAGTCACGGTGGTGGAGGCCATCGGCAGGCGGCTGGCCGCTGTTCAAATGAGTTGGAGGCGATGGACAAGGCTTGATCTAAAGGACCAGTATTTCGGGTGTGAACTGGAAATGACGGGCATCACCCGCGAACAGGCCGCGCAGGCCGTGGCGGCCCTGTTCGGGACGACGGCCCGTCAAACGCATGAATCCCATACCTACGACCCGTGGGAAGTCACGGACAACGCAGGAAAAAATGGCGGTTCGTGTATGACGGCAGCATCGAGACTACGCCGGGAATGCGGGCGGCAGGCCGCCGCCGAACGACAGGCGGTACAGCGTGGAAATGAACAGCCCGAAGCTGGAATACAGCGAGATGAAAAAAGCTGCAGGAGGTGGTGTGCACTCCGGCATGCCGGGGCAGTTGTGAATGGCAGCTGCGGGATGCATGTGCATGTGGATGCTTCCGGGCATACGCCGCGCAGCCTGCGCAATGCTTTGTCCATCATGTACAGCAAGGAGGATATCCTGTTCCGGGCCATCGGCGCAAAGCCGGACAGGATCAGCCAGTATTGCCAGTATTCGCGGGAGAATGTTGTGCGGACCGTGCGCGCGCTGTCTGATCGGGTACATGTATTCCGGCAGCTCCCAGACCGTCAACACACGGGAGATCTTCACATCACCCAACAACTATGACATCTGGCTCTGCCCGGTGTGCGGGCGGGACCCGTTGGGGAATTCGCAGGGAACGGCGCTGTCCCCGAATCTGTATATGCCGTGCTATGGATACGATATTGCGGCGACAGGCGGGGACATGAGCATCCGCTACGCGCTGGTGCGGCACAGGCACAACAACGGGCAGCTATCAAATGACCGTGTATACATCCCCGTGAACGTGCCGATGTATGCGGGCTGCTATTACGGCTATGACCTCACCGAGCCGGCTGGCGTGCAGGTCAGCGCGCCCATGGGCTGGCAGCGGGACAGCGCGGTGGTGCGTTTTTCCGGCGGAACGGACACAGGCACGAGCCTGCCGGACTGGAGCGCAACGCCGGGTGACTACGGCAGCGGCATCCATCACTATGAGTACAGCGTCAACGGCGGCGCCTGGACGGGCTGTCCCGTAGGCGACCCAACCGTGACCATCACGGCAGGAGGTGAAACAACGGTGACCGCCCGTGTGGTGGACGGCGCGGGCAACGCCTCCGGCCAGACAGCCACGGCAAAGGTGTACATCGACCCGGCCCCGCCCAATGTGCCCGGTATCACGCTTTCCACGGAACAGTGGACGAACAGCACAGTAACGGCGGCCATCAAGGACAACGGCGACGCACACAGCGGCGTTGCCCGCACGGAATATTCTCTGGACGGCGGAAGCTGGACGGCATACAGCGGCGTGCTTTCCATCGCAGGCCACGGCAAACATACGGTCAGCGCCCGCGCCATCGACAATGTGGGCCGTGTTTCCGGCACAGCCAGCAAGACCGCGCTGGTGGATAAGGTTGCGCCGGTCATTTCAAAGGTGGAGCAGCAGCCAAACAGCGGCCATACGGAAATGACGCTGGCCGTTACGGCCACAGACGCGGACAGCGGTGTCAAGGGCTATGCGGTCACCACGGAGGAAAAAGCGCCTGCGCTGGACAGCTTTTACCGCCGACATTCCTAAGGCAGACCACAACGGCGTTTACTACATCTGGGCAGCGGACAAGGCTGGGAATATTTCCGCTGCCGCAAAGGTGAACGTTACCGCGCTGGATATCGTGGCTCCCGTTGTGGTGAGGGTGGAAACGCAGCGCACTTGGGACGCCACAGAAAATTGGGCGAAGGTGACGGCGCAGGACGATAACAGCGGCGTTGTGGCCATCGGCTGGGAACGGGCCGAAAAAGATATGGGGAAGCCGCCATGCCCCTGACCCGATCACCTGGGTGGATTCCACGGCGGAAGCGGCCTTCATTTTCACCGAGAACGGAAGCTACAACGCCTATGCCCGCGATCTTGCAGGCAATGTGTCCGAGCCGTATCCGTTCATCATCGACCACATCGACAAGCATTCGCCGGTCATTGATTCTGTGGAGTGGGACAAGGGCTGGAGCCAGGAAAAGACCATCACGGTAAAAGCTCATGATACGGAATCCGGGCTTGGACAGTATGCGGTGACGCGCACGGCGGACCGCCCCGCTGAGTGGCAGGACAGCAATGTTTTCTCTGATATCACGGAAAACGGCACGTACTATCTGTGGGCGAAGGACAACGTGCAGCGCGTGTCTGCGGATGCGGATGACGATGGAGGTGAGGGAGACACCAGACCCCGGCCCCGAAGAGATCGTCATCGACACCATCGACCGTTCCAGGCCCGTAATGGACGATATCCTGCATTCGGCAGCGGACAATGCGCCCGCGGGGATGTTCGGCTATCCGCATTTCAATGAAGTAGACCGTCCGGAGCTGCTGGCCCACGATCTGGCCGATGAAGGCTGGGCGGACAGCGGCATCAAGGCCATCTACTACCAATTTGCCGCAGATGAAGATTCCCTCGAAGCCGATTGGCTGACCTATGACGAGCTGGACAAGCCCGCCATGCGGGAGGAATACTTCGGAAACATCTACGCGAAGGCGGAGGACAACGCAGGGAATGTGTCCGACGCCATTTTTGCAGGCTTCATGTTCGAGCAGACCGCGCCTGTGGCGGAGAAAATCCTGACCCCGGATTTTTGGACGAACGGGACGGTGGAGATCGACCTTTCCACGGACGATAACCTGTCGGGCGTGCGGGATATCACCCTGCCGGACGGCAGCATCGTGGATGCTGCGCAGGCGAAGTACACGGTGGACAAAAACGGCGTGTACAATTTCTCTGTGCGGGATTACTGCGGCAACATCCTGTCCTATCCCGTGGAAGTAAGCAACATCGACCGGCTTGCGCCGGCCGCGGACTATGAGGTGATCCCCGGTGACTGGACGAACAAGCCCGTGACCATCCGTGTGACGGCCACGGACCCGGAGCCGGAGGACGGCTATGCGCCCAGCGGCGTCAAGTCCATCACGCTGCCGGACGGTACGGTGGTGGACGGCGATACCGCGGATTTCGTTGCGGACGCCAATGGAAAATACGATTTCCTCATTACGGACAACGGCGGCAACACGTTCACACTGCATACCGAGGTGAGCAATATTGATTACCTCGCTCCCGAAGCGGAATATACCGTGACGCCGGATATCTGGACGAACGGGCCTGCGGCCATCCATGTGACGGCCATGGACCCGGAGCCGGAGGACGGCTATGCGCCCAGCGGCGTCAAGTCCATCACGATGCCGGACGGCACAATAGTGGAGAGCGATACGGCGGATTTTACCGTGAGTGCCAATGGTACGTATGACTTCATCATTACCGACAACGGCGGAAATACGGCCACACTGCACGCGGAAGTAGGCAACGTGTGGACACCGCGCGCCCGACTGTGGATTTCCATTTTGAGCCGCTGGACGGAGGTGACCGCACCATCATCACGGAATACGGCAAAACCGAGTACTACAATTACGATCTCAGAATGAACGCCAGCGCCGATGATGTCGGTTCGGGCCTTGGACGGTATGAATACAAGGTGGGCGACGGGAATGGACGGTGTTCGATCCGGCAGAGCCGCCGAAGTTCACGGAGGAACAGATCAGCCATATCGTTGTGCGTGTATGGGATATTGCCGGGAATGTGAGCGAAGAAAAGGCGCGTGACATCGTGCTGGACAAAACGCCGCCCACGGCTTCGCATACGCTGACGCCGGGCAAGGACGGAAAGGTGAACATCAACCTGGGAACGGACGGCAGCATCTGCGGCGTCCAGTCCATCACGCGTCCGGACGGCAGTGTGGCATACGGCGTGGATACGCTCGTGTTTGAGGTGGGCCGGAACGGAGACTATGATTTTTTCGTGTGGGACCGGTGCGGGAACCTGCTGAAGTACACCGTACCGGTCGACAGCTTCGCAGCGCCCGTACAGCCGAAACCTGCGCCCTTTGAGCCGGAAGAGCCGAAAACCGAGCCCGATCCGGAGTCGAAGCCAGATCCGGAGCCGAAGGACCGGCGGCACCGGTAGAACTTCCTGTGCAGGAGGACGCCCGCGCGCTGACGCTGGCTGACCTTGCCTGTACACTGCTTTCCATCCTGCTTGCGATCCTTGTGTGGCTGCGCGGGAAAAAAGACGGCGGTGAGGATGCGGACGATGAAGATGAGCAGGCTGAACGCATGGACGAAGAAGAGGAAAATGAGCCACCGGGCGGTTACGCTATCCAGAAAACCGTGAATGCTGTGCTGGCGGTACTGTCTGTGTGAGCGCGCTGTCGGCACAGGGAGCTGATTCCGCCGGGTGCAGCTACGCGGACGGGGCCATAACCGTTTGGGCGTGACGGCGCGTTTTTGTTGCCTTTGCACAGGGCCGCACCCCAAACTTCGTTGGGTATGGTGATAGCTATGTGCCGGTACGTTGTGGCATTGTGGTAATAAGGCGGAAAAACGCCAAAATGAGCTGGAGGAAATAGAGAATGACACGGGAAAATGCAAAAAGCTTCAAAGTACGATGGCGAAGGAAGCGGTCACGCTCCTGATGCTGGGCGGCGGAGGCGGATACAGCCGAGCATGAGGAAGCCATCCGCCTCATTGGGGAAGCCTGGGGGCTTGCAGAGGAAGAGACGGCCCGGCAAATCGAACGGATCGGGCACGGGCGGCAGTCCGTCCGAATGGGATCGGAAAATATGCCGCCGGATGAAGGGGACGTCCCGCTGGTACTCACAGGCCGGGAAGTCATAGAGCTGGAAAGGGAATTGTTCGAAACAGCGGTCCGGCTCAATGACCGGGATAAGCGGCAGCAGCTGTTCAACACGGCGCAGGCGGCTGACGAGTGGTTCAGCCTTGAGGACTGGATCACCGGTACACAGGAAGAAAGCGGCCATAGGGCAACATAGGGTGAAACGATGGCGGAGACAGCGGCGCGGGATATCCCGCGCCGCTGTGTTGTGGCTGCCGGAAAGGAAAATGCATGGCAGAATATGTGAACTATCTACGGGTATTCGGCGCGCCGGGCGCGGCACGGCACTGTTTGGCGCCATACAGGATGATACAGCCGGGCTGGGCAGTGTGGATCTCAACCGGATAACCCCCATGCCGGTCTGGATGCGGGAAGAGCCGCTGAGCGCCGGTACGGTGCGCAGGCAGGGCGGAGAAAACTGCTGGCTGGACTGGCGGCAGGCAAACTGGGGAACGCGGTGGAACACGCTGAAGGCACAGGCCAGTGCGGCGGCATACGACGGCGGGGGATACCATCCTGTTCTATACGCAGGACGCCGGTGTGCCGGTGCTGATGCAGCACGCGTCCCGGCTTTGTCCGGACGCCGCCCTGCTCTACGCCTGGGCCAGCCGGGATGTTGGTATGGACTGCGGCGCCGCGCGGTACAGGGACGGAGAAATACTGGCGCAAATATGTCCGCGGCCGGCAAGCAGGCGAGCGTATGAGCTTTCGTTCGACATCCTGCGTGAGCCGCCGGAAGCATTCGGGCTGCGGTATGACCCGGATGCAGGAAACGTATGTGTATGAAGCAGAACAAAAACCAAAAAAAGGAGAACGGAGAATATGGAAATCATTTCGGTCAAGATCACATCGGTGTTTGAAACGGGCGCCGTGAAGGCAAAGGCAAACGCGGTGCTTGGCAGGTTCGGCGTGCGCGGCATCAAGGTATGCGAGGGGAAAAGCGGCCTGTTCGTGGCGATGCCCTCATACAAGTCTGCAAAAGGAAAATACATCGATATCTTTTTTCCAATGGATAAGGAAGCGAAGGAAGAGCTGGCCGGGGCCGTGCTCCGGGCCTATGCGGAAAAACAGGCGGAAAAACGTCGCGGCCGCGGCTTTGGCCGGGCAGGAACCGGGGTGAGTCCGTTTTTTGCGTAAGGACAAGCCCTGAACCGTATGGAGCTCGTGCCGGACAGCGCCTTCCGGCACAGCGGCTGGACCCACAAGGCGCGGAAAAGGAGAAGATGCCTGTGAAAAGAAATTGACGGCAGTGTGTGTGTTGACGGCAGCCGTGTGCCTTTTTGCGGCGACGGCATTTGCTGAGACGGGAGACGTGGCGGGCGTGATCCAGAGTACATGGCAGAGCGCGGCACAGCAGATCAAAACGGTTGTAAAATACAGTAGTGTTCCCCGCACTGGACCTTATCCTCGTGATCGCGTTTTTCGTAAAAGCGGGAACAACGTACTATGAGTACCGCAAGCACGGCCAGATCGAATGGACGGGACTCATCCTGCTGTTCGCTGGCCTGGTGCTTACCTTGACGGCGCCTCTGTACATCTGGACCATTGCGGGGGTGTAAATATATCTTGAACACATTTGAACGGGAGCTGCGGAAAGCGGTGAGCGCCGCAGGCAGGGAAGACCGTGCGCGGTACGTTGGCCGTGCGGCATATCTGGAGCTTGACAGCGGCCTGCACGCAAAGCTGCAGTTTGTCACGCAGGGAATTGCGGACCGGTACGGAGCGCTGCAGCTGAGCGCCATCAGCAGGACGCGGGGAGAGATTGACCGTGTAACGGTGCGTTTTGAAGATGTGTGGGGCGGACAGGCGCCATATCTGTGGCGCTGCGATGGGAAAACAGAATGGTATGGAATTGCCCCGACACCCGGGGATATGGAGCTGCTGGCGCGACAGATCGAAACGTTCTGTGCATTGTATGAACAGGACCCGCGGCAGGAGATGTGCGGAATGGGATATTAGGCGGACGCAGATATACGAAATAGCCAGGAGGTGACCGTCTATTTTTGTATGGGATTTCATGGCCGACGCGGTTCTGGGACAGATCTTTGACTGGATCTACGGAAAGCTGGTCGGTTTTTTCAGCGAGTTTTTGAGATGATGAACATGATGGGGGCGGAGCTGTTCGACCTGCCGTGGACGCAGGCCGTGGTGTTGTTTTTCAGCCGGTTTGCATGGGTGCTGTACGCGGTGGGGCTTGTAGTGGCGGGCTTTGAATACGCCATCCAGTCCCAATCGGGGCGCGGCGACCTGCACGGCCTTGCGCTCAATGGGATCAAAGGCTTCATGGCCGTAAGCCTGTTCACCACAGTGCCGGTAGAACTGTACCGCCTGTGCGTCACACTGCAGGGCACGTTCGCGTCGGGTCTCGCGCAGCTCATGGGCGGGGAGGACGGCAGCATCGGAAGCCTGACGCGTGCGGCAATGGGCGCGCTGAACGGATACGGCGCTTTTGTGGGCCTGTTCCTGCTGATCCTGCTCGGCTATGCCGTGTTCAAGGTGTTCTTTGCGAACCTCAGGCGCGGCGGCATCCTGCTCATCCAGATCGCCGTGGGCAGCCTGTACTTTTTCAGCGTACCGCGCGGATACCTGGACGGGTTCTGGAACTGGGGAAAACAGGTGGCAGGGCTGTGCCTGACGGCTTTTTTGCAGACGACGATGCTCACTGCAGGCCTGATGGTGTGGAATACGAATATGCTGCTGGGCTGCGGGATGATGCTGGCAAGTACGGAAGTTCCGCGGATCGCGGGCGCGTTCGGTGTGGACACCAGCACGCGCGCCAACGTGATGGGCGCGGTCCATACGGCACAGTCCGTCATCAATACTGTGCGGATGGTCTCTTCCGCGCCGGGCTGAGGATGCACCGTGCAAAAGCTCAGGCTGGGAAGCCTGTTCGACGGGATCGGCGGATTCCCCCTTGCCGCGGCGGTGTGCGGGATGGAGCCTGTATGGGCCAGCGAGATCGAGACGTTCCCCATCGAAGTCACAAGGCTGCGGTTCCCCGGAATGCTGCATGTGGGGGATATTACGAAACTCAGAGGGGCGGAGCTTCCGCCCGTGGATATCGTCTGCGGAGGTTCGCCCTGCCAGGACCTGAGCATCGCGGGCCTGCGGGCAGGTCTCGCGGGCGCGCGGTCCGGCCTGTTCATGGAGCAGCTGCGTGTGATCCGGGAGATGCGGGATGCAGACCGGGCCAGAGGTAGAACAGCTCTCGCTGTTCGGCCCAGATACATGCTCTGGGAAAACGTGCCGGGCGCATTCTCAAGCTATGACAGGGGAGGACTTTCGAGCAGTGCTGGAGGAAACAGCGCGCGTGGCAGAGCCGGACGTGTCAATCCCTCGACCTGAGGCCGGGCCATGGAAATCTGCTGGGCACGTACTGGGAGGAAATTTCTCCATCGCATGGGCGGTTTACGATGCGGAATTTTTCGGAGTCGCCCAAAGACGCCGCCGTATCTTCCTTGTCGCAGATCTTGCTGGGCACAGTGCCGCGGAAATACTATTTGAGCGCGAAGGCCTGCCGGGGTATATTGCGGCGAAGCGCAGAACGTGGGAAGACATTGCCGCCGCAGCTGGAATCCGCCGTGCGGATGCAGGCGGGGCTGAGGGAGGAGCAGGAACCCGGGGCTGACGGCCTATGCGGCTAACGGACGGGATGAAGTGCGGCCCATGTACGGTACGGCAGCGACCATCACGGCACATCCGGGCCTGCGCCAGGAGACGATCCTGTTGGAGCGGGAGGTGTGCCTCAATGACCAGGGCGGCATGCGTATGGGCGTAAGTGAAGGCGTGAGCGGGACGCTGCGGGCGGATATGGGGGCCATCCTCCCATCGTGCTGGGCAGCGAACAGGGTGGGGCGGAGGTGGCGTTCGACCTCTGCCCCACCCTTACAGCAAGCGCGGGATGAGTGGGAACAACCGGCCGGTATTGTTTGAAAACCATTCACAGGGCGGCCGGTACCGCGGCCCGCTGGAGGTGGCGCCCACGCTGCAGGCGTCCTGCGGAATGGGCGGAAACAACCAGCCGTTCGTGGAGGCGCCCGCCTATGGGATCAGCGGGACGGTCATTGGCCGCGGGCCGGAAAACGGCGGGAACGGCGCGGGTGTTTCGCTGGAGGTCGGATATACGCTGACGGCCCGTGACCGGCACGGCGTGTGCGTGCCATATCAGCGTGTTGTGGGTACATTGTGCAGCGGGGACGAAAAAGGTGTGGGGAACCAGTATGTATCCGACGCGAAATGCATCATTGGCTCCCCAAAACAGGGTGCGGCGGCTGACGCCGCTGGAGTGCGAACGCCTGCAGGGCTTTCCCGACGGCTGGACAGATATCCCCGGCGCGTCGGACTCCGCGCGGTACAAGGCGCTCGGCAACAGCGTGGCGGTGCCGTGTGTTGAGACAGTGCTTGCGGCCGTTCAAAACTACTTACGATGGGAGGAAAAAGATTGAGAAAATACATCTACCCGCAGGATCTGACGGCGCGTGCTACGATGTGGCTCTGGCAGCTGAACGATCTTGCGGCCATTGGCGCACTGTGTCTTGCAGGCGCATTCTGCGCCGCACAGCTTGGAACTGCGGCGCCGCTGCTGTGCGCGGCGGGATATGCGTTCCTGACCGTGCGCTTTGAGGGACAGTCCATCCGGGATTTTTTTGACAGCGCGGCCGCGTATTTTTTCACACCGCGTGAACTCAGCTGGGATGGGGAAAGGGAAACGGAATGAAAACAGTAAAAAGAAGACGGTGCGGCAGGGGACGCGCCGGATGATCAACGCACAGGCTGTCACGCCATACGGCCTGCTCACATACCGGGGCGGGAGACAGCCTTTTTCTGCTGCGCCCGACGTGCATCTCCGTATTGCCGGAGGACGCTCTCGCGGCGCGGGTCGGGGCATTGGTGACGGTGTTCAAAAAGCCAGCCGGAGCTGGAGATCCTGTGCCTCAATTCGCGGGAAAGCTTTGCCAACAATACGCGGTATCTGGAGGCCCGCATCGGAGAAGAAGAAAACCCGTACATTGCGGATCTGTTGGAAAAAGATAAGGCGCACCTGGGCAGCGTACAGCTTCAGACCGCGACCGCGCGGGAATTTGTGCTGGCGGTGCGGCTGGAGGCTGTGCGGGAAAAAGAAAAGTATCCGTATCTGGCGCGCATGGAAAAGCTCATCCGGGACCAGGGCTTCGATGTTCGGCGCGCGGACCTGGACGATGTGAAGCGGCTGATGGCAGTATATTTTGTACAGGACTTCACAAGCGAGCACTATGACGATTTTGACGGCCAGCGGTGGGTGGAATGGACGGGTGTGCAGGCGGACAGAAAAGCGCCGGACAGTGCATCGCAGGAAGCGGCGGTCAAGGAATTTCTGGACCTTGCCGCGCCGTCCGTGCTGCGGTTTGAAACGGACCGATTCATCTGCGGAAATACATACCGGTGCGTGTGGGCGGTGCGGGGATATCCGGCTTCGACCACGGAACAGGCCCTTTTTGCACAGGCTGGGTGAAAGGCGGGCGTATCCGTGCACATCTATACGCGCCGCGTTACGCCGGCAGAGGAGAAAAAGATATTGCAGAATGCGGATAAGGCGAACCGTCTGAAGGCGGGAAATACCGGGAACGTGCAGGATGTGGTGGAAGCGGAGAGCAACCTGCAGGATATGGCGGCAATGCTGACGCTTGCGCACCGGAACCAGGAGCCGTTTCTGCACACGGCTGTATTCATTGAGATGATCGCAAACGATCCGGAGCATCTGCGGATGCTGCAGAGCGAGGTGGAGGCGGAGCTGAACTGCTGTAAGATCAGCGTCGACCATCTGCTGCTGCGCCAGAAGCAGGGCTTCCAGTCCGTGATGCCGAGCGGATGGAACGCGTTCGGCACGCAGTATGAGCGGGTACTGCCCGCATCCAGCGCCGCAAACCTGTATCCCATGTGCTATTCAGGCAAAACAGATCCCCGTGGCTTCCTGCTGGGACGGGACAAGTACGGCAGCAATGTTATCATCGACTTCGACCGGCGCACGGGAGGGCGAACCAACAGCAGCGTCCTCATCCTGGGCAACAGCGGGCAGGGCAAGAGCCATCTGCTGCGCCTGCTGGTCATCAACGCGCTGGAGGCGGGAAAGAAAGTTTTGCTTCTGGACGCGGAGGACGAATACCGGGAGCTGACGCAAAATCTCGGCGGTGCGTATATAGATTGTTCAGGGGGAAAGGCAATGATCAATCCACTGGAGCCAAAAAAGATGGGATGGGGATGAAACGGTGTAGTACTGGCGCAGCACATTTCTTTTCTGCGCGACTGGCTGCGGAGCTACAAGCCGCTCACCGATGCACAGGCCGATACGGTGGAGATCCTGCTGGAACAGCTGTACCGGGAGCGCGGCATCACAAAGGAGACCGACATATCCGTGCTCCGGCATGAAGACTTCCCGCTCCTCTGTGATTTGTACGCACTGCTGGAAAGGCAGGAGGGGCGAAGCGGGGTGTTTACGGATGAAACGCTGCGGGAGCTTCGGCTCCATCTGCATTCGCTTTGCGTGGGGCCGGACAGCCTGTATTTCAACGGCCGCACCAACATTGGCTCAGGCCGGTTCGTCACATTCGGTGTAAAATCCCTGCTGGAAGCGGGGCAGAAACCTGCGCGACGCGATGCTGTTCAATATTTTCAGCTATATGAACAATGAACTGCTCTGTGCCGGAAATACTGTCGCGGCCATTGATGAACTGTACCTGTATCTCAACAACAAAACAGCCATCGGGTACATCCGGGCGTGCATGAAGCGGGCGAGAAAGAAAAGAGTCCTCCCTGCTGCTGGCCAGCCAGAATGTCGAGGACTTTCTGCTGCCGGAGGCGGCGGAACTGACAAAGCCGCTGTTCAGCATTCCGGCGTACCAGTTCCTGTTCCATCCGGGAACTGTGGACGGGGGAAAATACCGGGAAGCGCTGCAGCTGGAAGAATGTGAATATGGCGTGGTCAGGAGCTGTGCGCGGGGAAACTGCCTGTTCAAATGCGGGGACGAGCGGTACAACCTTCTTGTGAAGACGCCGCCGCACAAGCTGCGGTGCTATGGCACGGCGGGCGGACGCTGACGGACGGAGCGGAAACATTTTGTTGGTTCTGATACTACCTTTTCCCGGACCGTGTGGTAATGTTGGTGCTGCAGGAGGTGCGGAAAATGGATACACAGAAATTCCCGCCGTGCCCGTATTGCGGGAGTACAGAGATGCGGACCGGATTTCAGACCTATGAGGCGACCGTGAAGAAACAGCGCGGGAGTATGATGGGCGGCAGCGCGCTGCAGCATCTGTTCTGCGGCCGGTGCGGCATGGTGGCCGCGTCGCGGGTACTGCGGCCGGAAACATTCGACAGCGCTGCCGGCAGATGGTAAGGAAACAGGGCGGGGCGGCAGGACGGTTTTCATGCCGCCCATATTTTTAACTAAAAATGGGGGTGGGATAAAACTTGACCCTGCTGTCCTATATTGTATCACGGCATCTCCCTGCTGATACCTGATTTTTAATTTTCTTTGAAACTTATTATACGGGGGATGTTTTGGCAGGACCGGTTACAGCAGCATATTGGATCCGGAAAGCCGCCGCGCTTGCGGGGGATGAAAAAGACAGGAAATGCCGTGGGGACGATCCTCACGGCATTTTTTGCTCCCATTCATCCTCGTCATCGTGTGCCTGTGCGGGATGATGGACGCCGCGGCGGACCACAACCGCGCGGCCGTGGAATGGTGCTTTGGAGACGGGGCCATCCCTGCCGCGGCGCCGGAGGAGTACGCGGGGCATATTACACAGATGCGCGCGTGCTTTGCTGTATTGGACGGCGCGGTGGGAAAACTCAATGCGGAGCTGGAAGAAGGTTCTGTCCCGCTTCGCGCCAACCGGGTGAAAGCAGACTTTTTGCGCTGAATTTCGGAGCGCCGGATCTGACGCTCCGCCAGGGCCAGGCGGAGTCTTTCGCGGGCTGCTATGTCAGCGAAGCGGTGCGTATACGAACTGTGGAAGTGCCGAATCCGGAATACGACCCGCCGGAGGATGAAGAGGAGCTTGAGGATTATGACGTTCCAAAGACCATCGAAGTGGAACAGGAATATATGGTGACCGTTCCGGAAAAGGATATGGCCGTTGTTTACGCCCGGCTCCACGCCCTGCTGGGCACGGAATTCCCGGAGCAGTGGCAGGCAAACGCCGCGGAGATATTCTATCTGGCGGAATATGGCGCCGATGCGGTGGGCGGCATGAGCGACGGGCTGATAGCGGGCCTCGTGCAGGACGACAGCCCGGAGTACATCGGCGGGGCGTTTGTCAGCCCCCTTGCCGGTGGCTGGAAAAACCGGGTGACGTCTGAAATGGGCGGACGGTACAGCCCGATTACAGGAAAATGGGAAGGCCACCGGGGCCTTGACATGGCCGCGCCGAAAGGAACGGAGATCCGCGCAGCGGCAAATGGGACCGTTCTGCTGGCGCGGTACGGCCATGCGAGTTATGGGAACTATGTGGTGGTCGGTCATGGCGGCGGCGTCACAACGCTGTACGCGCATTGCTCTGCACTGAACGTTACGGTGGGACAGGCGGTGTCTGCCGGAGACGTCATTGCCTTTGTGGGCAGCACGGGAGATTCCACGGGCGATCATCTGCATCTGGAGGTGAACGACAATGGAACGTTGAAAAATCCAAGAGAGACTGCGGTATCTGGACTGCCTTTGGGGAGAATTGTATGGTTCGATCAACGCAAACCAGTGGGGCGGCGTAATATCGAAAGAACAGGCGGATTACCTCAGAGCAAAGTATCTGTTTGAAGAGGATGACGGGGAGGTGCAATGAAGTGGATATGATCGACTTTACAAATTGTGATGTAAACAGGTTCCGTGCTTATGGTGGAGCAAATGGGAACAAGATAAACGTAAGATACGGTGGGAAAAGCTATATGCTCAAATTCCCTCCGAAGCCGCGCCGCAACGCAGAGATGAGCTATACCAATGGATGTATCAGCGAGTATCTTTGCGTGCCATGTTTTTGAAATACTGGGTTTTTCACACACAGGAGACGCTGTTGGGGATATATACAGACAAACGGGGAAAAGAAAAGACCGTTGTAGCATGCGGCGACTTCACGGAGGGCGGAAAAGCTGATCGAGTTTGCCCAATTAAAAAACCCTGTATTGACAACAGCGAGCAAAATGGATATGGAACAGAATTGTCTTCGATTCTTGAAGCAATCGAGGAACAAACGCTGCTGCCCAGTGGCATGCTGAGAGAATTTTTTGGGATATGTTCATAGCAGACGCATTGTTGGGAAACTTCGACCGGCAATAATGGAAACTGGGGATTTTGGTGGATGAAAAAAACAGAGTGGGAGATCGCGCCAGTCTATGACTGTGGGTCGTCTGTATCCCCAGTTGGACGAGTCGGGTATGCAAATGGTATTAAGCGACCAGGCTGAGATCAACAACCGGATCTATGTGTTCCCAACCTCGGCGATCATGGAAAACGGAAAGAAAAATATCGTATGCATCGTACATTTCATCCTTGGAAAATTCGGATTGCAATGCGGCGCTTGAACGTATATCGAGCGATCGATATGGATAGAATCAAGCGGCTCATTGATGAAACACCTGGCTTAACGGAATTGCAGCGGGCGTTCTATTTGACGATGATCCAAGAACGGAAGGAGAAAATACTAAAGAAACGCAGGATATCTTGTCGTATCACACTCAGGCGGCGGGATGCTCAGACAAGGCACGCGCAAAGGCATCCGGAGGACGCCAGCCAATAGAGGAATGCGGGCGCACTGGGTTGTAAAAGGTCTCGATATAAGCGAAGACGTCTGCCATGGCATGTGCCCTTGAGGCGAAATGGCGCAGATGGACGCACTCGCACTTGAGGCAGCTGAAGAAGTTTTCGGCCACGGCGTTGTCATAGGGATCGCCCTTGCGGGACATGCTTTGCCGGATGCCGAGACTGGCGAGACGCTGACGGTAAGCGTAGGCGGCGTATTGGACGCCGCGGTCGGAGTGGAAGATGAGGCCGGGCAGAGGCTTGCGGCGCCGGACGGCCATGCCGAGGGCGGCGAGCGTGAGATTTGTGTCGATGCGGTCGGAGAAGGCGCAGCCGACGATCTGCTTTCTGCAAAGGTCTTTCACAACAGCGCAGTAGAGCCAGCCCTCGCCGGTGGGGATATAGGTAATATCGCCGACCCATGCGGTGTCTGGCTTGTCAAAGGAGAAGCGGCGCGCAAGGAGATTGGGCGCGATGGGGTGCGCGTGTCTTGAGTTGGTCCAAGGGCGGGATAACGGCATACTGGTGCAGGCTTGTCAGCAGGTTTGAAAGTATGCCGACGGATTTTTTTTAGGATGTCAATGACCCCGTCTTTCTTTCAAGCTTCTTGCGCAGTGCTCGAATCTCCGCCTCCAGTTCGCGCAGGCGTCTGGCGTCGCGGTTTTGGCGGTCAGCTTGCCCCGGCGATGGTGCGCCCGCCGCTTTCAGCCAGCTGCGCAGCGTGTCGATGCAGATGCCGAGTTCCGCGGCCACCTCCCGGCTGGGCCGCCCCTGCTCGGTGACCATCCGCACTGCCCCCGCCTTGAAGGCCTCATCGTAACGCGGCGGCGCTGGGTGTTTTCGTTCTTTGGTTGACATTTTTCATTACCCCTTTCCATTATACAGATTGTTTTTCTGTCCGGCAAATCGGGTATGGGGGCAAAGAGGACTATCTGTTCCGGCAGCCCGGCGGGGATCCGATGGTGCCGGGTACATTCACATTCCGGTTCAAAAAGATTCTGCAAGAGGGCGATTTGCCGGACAATTTGAACGTGCACAGCCTGCGGCATACAAACGCCAGCATGCTCATTGCTCAGGGCGGATGCCGCACGTGGCGGGCCTGTTAGCACGCACACCCGGCACCACATTGGACATTTACAGCCATGCTTTCATAAGAATTCAATTTTGCAAGGCGATTTAGAGGAAACAGCCCTTTTTTTTGTGCGTCGTCGGGGGCCGAATTCAAGCTGATACAGACGCTGCGGTGCCGCACAAAGGCGTTCCAAGCGTTTGAAACGTTTTTTGTGCGTCGTCGGGGATAGCCATAGTCAGTACGAGCGTTTGAGGCCATTTCCACGACGTTTGCCGCCCAGCAGTGTGGAAGACCAGATTGCAAGCCCGAACGCGTTTTCTACGATACCATGGCAGAACAGGTAGATCATTCCCACAAACAGCGCTGTGTTTACAAATGAGGAGCCGCCGCCAGCCAGCAGATACAGCCAGGCGGGCTGCTTTTGGCGGCCTTTCATCACATTGTGCATCAGCCCGGCAAAAGTCCGACGCAGACGCGCGGCACAATACAGACAAACGCAGTAAACAGACCGCTATAACTCAAGATCAACTGCCCCAGGGCCTCCGTAGGGGCTTTGATAAAACTCGTTACACCAAAGGTAAGACCGAGAATCAGGCCGGCCGGCGTCCCCATCAAAACGCCGCCGATTGCGACAGGAAGTACCATGATGGGTGAAGGACAACACTCCGGCGGGAATATAGCCCAACGGTGTGGCGGCCAGAACGATGGTAATAGCCATCAGAAGCGCGATGCGGACAAGATACGTGGTTTTGTGCTTTTCATATTGTACTCCTTTACTGCTGTTCCGCCTAAAGCGGATACAGCGTAAGCTAATTTATGTACACGCCCCTATATAATGTAATATAAAGAAGCGGAACACCAAAATCATGTAAGATGTATTCTATTTTGTGTTTTTCTGGTAGAGCCTATACAGACCGTCCAGAACAAGGTTCTCACGATAATAGATCTTATGGAGGCAATGCGGCAGGATTACGGGAGCAAGCTCTCCGCTGGCAACGCAGGTGGGCGTACCGTCCAAAGCTTGGGCAAAGCGGTCAATCATGCCGTCCAGCATGGAAGCTGTGCCAAAATCGCGCCAGCCTGCATACTGGCGGAACTATTCGTGCCCAGAACCCCGCAAGCGGAGCAGACAAATCAATCTGCGGTAGCTGTGCGGTACGGAAGCTGATATAATAAATAGGCTGTCTCGAAAAAGAGAGCGAAGCGGCTCGAAAAAATCAGAAAAAAGTTCTTGACAAAAGGGCTGGACCTGATATAATAAATAAGCTGCCTAGCGAGAGGGACGCACAGGACCTTGAAAATTAAACAATATCAAGAAGTTCTTAACGGAACCCTTTTTAGAGTGTGGAAAACACTATAAAAAATTCCTTTTAAAAAGCAGTAATGCAGGACGCAAGCGATTGCGTAATGAGATTACAGAGATTTGAATTCAGCATTAGCTGGTTTAAATACCATTTAATGAAGAGTTTGATCCTGGCTCAGGACGAACGCTGGCGGCGCGCCTAACACATGCAAGTCGAACGGAGTTGTATAATCGGAAGTTTTCGGATGGAAGTGAGTACAACTTAGTGGCGGACGGGTGAGTAACACGTGAGCAACCTGCCTTTGAGCGGGGGACAACATTTGGAAACGAATGCTAATACCGCATAAGACCACAGTGTCGCATGGCACAGAGGTCAAAGGATTTATCCGCTGAAAGATGGGCTCGCGGCCGATTAGCTAGATGGCGGGGTAAGGGCCCACCATGGCGACGATCGGTAGCCGGACTGAGAGGTTGAACGGCCACATTGGGACTGAGACACGGCCCAGACTCCTACGGGAGGCAGCAGTGGGGAATATTGCACAATGGGGAAACCCTGATGCAGCGACGCCGCGTGGAGGAAGAAGGTCTTCGGATTGTAAACTCCTGTCCCAGGGGACGATAATGACGGTACCCTGGGAGGAAGCCCGGCTAACTACGTGCCAGCAGCCGCGGTAAAACGTAGGGTGGCAAGCGTTGTCCGGAATTACTGGGTGTAAAGGGAGCGCAGGCGGAAGGACAAGTTGGAAGTGAAACCCGCGGGCTCAACTCACAAATTGCTTTCAAAACTGTTTTTCTTGAGTGGTGTAGAGGTAGGCGGAATTCCCGGTGTAGCGGTGGAATGCGTAGATATCGGGAGGAACACCAGTGGCGAAGGCGGCCTACTGGGCACTAACTGACGCTGAGGCTCGAAAGCATGGGTAGCAAACAGGATTAGATACCCTGGTAGTCCATGCCGTAAACGATGATTACTAGGTGTGGGAGGATTGACCCCTTCCGTGCCGCAGTTAACACAATAAGTAATCCACCTGGGGAGTACGACCGCAAGGTTGAAACTCAAAGGAATTGACGGGGGCCCGCACAAGCAGTGGAG
>VOFB01001959.1_pt1:0-5000 | contig 30671 bp, 40 predicted proteins | sample 5384141 | NCBI WGS metagenome assembly VOFB01 (sample SAMN12384721, study PRJNA508395) | human gut metagenome | isolation source: healthy gut A | host: Homo sapiens | reverse complement strand
CCTATCTTTCCATTGACCTTAAATCGTTTTACGCATCCGTGGAGTGTCTGGAGCGCGGGCTCGACCCGATGACGACAAACCTTGTGGTGGCAGATGCCAGCCGGACGGAAAAGACGATCTGTCTTGCTGTTTCGCCCTCCTTAAAGAGCTATGGGATACCGGGCCGGGCACGGCTGTTCGAGGTAGTGCGGAAGGTGAAGCAGGCCAATGTACAGCGGCAGCAGAGCGCACCGGGGCGGCGGTTTACAGGCAGCTCCGCATCGGCGATAGAGCTGCGGCAGCACCCGGAACTTTCCATCGACTACATCGTCGCCCCGCCCCGTATGGCCCATTATATGGCCCATAGCGCGAAGATATATGAAGTCTATCTGAAATATGTTGCGCCGGATGATATCCACAGCTACTCCATCGATGAGGTCTTTATTGATGCGACGCACTATTTGAGCAGCTTTCGCATTTCCGCGCATGACTTTGTGATGCGGATCATCCTTGATGTTTTGAAAACAACGGGCATCACCGCAACAGCTGGCATCGGCCCCAATTTGTACTTGGCTAAGGTAGCTATGGATGTGTGGGCCAAGCACGTTCCAGCGGACGAAAACGGTGTGCGGATCGCGCAGCTGGACGAGATGAGTTATCGGGAAAAGTTGTGGGCGCACCGCCCGCTCACAGATTTCTGGCGGGTGGGCACGGGCTACACGAAAAAGCTGGAGGCCATGGGGCTGTACACCATGGGCGATATCGCCCGGTGTTCTCTCGGCAAGCCCACGGATTTTTACAATGAGGATACTCTATATGATGTGTTCGGCGTGAATGCCGAGCTGCTCATCGACCACGCCTGGGGCTGGGAACCTTGCACAATTGCGGATATCAAAGCGTACAGGCCGGAGGCAACCAGCATCGGCAGCGGGCAGGTGCTGCAATGTCCATACAGCTATGAAAGCACACGGTTGGTAGTGCGGGAGATGGCGGATCAGCTGGCGCTGGAACTTAGTGGACAAAGGGCTCGCGACAAAACAGCTGGTGCTGACAGTCGGCTACGACATCGAAAACCTCACAGACGAGAACAGACGAAAAAGCTTACCGGGGTGAGGTGACAATTGACCGGTACGGCAGGAAAGATACCCCGAGCACGCGCACGGTACGGCGAATCTTCCACGCTATACGTCCTCCAGCAACCAGATCATGGAGGCAGTCACCGCGCTGTTTGACCGCATCATCGACAAAGAACTGCTGGCAAGGCGCGTTAACCTCACCGCGGCCAACGTGCTGGATGAGGCTGCAGTGGAGCGTGAGGAATCCTGTGAACAGATGGACTTTTTCTCCACTTCACAGGAAGGGCAGAAAGAAAAAGAACGGGAGGAAGCAGAACTCGCCCGTGAACGCAGGCGGCAGGAGGCAATGCTGGCCATCAAGAAGAAATTCGGAAAAATGCCATCCTAAAGGGATGGATCTGCAGGAGGACGCTACGGCCATGGACCGCAACGGGAAGATCGGGGGCACAAGGCATGAAGAACAGTTATGAGGATATATCCACCTGCCGCACCATGTGTCGAAAAAACACCCGCAGATGTCGATGCAGGAGCGCGCGGCGCAGTTCTCGCCCTTTGCTGCACTGACAGGCTATGGCGATGCGATCCAGGAGACTGCCCGGTTGACAGATGCATGGGTCGAATTGGACGAGGGGGAGAAGGAAGAAGCCGACCGGCGTCTTCACCGGGCAGAGGAAGAACAGCTTCCGGTGTGTATTACTTACTACGTACCCGATGAGCGAAAGGCGGGCGGTGCATATGTTACTGTGGCCGGAACCATCAAAAAAGCTGGATGAGTACGCCGGAACGATTAAAATGGCAGACGGAGCGGCAATTCCGATCCACCAGATCTATGTAGTAGAAGGCGAAGCGTTTGAACGTGAGACCTAATATGTTTTTTGAACCGAGGGCTGCGCCGTGAAATACACATTTTCCATAAAAAGAAATATACATATGTACAATCACCTGCTCACGGTTTCAGATGGGCAAATGTGTTATGAGGCCATCGTTGAGTCCGCCCCATTGGAAAGAGAAACAATGGTTATATGGCTGGAGGACTTCGGCTTTCCTGCGGCAGAGCTTGGCGCTATAAAGAAGAAATGGCGGCATGGTTTTTATCACAGGGCATAGCGTGTATTTTCAATGCAGGAAAAGGCAGATAGAAAAATCGAAATACATAAGGCGTACCAGGCACGCCGCCGAATGGTTTATCGTTCCGTCTCCCGTGTGCACCGGGAGGCGATCATATATATAGAGAAACAGGCCCCAGCTGCAACAGCTGGGGCTATTTTTTACAGGTCACACGCCCAGGGGGGAAGTGTACCCTTTTTGCAGGCGGAGGTTTGAAACAGCGCCCCTGGGAAACCGGGGCGCACTGCGTTTCACCCCCCCCATACCCCCACCCCGGGTATATTACCGGCTGGGGAAAAGAAAAGGGAGATTTCCTCAAGAGTGGCGAGAAAGGAGAGAAAAATCGACCAGACGATCATTGGAATCGACCATGGCTACTACGCCATGAAAACGCGGCATTGTGTGTTCCCGACCGGGATCACCGCGTATGACCATGAACCCTACACCCGACAGGATGTGCTGGAATACGAGGGCCGATGGTATGTGTGGGGACGGGACGGCAGCCTCTGCAGAGGGATAAGACCGCCAGCGAGAATTACTATCTGCTGACACTTGCGGCCATCGCCAAAGAATTGCGGCAGCGCCAAATGGAGGGGCAATGTTCGGTAACGCTGGCGGCAGGACTGCCCTTGACCGGCTTTGGGCGTGAAAAATGGGCCTTTGAAAAATATCTGCGCCGTTCTTCCCAGCCGGTGAAATATCGGTATGAAGATGTGCCGTATGAGGTGACAGTCACAGACGTGAAGCTGTTTCCGCAGGGCTATTCGGCGCTTGCTCTGCACCCAGAGCTCATTACAGGGGAACCGTCTGTCCTGCTTATGGACATCGGCGGCTGGACGGTGGATCTGATGCGGCTTGATAACGCTGTGCCCAACGCAGATACCTGCCGCAGTTTGGAATGGGGTATGATCCGGTGTCTGGATGGTGCGAGAGAACAGGTGCGCCGCACCATGGGGCTGTCGGTCACGGACGCGCAGATCGAGCGCGTATTGAGCGGACTGCCCTGTGCGCTGGATGAGAAAGCACGAGAGGTGATTTGGCAGCAGGGGCCGCACATACACGGAGCATTTGCTGTCTGCGGTGATGGAGGCCGGGTTTGACCTCAAGGCGATACCGGTGGTGATGCTGGGCGGCGGAGCCAGCGTGGTGACGCGATATGTCCAGGAAGGTGATCGCTTGTGCAGGATGATCCCGCTGCACGACAGCCGGATCAACGCAGCCGGTTTTGAGCGCCTTGCGGAGCAGCTGAACGTTCGGGGGCAAGCGTGAAAAAGAGGCCCTGCTTTTCTTTCCGGCCACGTCTCGAGGACGCGGAACAGCGAAAGGCATGGGAGATTCTGCAGGCTGTGCCGGAGGGCCAAAGGACTGCCTTTGTGGTACGCTCTCTTTTTGCAGAGTACCGAGCGGGATGTGCTGGAACAGACATTGCGGCGCGTGCTGAAAGAAGAAATACGGGAATTCAAATTCAGCCGTCAGCGGAAGAAAAAGCTGTGCCCAGCCAGATGCTGGATTTTTTTCTGGCCGGGTTGTAAAACGGAAAGGTGAGACATTTGCGAAAAGAAACATATAAAATCAAGTGCCCGAACCTCATCCTCACGCAGCATTTTTCCATCGGTTGGGACGGGTACAGGCACAAGCACAACACCAATGTGCTTGTGGTGGGCGGCTCGGGCGCGGGCAAACACGGGGCTACTGTGTGCCGAACATACTGGAAGCAGCGGGCCGAAACAAAATGCGCCGCCCTGTTCGCTGGTGCTCACAGATCCAAAGAGTGAAGTGCTGCGTAAAACAGGGCATTACTCATTGCACGGGGCTATGAGGTGCGGGTACTGGACCTGACCAGTCCGGCCACTTCGTTTGCTATAACCCCTGCAATACATCCAGAGTGACAAGGACGCGCTGCGCATGATTGACACGCTCATCCAGGCGACCACGCCTCCCGACAGCAAAAGCAGCGACCCGTTTTGGGTCAAAAGTGAAACGGCTCTGCTGCAGGCTTTGGTGCTGTACCTCATCCATGAGGCTCCGGAACACGAGCAGAATCTTCCTATGGTGATGGAGATGTTACAGGCGGCGGAAGTCAAAGAGGGATGACGAGGGACTACGAGTCACCTTTGGATATGCTGTTCGCACGCCTCGAGATGCGAGGACCCGGAGAGTGTTGCGCTCAAACAATACCGGGTTTACAAAATGGCGGCCGGCAAGACAGCCAAAAGAAAATTTCCGCATTCCTCATTCTCTGCAGGACGTTATTCCCATCAGGCGTATCTGGCCGGACGGCATCTTCCGGACAGGCAATGCCTACAGCCGTTCCTACCGTCTCACAGACATCAATTACGCCATCGCCGGTAAGGCGGATAAGACGGCGATGCTGCTGGACTATTCAGAACTGCTCAATGCGCTGGATTCCGGGGCATGCGCTAAGATCACCATTCTGGACCGCTGTGCAAGGCTGGTGTACCGGGAATATATACGCGGCGGGTATCGAGGCGCGCCGCCCACGCTGGTGGACCTGCGCCGGATATTGCTGGAACAGCCCGAGGCAGAAGCACACGACCTCGCATTGGCATCGGAACTGTACACCACCGGCAGCCTGAATATCTTTGCCCATCAGACCAATGTGGACACTGGTGCGCGCATTCTTTGCTACGATATCCGGGAACTGGATGAGCAGCTGCGGCCCGTGGGCATGGTGGTGACGCTGGACGCCATCTTCAACCGTGTGATCCGCAACTGGCGGCAGGGCAAGCGCACATGGATACTGGCCGATGAGTTCTACATTTTGTTCCGCTAAAGATGCAATGATTTGCTTTATTTTTCTTGGAAAATAATTTTTGG
>VOFB01002815.1_pt1 | contig 30672 bp, 53 predicted proteins | sample 5384141 | NCBI WGS metagenome assembly VOFB01 (sample SAMN12384721, study PRJNA508395) | human gut metagenome | isolation source: healthy gut A | host: Homo sapiens | reverse complement strand
CTCAAATTGTGCTTCGTTCAGTTACGTATTGCTTCATAGTAATTGGACAAAGGCCGTAGAGCAGATCACAGGCATGTTTTGCATATTCAAAATCACGGTATGCATCTAAGTACTACAAAAGACATGAGGATCTGTTCTTTTGAATTTCTTCCATAAATTCATAAGTCCTGTCATTTGCTTCATTCGAATATCGGTTAGAACGACATAGGCTGTTCACGTCTGACACTTCCAGTGCCTGAACTCCACCTTTGGCAGATCCGACAACCTCAAACCCATGCCTCCCAGTCATAGGTATCTAAAAGTCCTGTAATAAAAAATTGGTTCATCGTCCACAATTACCAGTTTTAGTAATTCCATTCTTTTTCCTCACTTTTTTTTATGAATCGGCCGAATTTATCTGATTGTGCATCAACATGTTTTATTTATACTTCTTAAAGCAATTGTTATAGATCAGATGCCGCATGTTTCTCCTGCCAGATAACCGGTAGCCCATGCCCACTGTAGATTATAACCGCCACAAATTCCATCAACGTCAAGAAGTTCTCCGGCAAGATAGAGATCTTTTGTAATACAGGACCGCATCGTCTCCATATCTACTTCTTTTAAGCTGACACCGCCTGCGCTAACTTGAGCATTGTCAAACCCGTTGGTATCAGAAATGTTTAACCTGCAAGACTTTATGACCTCACACAGTCTTGTAAGTTCTGCTCCTTTGATCATATTTAGTTTCGCAGAAAACGGATGCCTGAGATTCGAGTATTTCGGAATTAGTTTTGTGTGAAGAATTCCGGTCAGAAGGTCTTCCGGTTTTGCCTTTGTTCTCGCTCAGGTGCTGAAGCTTTTTGCTAAATAGTTCTCTAAGAAGCTTCCTCTAATTCCGGCAGAAAGTCAATCATAACCTGCGCATTTTCTTTTCATATAAAGCCCTGGAAATATAGCGGCTGACTTGGAATACAGGAATTCCAGATATGCCATAATTGGTAATCTGAAGTTCACCGGTATCTGAGGCAGCCATACGCCCATTGATCAAGGCTGTTACTTTTGCATCTGTCCTGACTCCTGAAGCTTTTTGAAAGGCAAAATCCTTTACTTTTAACTGCACCAGTGCCGGAACAACCGGCACAACAGAATGCCCCAGTGATTTGACAAGGGTATAACCGCTGCCATCAGAGCCGAGTTTCGAAGAAGCCTCAGGTGCTGCAGCCTGAATTCCTTTGCAGAAAGCAAGAAGCCCGTCTGCACTTCCAAGTTCAACTGCCTGAATAATATCATATCTTGGCTCACTTCCATCAGGTCTTACTACAAAACCTGCCTTTTCGTATACATTTGCAGCAAATATAGCACCTTTAAGCGCACCTGCAACAACTACAGGTGATAAGAAAAGTCCCTGATAAAAGCTCTGGTTTACACCGAGTGTTGCACCGACTTCTTTTCCAAGCCCCGGTGAAGATAATCTGTAAGCTGCCTGTTCAACACATTCTTTCTTTCCTGCGATATAGCCGCCGCATGGAGCAAGTCCGCCACCAGGATTCTTTATAAGTGAACCGACTATCATATCAGCGCCAACCTCTGAAGGCTCAATTCTTTCAACAAATTCACCGTAGCAGTTATCAACCATGCATATAACATCTGGCTTGATACTTTTGATAAAACTTATAAGCTCGCCAATTCTTTCAACTGAAAGTGTTGGTCTTGAAGCATATCCCTTGGAACGCTGGATTGTTACAAGCTTTGTTCTTTCATTGATTGCATTCTTAATACCCTCATAATCAAAACCACCATCTGGCAGCAGGTCAACCTGTGCGTATGTAATTCCATATTCTGCAAGGCTTCCCTTAGAAGGTCTGATACCGATAATCTCATCCATTGTATCATACGGCTTCCCAACCGGTGATAAAAGCTCATCACCTGGTCTTAAGTTAGATGATAAAGCTACATTTAACGCATGAGTTCCGCAGATAATCTGTGGTCTTACAAGTGCATCCTCTGTCTTAAATATATCTGAATATATTTTCTCAAGAGTATCTCTACCGTCATCATTATAACCATAACCTGTTGTTCCTGATAAATGCATTTCGGCAACCTTTTCATCCTGCATCGCCTTTATAACCTTCATCTGGTTATATTCTGCATTCTTATCTATCTCTTCAAATCTGTCATGAAGCGACTTAATTATATTGTCGCAATAATCATACACCTCATCACAGATTCCCATATTTTTATACATTTCTCTCATAATTAAATAATTTCCTTTTCTTTTAGTTGTTCAAGCATATACGAAAGTGCATCTTCTCTTCGTATCTGGGAAAAATCCACCCATGTAACTGATGGTTCTCTTCTAAACCATGTAAGCTGTCTTTTTGCAAAATGTCTTGTATCCTGCTTAATCATCTCTCTAAGACCTGCCTCGTCACATCTGCCCTCAAGATAATCGAACACCTCTTTATATCCGATTCCCTGCATGGCAACATCGTCCTTTACAAGCCCCATGTCCGACAAATGTTTTACCTCATCAAGCAGTCCGTTGTCAAACATTATATCAACACGCCTGTTTATTCTGTCGTATAAAATTTCTCTTTTATCATTAAGAACAAAATAACAAAAATTATAAGGCGACTCTTTAGCTCTCTGCTCATTATTATGCTCTGATATCTTTCTGCCTGTCGTCTTATAAAATTCAAGTGCACGAATAACTCTTTTGACATTATTAGCATGAATTGCCTCTGCAGATTCAGGGTCAGCTTCCTTTAACATATCATGAAGCACCTCTGCACCCTTAGTATCAGCAATCCCCTGAAGATAATCTCTATATTCATAGTCACTTTCATCATCTTCAAATGTAGAATCATATAAAAGTGCCTGTATATAAAATCCGGTTCCGCCAACAACTACAGGAATATGACCGTTCTCACGGATTTTTTGTATTGCATTTGTTGCCATAGACTTAAATCTTGCCACATCAAAGCCCTCTGAAGGCTCAATCTCATCAACAAGATAATGCTTAACCCCCTGCATCTCTTCTTTTGTTATCTTGGCAGTTCCGATATCCATATATCTGTATACCTGCATGGAATCGGCGCTTATTATCTCACCATTTACCGCCTTTGCAAGTGCAATGGAAAGTTCAGTCTTTCCAACTGCTGTCGGACCTGTAAGTATTATTAAAGGTTCTTTCTTCATATCAGCCTCTATACTATTCGTTTAAATTTCTTTTCTATCTCATATCTGCTCATCATAATAAGTGTTGGTCTACCGTGCGGACAGTTATATGGATTCTCTGCCTTCATAAGCTCGTCCATCAGTTCAAATGCCTCATTAAATGACAGTCTGTTATTGCCCTTTACAGCCGCTTTACATGACATGCTTGCAACCTTTTCAGTAATAATATCAGGATCTTTGCTGGCACTTTCTTCAGAAAGTCCATCCAGAACATCAATAAGGAGCTGTTTGTAATCCATCTTAGGAAGTCCTGCTGGAATTCCTGTAACCTTATATTCATTGCCGCCAAACTCTTCAATCTCATACCCTAATCTTTTAAATATATCCTGATTAGTCTTGTATATTTCTTCCTCATGCATGTTAAGTGACAGTACAATAGGTGGAAGAATCATCTGAGTTCCAATCGTCTTATTATGAAGCTTGTTCATCGTTCTTTCATAAAGCACTTTCTCATGCGCCGCATGCTGATCCATCATATAGAATTTATCTTCAAATTCAATAAGCCAGTAAGTATCAAACAGCTGCCCTATGATTCTGTATTTGTTACGGCTGTTCTCATCAAGAAGCTTATTCTCAAAAAGATTCATCTGCTTTGGTGGTTCAGATTTTGTCACAGCTTCATATCTTACTTTATCTTCTTTAACCATCTGCAGAGAACCCTTAATTTCAAATGGCTCCGGAAGTCTTTTCGGCTTAATTTCTGCTTTTGCAGACTCTGCAGATTTTGTCTCTGTCTTACATGGCATACTATCCGAAACATTCTTCTCTGGCAGCTTAACATCCGGCATAACATTTCTTACAACAGGTGCTTCCTGCATTTTAACTGCAACAGGATCAGGCACAGAAACTTCTGCAATAAGTTCTTTTGAATTAAGAGCTTTTAAACATGTATCATATACAAAATTATATATATATTCATTGTTCGAGAATCGCAGTTCCATCTTGGTTGGATGTACATTTACATCAATAATTGCAGGATTAATCTTAAAATGTATCGCACTGAACGGATAATTATGTGGCATTATAAAGCCCTTATAGGCATCCTCTATAGCCTTAGTTATAATACTGCTCTTGATATATCTGCCGTTGATATAATAATTCTCATATGTCCTGTTTCCGCGGACAACCATAGGCTTGCCAATAAAACCAGAAGCCTCAATATCCTGCGACTTGCCGCTGATTTCATACAGATTATTAGTTATATCCCTGCCATACACATTATATATTATATCTTTAAGATTCATATTGCCCGATGTATGCAGCTTATTTTGGTTATTACTTATGAACCTGAACGAAATATCAGGATGTGAAAGTGCCAGATATTCCACAAGCGAACCAATATACCCTCCCTCGGTAGTCGCTGTCTTTAAGAACTTTCTTCTAACAGGAGTATTATAGAAAAGATTTCTTACAATAAATGTAGTTCCCTCCGGAGCGCCTATTTCTGCCACTTCACCTGGTACTCCGCCATCAATTGTATAACGCACACCACTCAGACTGTCAGCAGTCTTGGTAATAAGTTCAACCTGTGATACAGCAGCTATACTCGCTAGTGCCTCACCTCTGAAGCCCAGAGACGAAACAGCCATAAGATCTTCAATTGATTTAATTTTACTTGTTGCATGTCTTTTAAATGCTATCTCAATCTCATCTTTATTGATACCACTTCCATTATCAGTAACCCTGATAAATGAAATTCCACCTTCCTTTATCTCAACTGTAATCGCAGTTGCTCCGGCATCTATAGCATTTTCAACAAGTTCTTTAACTACAGAAGAAGGTCTTTCGACGACCTCTCCTGCAGCAATCTTATTAATCGTATTCTGGTCTAAAAGTGTTATTGGCATTTAATCCTCCCTGTTTTGTGAAACAAAATGCGACTGCCCTTGCAGGAGCAGAGGATTTAGTCTCCTTGTTTTACCAGCGGTTCTTAGCTTTTCCCTGCAGCTTATAAAGCGTATTCAGTGCATCAATAGGTGTCATATTGCTTATATCAAGATTCATTATATCAGTTACTATATCATCATCCTTAACAGTATCAAAAAGAGACATCTGCTTAACTTCAAGGTCATTAACCTTTCTGTACTTGTCATTCATCTTGTCAAGTTTCTTGGAATACTGCGCAATATCCTTGGCTTTCTGTGATATATCAGCATCACTTAAGTCAACAACAAGTTCCTTAGCCCTGTTAAGAACCACATCAGGTACTCCTGCAAGCTTGGCAACCTGAATACCATAACTCTTATCAGCACCGCCCTTTACAATCTTTCTTAAGAAAACAATATCATCGCCATTCTCCTTGACAGCAATACAGTAATTATTAACTCCGTCAAGAGTTCCTTCTAATTCAGTAAGTTCATGATAATGTGTTGCAAATAATGTCTTTTGCTCCCAAATATTTTGTATTGCTGATATACTCGATCACCGCCCAGGCAATGCTTAAACCGTCAAAAGTGCTTGTTCCTCTTCCTATTTCATCAAGGAATTATAAGACTCTTAGGAGTTGCATTTCTTAAGATATTGGCAACCTCTGTCATCTCGACCATGAAAGTTGACTGACCGGAAGCTAAGTCATCAGATGCTCCGACTCGTGTAAATATACGGTCAACAATACATATATTTGCTGAATCAGCTGGAACGAAAGAGCCTGTCTGCGCCATAAGCACAATAAGCGTGCCGTCTGTCTCATATATGTTGATTTACCAGCCATATTAGGACCTGTAATAATTGAAATTCTGTTCATTCCATTGTCAAGATAAGTATCATTGGCAATGAACATATCATTAGAAATCATCTTCTCAACTACAGGGTGTCTGCCGTTCTTAATATCTATAATACCTTTTTCATTAATCTTAGGTCTTACGAAATTATTCTGTGTCCGCAACCACAGAAAGTGAAGCATACACATCATCATTGCAACTGCTTTTTGGCAGTCTTCTGAATTCGTTCCAACCTCTCCGCAATCGTTTCTCTGACTTCACAGAATAAATCATATTCCAGTGCGTACAGTTTATCTTCCGCACCAAGAATCGTGTCTTCCAGTTCTTTAATTCCGGAATGATATAACGCTCTGCATTGGCAAGAGTCTGCTTTCTTGTATAATAATCCGGTACCAGATCTTTAAAAGAATTGGTAACTTCCAGATAATAGCCAAATACTTTGTTGTATTTGATACGCTAGATTCTTGATTCCTGTCTTTTCCTTCTCCCTGCTTCCAAGCTCTGCAAGCCAGTCCTTCCCGTCGGATTTTGGCATTGCGGATTGTCGACTTCTGCATTGTATCCATCTTTTATGATACCGCCTTCTTTCATGGCGATCGGTGGATCCTCCCTGATAGAATCACTAACCAGCTTGCACAGATCTTCCAGTATCCAGCTGCTTCAACAGTTCCTTTAAAAGCGGTGTCTGCATGTCACTTAAGATACACTTAATATGTGGAAGCATGGCAAGTGAAGTCTGGAATGCGATCAGATCTCTTGGATTGGCAGATTGATATGTGATTTTGCATACCAGTCGTTCGAGATCGTAAACCGGTGAAAGATATTCTCTGATCTCCTCTCTGGAATCGCATTTTCATCAGATTCATCTACGGCATCCAGTCGTTTTTCAATTGCATTTTTGTCAATTAACGGCTGTTCAATGTATTTGCGTAATGTTCTTGCGCCCATTGCTGTTCTTGTCTTATCCAGTACCCAGAGAAGAGAACCACGTTTTGCTTGTCGCGCAGTGTTTCACACAACTCAGATTTCGTCTCGTCGAGCTGTCCAGAAGCATATATTTTCCGGCTGCGTAGATTGTCAGATGAGAATATGTGTGATAAATCTCTTTTCTGTGTCTCTACCAGATACTGCATGAAGTGCCCGGCTGCGATCACGCCACAGTCATAGTCGGTGATCAAGTCCCAATCCTTCAATTGTCCCTGCATTGAAATGCTCTTTAATATCCGTTCACAGATTGCATCATCAAAATACCAGGAATCCAGGTTGAATATACGGTAATTCCAAGTTTTTCTTTCAATAATTCAAAATCCATTCCGCTCATATAGAACGACTTCATTGCAGATCATTCTGAAGGCATGAATCTTGTAGATCTCATCAAATAATTTTTTCTGAATTTTCGATCTCGGTTACCATAGTATTCGCCAGTTGAAATACATCGGCAACTGATACGCCGTAATGATCTGATGCATAGGCGATACACATAATATAATTATTCTTTGTCTCATCTAATGCCTGAGTATCCAGGTTGGTTCCGGGTGTTACGATTCTTACAACCTCTCTTTTAACCAGTCCCTTTGCAGTTGCTTTCGGATCTTCCATCTGTTCGCAGATTGCTACTTTATAACCTTTGGATACCAGTCGGTTCAGGTATCCGTCTACTTCTGCCGCATGATATGGCACACCGCACATCGGTGCGCGTTCTTCGAGCCCACAGTCTTTTCCTGTTAATGTAAGTTCCAGTTCTTTGGATGCGGTCAGTGCATCATCAAAGAACATCTCATAAATCTCCCAATCTATAAAAAGAGGATGCAGTCCTTGTACTATTCTTTTTTTCGTAGCAAGATAATGCTGCATCATTGGTGATATCAGAATAATCCCAAACTGCCATGAAGTGCAAACCATTTATTTACAATGATACCTGTGATAAATTCCATACTCACAACAAAGATCGTACAACCGCAACCTGTCTTGGCAAAGCATCCTGCCAGTCTGTCCAGTTCGTCCCTGGTACGTGAAAAACATCATACAGATTCCGCCCAGTAAAAACATGGACCATATGTGAAAATCCACGGAAATGACTTCGATCCCATAATAAATACATCCTCCGATAGCCCATAAAAGATATTCAAATAAATAAATGATTTTTTGATAAGCATTCTTCATATAAAAACGCCCTCACTATCTGTTCTTACAAAATAGTGTGAGCGTTTTTATCGTTTTATCAATATCATCACTGGTATATTTTTCTATACCTGTTCTCCAATATAATAGAAACCTTTACATTCATCCAGTTCACATTGACATAATCGTCCGATCATAGATTTATCTCCCCGGGAAATGAACAAGCAGTTGTTGCTGAGTCGTCCGGTCACCATATGGTCATCATGGTCACTGACAGATTCAACCAGCACTTCCTGAACGGTTCCTTCATGTACAGCACATACCTCTGCTGCAATTGTCTGAACTTCTTTCAGTAGACTGTCAAAACGATTTTTGACCACTTCTTCCGGAACCTGATCTTCCATTGTGGCAGCAGGCGTTCCGGTTCGTTTGAATAGATAAATGTAAACGCACTGTCATAGCGGACTTTTCTTACGATATCCATTGTCTCCAAAAGTCTTCTTCTGTCTCACCAGGAAACCAACAATGATATCGGTGGTAAGAGAAACATCCGGTACTGCGGCTTTTGAATCTTTTCTACCAGTTCCAGATACTGTTCTTTTGTATAATGACGATTCATCTTCTTCAGAAATCTTGACTGCTTCCGGATTGTACCGGTAAGATGCAGATGTTTGCAGATTTTTTGGATTTGCCCATGACTTCGATCAGTTCATCGGATAGATCCTTTGGATGAGACGTCATAAAGCGAATCGTTCCAGTCCTTCGATCTGTTCAATTCTTTCATAGAAGCTGGGCAAATGTAATCGGATGTTCCAGATTCTTACCATAGGAATTGACATTTTGTCCAAGCAGCATTACTTCTTTGACGCCATCTGCAACAAGACGTTCGATTTCCCGTATGATTGCCTTCTGGTTCACGGCTTCTTTCTCTTCCACGTACATATGGTACGATACAATAACTGCAGAAGTTATTGCAGCCGAACATGATATTGACACCGGATTTGAAAGGTGAATTTACGGTCGATCGGCAGGTTTTCTACGATTTTATCGGTATCTTTCCAGATATCAATTACCATCCGGTCAGACTGTAAACTGCAGTAATTAGTTCCGCAAATTTATAAATATTATGTGTGTTCCGAAAATAATATTTACAAAGCGATAACTCTTTTTAATTTCTTTTTCTACAACCTCCGGTTCCTGCATCATATATGTGGATTTTTCTTTTTTATGTGACTTTAACCTGCCCAAATGTCCGTAAACTCTCGTATTCGCATTTTCCCGGACAGTACATGTATTAAAGATTACAAAATCTGCCTCTTCTTCAGACGTATCTTCGTAGCCTATTTCAAGTAGAATTCCACGTAATTTTTTCGCGCGCATTCATCGACACCCAAAGGTTGTGACGCATCATCGGCCTTCCTGCTTCTTCTGCTTCTTTTCTTACGTATTCTTTCGCTTTTCTATGAAATAATATTGTCTTTCCGGTTCCTTATGCGGTGCAGGATCAGACAAATTGATTCCTGATGTTATCGTATTCATAATCAATCCCTTTCAACGTATCTGTAATAGATGTTTTTGTGATTTCGCGGTCTTCGCATAGTGCGTCCAATGGATATTTATCTCTGAGTTCTGTATTGATCACGCTAAGAAGCATGACTGGATCTTTTGGTAATTCCATATATAATATTATCCTTCCTGATAAATGTTTGTTTCTGTCACAAGAAGCTGTGGCTTAATATCTTGTTCCTCTGCCGGGACTTCAAACAAGACTTGCATATCAAAGCCAGTGCCAGTGTATGAAGCTGAGGATGTGACTCCAGATATCGGTCATAATAACCGCCTCCATAGCCGACACGATTGCGGTTTGTATCAAAGGCAACTCCTGGCATGATCATAAGTCCGTCGTCTGCCGATGCAGGTATTCCGGCATCGGGTTCGAAAACTTCTATAAGCACCAGGTTTTAATTCATCAAAAGAAGTAATTTCATAAAAATCCATTGTTTCACCGTGAACTTTCGGAACCCAGACAGTTTTTCCGAGTTTCCAGGCTTCCAGCATAAGTGGCCGAGTCCCCCAATTCCCCTCCGAAATCTATATAACAATAAATATCTGTTGCTTCCCGGAATATATCCAGTTCGCATGTCTTACGACAGATTTCAGCTGTCTGTTGACTGCCAGATAATTGGATCCAGTTCTTTGCGTTGCTTACGGATAATCTGCCTAATGGACTTTTTTTGTTTCCATATTTTTCACCTAGATTCGTAATACTTCCATCTGCCTCTTTGACAGAAATGTTGTCAAGCTGTCCCCTAAGATTACGGCGGACGCTGTCAATATATTCTTTTTCTTAAGATAAGCTGTTCTTTTTTAATTCTGCATCACTTAATCCGACATCTTTGGATTTGTGATAGAGTTCATTAATACGGGCAATTTTGCTTTCGTCCATGTGCTTTCGTTCCTTTCTTAATAAAGACGTCATCTATTTATCTTACACTATCGGAACAAGAAGTCTACAGAAAAATCCAGGATACATTAACTGGAATAATTTTCGAGAAAGCCATAAAGCTCAGCGGTACTTTCAATGTACTTTCCATTTCTGATTTCCTGTCTTAAAAGTTCTGGAAGTTCATCATAATGAATGTCTGTATACTCGCAAGGTGTTTTCTTATCGCTGAAATACACAACAATGTATCCGTTCACTTCCATCAGATAATAGCAGTCATTTTTGGAAGCCTTGCTGCCGGTCGTGACAGAAAGATGAATCTTCATTTTCCATGGTCTGCTGCTCTTCTATTTTTTAGTTTTCAGCTCGCCTTTGCTTTTTTGATAACTGAACTGATATGCAAATGTCATGGCGATGATCAGGCATGCACAACAACTTAAAAGCCAATACTGTACTTACTTTTTTCATGGAAATATCTCCTTTTAAGTACAGTATTGACTTTATTATTTACTTCTATTCATAATCCGTGTCATGCAGCATTAAGAACAGCCTAGGAACGGAATAAATGAGCTTTCTTGCATATTTTGACTAACATTGGTCCCTTTGGCATGGAAGATAGCTCTTTTCTGTTACACCGCCAAGAAGTACAAGCGCAACACCGTAAACTGCAACAGCAACACACAATGCAATGACAGTTGCAATTCTTGTCCCTACGAACAATTCAAATAACAAATGTACAACAAGTGTAACGATCCCCATAATGATCGAGGCAATTGCCGGTATGACAAATGTTTTCTTCTGCTCCTGAACATATCCGATTCGTTCTCTCAATGCGTGTGCATTTAAAATACAGGTAGAAAGAGAAAAAAAAATCTTGCTCAAAACAACTGCATAAATGCCCCCATTTGAAAACAACCATCATAAGGAACAGGAGATGATATGTATAACAAGAGATGGCGGCACTCTTTACCGGTACCATCATATTATCGAGTCCCTGAAGCACTGCGTTCGTTACAGAGAAAAGATTGTAAAATACAACAGAAGTTGCTCCCATCTGTAATAATACACCGCCAAAGTATTATTCTCTGTAAAGAATAATAAATCCAGAAGTGGTTTTGCCAGTACGATAAATCCGGCTGCACATGGAATCGCAATAATCATATTAAACGCGTAAAATATCAATCTTTTCATGAACCTGTCTGCGGTTTCCGGTCTTTGCAGTAAGTACAATGCTTGGAATCAAGGAAGATCCAAAGGCACTGGAAATCGCAAGAGGCACATTCATCAGTGTATCGTATTTTCCGGTTACAATACCAAGAAGGGCAGCATATTCGCTTTCTTTATGCCCCTGAATGAGACATAATTGTCCCAAACATAGCATTATCTACAACACCACAAAAGATTGTAGACCGTTGCACTTAAAATAACAGGTGCAATCGTTAATAAAGCACTTTAAAACTCTTATAACTTTCAGTTTTATTTCCACGATCACGCTCCATCTGACGGCGGAATTTCTTCCAGAAAGCTAAAAATAAGAAAAATAAAAAATAATAACGCAGCAAGTGCTCCCATCACTGTACCCTAGTGTACCGCCAGATGCTGCATAAGCCGCACCATAATAAGCATTATTTTTTTTTTGGGCAGCAACTTCTTTACCAACCTTAAGGAGCATGTAAGCACCGACTACGCTGACAACTGCATTGACAATCTGTTCGATGATCTGGGAAACAGCCGTCGGAACCATGGATCCATTTCCCTGGAAAAATCCACGGAATACACCAAGGATTGCCACGATCCAGAATGCACGGAGCCAATATTCGCAAAGCTAACACTCATTTTCATTGCCATCAGATTCGATGCGATAAAAATCAGCGCCAAAAAGAATATGATGGCACCGACGATACCACCTGCTGCAATTGCAAATGTCATGGCACCCCGAAAGACGCGATATGCATTTTTGTATTGTCCTGTTGCAAGTCTTGCAGAGACAAGCTTGGATACTGCAAAGGGGCAGACTGTAAGAAGTCAGTGTAAGTGCAATCGCGTAAATCTGAAATGCGACTCCGTAGTAGCCATACCTTTATCACCCAGTTCCGATAATATTTACGAGGGGAATTCGGTACACTGCTCCGATAATTTTAGTTATGACTCCGGCTATAGCCAGAATGGAACCCTGAACGAGAAAGTTCTTCCCGGTTTCACTTTTGTTTTCACTCATAATTTACTCCATGTTAACGTAATATATTTAGCTCATTTAAAATTTCACGCTGAAGAGTCTCCATTTCAATACGTTCCTCTTCTTCCATATGATCATAACCGGAAAGATGAAGGACCGAGTGTGCAATCAGGAAAGCGTATTCACGTTTGACGGAATGACCGTATTCTTCAGCCTGTGCGATGACTTTTTCTTTGGAAATCACAATATCTCAAGCAGAAGCTCACCTGTCTCGGATCGAAAAGTCTTCTTCGCTTTCAAAATGAGAGAAGTCTCCCGGAGTTTCATATTCCAGCATCAGGGAAAAAAAATACATCTGTTGCACGATCAATGTTACGAAAATCCCGGTTCATCTCATGAATCTCATCGTTCATAGTGAGTAAGAGATTGACCTGAACTTCATATGGACAATGAATATATTCCAATGCGCCATTTATGACTTCACGGGCAAGCGCCTGGCAATCAAAAGGAGCTTTAATGCTCCTTCTTCTTCAAAATATAATGTCATGATTTTCTCCTTTTCTCTCGGCTGCGATTTCTTGATTTGTTCTGTGTCTTTGTCTTTGTTTCGTATTCTTCGTAAGCTTTACAATTTTCTGGACAAGCGGATGGCGGACAACATCTTTTGCTTGTAAGACGGCATACTCCAATGTCATTGATCTTGCCGACAACACGGACAGCTACATCAAGTCCGGAAGTCTGACCACTTAAAATCCTTTTGTGTTGCATCACCTGTAATGACAACTTTTGATCCAAATCCGATTCGTGTAAGGAACATCTTCATCTGTGCCGGGGTGGTATTCTGAGCTTCATCCAGAATAATAAATGCATTGTCTAATGTACGACCACGCATGTATGCAAGTGGCGCGACTTCAATCAGTCCTTTTTCAGAATTTTTCAAAAAACTTTCAGCTCCCATTATCTGGTAAAGTGCATCATAAAGCGGTCGCAGATATGGATCGATTTTGCTTTGAAGATCTCCCGGCAGATATCCAAGCTTTTCTCCTGCCTCAATTGCCGGACGTGTCAGAATTATTCTTCCGACTTCATTATTTTTAAATGCCTGTATAGCCATTGCCATTGCAAGATATGTCTTTCCTGTTCCGGCAGGACCAAGTCCAAATACAATCATTTTTTCCCGAATTTCATCTACATACTGTTTTTGCCCAAGTGTCTTTGGTTTTATCGGCTTCCCTGTAAGGTGTGACAGATAATATCTTTATCAATTTCCAAGACATTATCTTCACTGTCTTCCATGACAAGTGCCAGCGCATAATTCACATTTTGTTCTGAAATCGTGTTACCTCGACGGGATAATTCAAGAAGCTGTGAGAGTACATTTTTTGCTTGCGCGCTCTACAGCATTGCTGTCCCCCATGATCTTGACAACACCATCTCTCTGGAAATCAGTGTCACATGAAGGAGCGCTCAATCTTTTTGCAAAAGCATCAAATTGCCCGAATACATTTGCTTCATGCTCAGCCGGGATTTCAAGAACAGTTTCCATAATTCCCATATATCTTATTCTCCTAATTGTTCAATTTGTTCTTCCGGATCATTCGAAGCTGCGGAATCTCAGATTGTCGGGACTGTCCGGTATTGCAGATGATGGTCAGTGTACCAGATATAGCTCCCTCTTTTGACCCTGTGTCTATTTTAACATCATTCTGAATAATTTCTACCCCTTTTTATCTAAATCTTCACAATATCTTAAGAAATATCTGTTCAATTTGTCTTGAAGCTGTTGATCTGTATATTTTTTTCATAACAGGTTTATAAGGGGTCAGACCTACAACGCCGATATATACCGGCAGATAAAAATGATCTAGAAGTTTCAGCCGTGACTCCATTGTGCTTTTTGAATAGTGTTCATATGGAGACCAGATGAAAAATGGTGACAGACGATATTTACCAATGCGAAAATACAGATAGAACAAACGGGGAACTTTACACTTGTTTTTTTTACGTATTTTCTGGGCAAAGTATTCTCGTAATGAATCTGAGTCTGGATGAAAATATCAGCATCTGAATGACAGGACTCATATCCTGTGATCTCTTTTGCATCATTAAGAATAGGAATCTGACCGGAAACAAGAATATCACCGGGATTTACAGATGTTCCCTCCCGCACCATAGGAATACCTTTTCGAGTGATAATGCGTACAATAGTCCCTGTGCAATCTGAAACAAGGTCCGTCCCAGCATCAGAATTTGGATATATATCCTCTTTTATATCTGTTTTATTATCTGTTTTATTGTCTATTTTAGCATCTTCGTTTTCTTTGATTTGAATGATCAGTCTGGTTCCCTCTATAGATGCAGATACCCAGATGATGTCGTCAAATCCTTTCCGAATATCTTTTGCAATACGGTCGCAATCAATGTTTCCGCGCCGTATGCCGGTATTCACATGATTCTCCTTTAGAAATGTTCTTATGACTTCTTCGGTCTGTGTATGTGTGCCAAGGATTTCAATATCCCAGATATAACCAGACATTATCAATAGCAAAACGGTGGCAGCAAATATGCCAGCAAAGAAAAGCTTGCGTCTTCGATGGTCAAACAGATAAAAAGGAAGTCCATATTTTTTACAATCGTAATTTTTGTGGAAGTTTTACGAGAAATGTGACGCAGCTTTTTGAAATCTTTTTACCCATAGATTCATTTCGTAAGAGCCATCGCTGGCTGATAAATCCCAGATTTTTATTTTTCGGTAATTGCATGCGTTAATAAACGTTCCATACGATGACCGGTAATCCGGATTCTTACATATCCTCGAATATATTGATATATTTTTAAAAGCAATGAATGAATCCTCCACCTTATGTCTGATATTCAATATTCTGAATTTTCCCCGTAATTTTCATATCATCATTTGTATAAGAATCAACTTGAAGGTGCTTTCCGGTAATTCGTATCTGACCGATTTTTGTCTGAACTCTAACGAGTTGATCTGTATATTCAATCAGTCCCCGATAATTTTCAATTCGCATTTCAGAATGTCCCAGAATTTCAACATTAGGCATTCCAAGAACAACATCTTCTGGAAATTTGGATGCTTTGGCAGCTTTTCTTTTGCTATTTTCCAAATCTATACTCATAAAACTCCATTTTTCAGTTTATGAAAATATCGTTTGTAATAATGTATGAATGAAGGTATGTCTTTCATTACTGAAGTAAAAAAAGAAACACACAGCTTTAAAATATCATAAGCTATATGTTTCTTTTATCAAATTATAAATTGGTATTATTTAAAATGCTCCAAGACGTTTTCTGGCATTCTCTACACGCTCAGCAGTCGGAGGACGGGTTAGCTCCTGGTGACAGTGGTTCTCCACCTTTCTTCCATCCGGAAGAGTTCCAGTAGCTTTACCATAAACTACGTTGGAAGTAATTGTAAGGATTGATGTTGTAGGTACAGAATCTCTGTATGTATGGCATTTGTTCAGTTTGTGCATGAATGTTTTCAGAAGCCAGATAGCGATATCGTCTGCACGATCATCATCATTACCGTATCTTGGGAAGTCTCCCTCGATCTCGAAAGTCTGTTGTGATACCGTCCTCGTCACGGATAACTTTTACTTTTGCATATTTGATACCTGTTGCAAATGAACGCTCAACCTTTGTGTCGATAAGTGCCATCTCAGCTGCTTCGTAGTAGTATTTATCATGCATGTAGTGGATCAGGTTCAGGATGTTAACATACAGAGATGCACACCAGTCAAGCATGATATCATATTTATGCATAACTTCATCGAAATCAAGGTACTCGGAAGTAATAGGCTGATAAGCCGGTCCAATATGTTTGCCGTTTGTTCTTCTCATCCTTACCACCGTTGATAGCGTACAGTAAGCACTTAGCCAGGTTAGCACGAGCACCGAAGAACTGGATCTCCTTACCGGTCTGAGTAGCGGATACGCAGCAGCAGATGCTGTAGTCATCGCCCCAGATAGGCTTCATAACGTCATCGTTCTCGTACTGGATGGAAGAAGTATTCACAGAAATCTTAGCTGCGTACTTCTTAAAGTTATCAGGCAAAGCGCTGGAGTACAGAACGGTAAGGTTCGGCTCGGGTGGGTCCCATGTTCTCCAGAGTATGAAGGAAACGATAGTCGTTCTTGGTAACCATATGACGGCCGTCCATGCCGATACCACCAACTTCCAGAGTAGCCCATACGGGGTCACCGGAGAACAGCTGGTTGTAAGAAGGAATACGAGCGAACTTAACCATACGGAACTTCATGGTCATATGGTCGATCAGCTCCTGAGCTTCTTTCTCGGTCAGGGTGCCTTCCTTTAAGTCTCTTTCAATATAGATGTCCAGGAAAGTGGAGATACGTCCAACGGACATAGCTGCACCGTTCTGGGTCTTGATAGCTGCCAGGTAACCGAAGTATAACCACTGGATAGCTTCCTTAGCGGTGGTAGCGGGACCGGAAATATCGTAACCGTAGATCTTAGCCATTTCCTTCATTCCCTGCAGAGCCTTGATCTGATCAGCGATCTCTTCTCTCAGACGAATGATTTCCTCGGTCATAACGCCGGTACCGCAGTTCTTCTTATCCTTCTTCTTCTGCTCGATCAGGAAATCGATACCGTACAGCACACAGACGCATTCCCAGCATTTCTTTTGCTTTCAGCAGATGTCGGATATACGCCCTTGTAGAATTGACGGCATGCCGGACACTGGCATCCTTCTTCAATCGGTCGGTCATCCAGCTCATATTTTGCATTGAACAGATTCATTTTTCCATGATTCGTGTATACATGTCCATGGCGGCCATTTCTTGTTGGATATACACAATCAAAGAAATCAACTCCACGGTCAACTTCTTCAATCGCTTCTAAAATATTCGCCGGTGTTCCAACCCCCATCAGATGGGGTAACAACTGCATCCAGGATCCGGTACATCTCTTCATGCGATTCACCGACTGCCAGTCCGCCAACCGCATATCCATCCAGATCCAGTTTTGAAATCTCATCCGCATGTTTGATACGGATATCTTCATATACTCCGCCCTGATTGATTCCAAAAGCATCTGATGCTTATTAATTGTATCCGGAAGCGAATTCAGGCGTTCCATTTCTTTTTTACATCGTACAAGCCATCTGGTCGTACGCGCCACAGATTTTCTATATATTCCCTGTCAGCTACACTCGACGGGCACTCATCAAATGCCATCGCTATCGTAGAAGCCAGATTAGACTGAATCTGCATACTTTCTTCAGGCCCCATAAAAATCTTATGTCCGTCAATATGTGAATTAAACGACACGCCTTCTTCCTTGATCTTGCGGAGCTTCGCAAGTGAAAACACCTGAAATCCGCCCGAATCGGTAAGAATCGGCTTGTCCCAATTCATAAATTTGTGAAGTCCGCCCAATTTTTTTACCACTTCGTCTCCCGGACGCACATGTAAATGATAAGTATTTGATAATTCTACCTGCGTCTTTATCTCTTGCAAATCCGTAGTTGCCACAGCCCCTTTAATTGCAGCTGCCGTACCGACATTCATAAACACGGGGGTCGCGATGACCCCATGTACCGTATGCAGCCGTCCTCTTTTTTGCAAGGCCGTCTTTTTGATTAATTCATACATGATTATATTTCCTTTTTTCTCTAATTATGTACTACCACCGGTGCTCCTGCCGAAATAAGTTCGAATAATTTTCCGGCCATCTCAGGCGGCATGTTTACACATCCATGTGATCCATTTGTCTGATACCTGCTGCCTCCGAATGTAGGCTGCCATGATGCATCATGGAAACCGACACCTCCGTTAAACGGCATCCAGTATTTTACAGGCGTCTCATACTCATAAGTACCATCTGCCTTTTTCGTTCCCTTAAGCGTCTGATCTTTTGCTTTATATGCAAGCGAATAGACACCGGTCGGAGTTGCATTTCCTTTATTTGGATTTCCCGTTACAACATCTGTCTCCAGAGCAATATGCCCATCTTTTTACATAATACATATGCTGTGTTGTCAGATTAACCTCTGCGTAAGTATTTCCCACATCATTTCCATCATGACTTGCTGCACGGCTTGAATAATTGGGCTCTCTTGTTACTGTTTCCGCTTTTTGAATATTCGCGATCAGCGCATTGTACTCTGCTTCCTGATCAATCTTCCATCCGTAACTTCCACCCGAAACCGTAACGGTATTACCGCTTGCTGATGTAAATGTTCTTTCTTTTCCCTTTGTATCATACTTTGCTGCAAGTGACTGAACGTATTCTTTCACAGCACTTTCATCGAATGTCACATTCATATCATCGTCAACTTTAACCCACTTAGATATCATAGAAGAATCGACAACCTCTGTATTCGGTTTGAAATCATAGGTAACCGTTGCTCCAAGATATTTGTTCATTGCATCACAGGCTTCTGTTACCTTTTTGGAATCTGATGTGTAAGCCGGCTTTTCATAGCAGCCTGTTTTTTAAAAGATCAAGCTTTTCATTTGCCCCGTTCACTGCGGTTATTACTGCCTTACGGAACTCTTCAGTCTTGATCGTTGTACCATCCGTCTCCGGTACAACCACAAATTTGTCCGTCTTGAATTCCGGATGTGCATTAACCGGTGCAATCTGATTCTCTTCTTTCATGCATTCCAGATTTGCAATCTGCGTTTTTAATGCGCTTTCATCATACTCTACCCCGATCTTTGCCTTCATATTGCAGCCTTTCCATAACGACTCGATCCACAGGAACGGATTCTGTCCTTTTTTATCAGTTTTTCTACCTGTTTTCCGGGTACATACTTTAATGATATGTCTTTCCCTTCAATTACTTCTGTTTTATTATCGGCTTCAAGTAATGTCAGTTTATAATCTGCAACTTCTTTCTCCAGATATTCCTCTACCTGTTTTACATTCTTATTCGAACAGTCTATTCCATTAATGACAGTCTTTGAAAAGAAATGTGTACTGTAAAATACTGCCGTACCCACATAACCAATTGCAATGACCGAAACGATCAGAAAATACAATTGCTATCTTATTACGCAATTTCAGTTTTTTCTTCTGTTTTTTCTTTGTTGTCTTCTTTCTTGTTTCATTACTTTCTGTGTTTCAGGTCTCTGATCCTCTTCATCAATTTCTGAAAATCCCTCATCCGCATACATTTCTTTCTCTAATATTTCTTCCATTTTATCTGTATGTTTTCCTCTAATGCTCATTAATTCTAACTCCTCTACAATGAAATTTACCTGCTTATAATAAAGTTCATGCTTTCTAATTATAATATGCATATATAGAAAAAGTACAGATAAAATCCAAATTTTTTCACAAGATATTTTATAAATAATTTATGATTGCGGCTTCGATGCTTTTTTTATATAATATATTTTATATAATAACACAGTCTTTTATGACCGAATACATACGAACTAAGGAGACACAGATATGGCAGGATCAACTTTTTGGAACTTTATTCAGGATCACAACCTGGGGTGAATCCCATGGACCGGCTCTCAGAGTCGTCGTAGACGGATGTCCCGCCGGGATTCCTCTCACCACTGATTATATACAGGCATTTCTTGACCGCAGAAAACCTGGTCAAAGCAAATTCACTACTGCCCGCAGAGAATCGGATACAGTCGAGATTCTTTCCGGCGTTTTTGAAGGGTATACGACCGGAACACCTATTTCTCTCGTAGTCCGTAATAACGATCAGCGTTCTCATGATTACAGCAATATCAAAGACTGCTATCGTCCGGGGCATGCCGATTATACATTTGATAAAAAATACGGATTACGCGACTATCGCGGCGGCGGACGTACTTCCGGAAGAAACTATTGGACGCGTTGCCGGCGGAGCTGTCGCTTCCCGCATTCTTGAATGTCTTGGAATAAAACTTACTACCTATACCAAAGCAATCGGTCCTGTATCCATTCCTTCCGATGCCTATGATTATTCTGTAATTAATGAAAACCGCCTTTATATGCCAAATTCGGAATACGCACAGCAGGCAGCTGCCTATTTGGAACAATGTATTTCTGATCAGGATTCGTCCGGCGGTCTGATTGAATGTATTATTGAAGGTATGCCCGCAGGTGTCAGGGGAGCCCGTTTTTGACAAACTGGATGCTTCCCTCGCCAAAGCCATTATGTCAATCAGAGCTGTCAAAGGTGTAGAAATCGGTGATGGATTCTCTGTTACATCTTCCAAAGGAAGTATCAACAATGATTCTTTCATCTCCGAAAACGGACAAGTTTTGAAGCAGACCAACCATAGTGGGGGGATTCTCGGCGGTATCAGCGATGGAAGTTCCATTATATTACGCGCAGCCATCAAACCGACACCTTCTATTTCCCAACCACAGAAAACAGTAACCACTGCTGGAGAAAACATCGAAATTGCTATTTCTGGACGACATGATCCGGTTATCGTTCCACGTGCGGTTGTTGTAGTGGAATCCATGGCTGCAATTACACTTACAGATCTCCTGATGCAGAATATGACTTCACGTATTGAATATCTCAAAATATTTATCTTTAATAGGTGACTGCTTCTTCCGAACGCATGTTGATACATAGAACTTGTCACCGGCAACTTCTCTTGCATACTTTGTTATACCAAAAAATGCAAAAGAAGCTGACGATGACAGGTTCTTTTGCATTTATACTTTATACATTATACATGGAAACATCCGCCACCGATAAACTCCCTTAAAAGTGAATTTGCCGGCACATTCTCGCTTCCGATCCCTACAAAATAATCCAGGAACTTTAACAAACGTTTCGCTTCCAGATATTCCGGACACTCTCTTTCAATTCCAAAAAGCTGTGCTTCTACATATGGTTTCAATACTGCCAGCTCATAAATCAATGCAGAATTGAACATCACATCCGCTTCCTCCTGATATGGGAATATATTACACTCCTCACCTTTTCGTACAGACGGCCACATACGGATAGTTTCTTTTGCAGAAGTTCCTCTCGTTCTCGCATCTCGGACAATTCTGCGGATCAGACGCCCATCTGTTGTCGGAATCCGATTATGTTCATCAATATTCAGCTGCGTGAGTGCACTGATATATATTTTTAAACTTGTTCTCATCCGGAAGATTTTCTGGTTAATTCCGGATTCAGGCAATGAATTCCTTCTATTACAAGCACTTCATTTTCCTTTAACTTTTCGGTCTGCCCTTATATTCTTTGTGTCCCGTGACAAAATTAAATTCTGGTATTACCACTTCTTTTTCCATAGAGAAGTTCCTGAAGCTGACGATTAAACAGTTCTACATCTACCGCTCCCAGCCCCTCAAAGTCATAATTGCCATTCTCATCTTTCGGAGTCTTTTCACGTTCTTTAAAATAATTGTCCACTGCAATTGGATACGGGCACAGTCCATTCGCCCTGAGCTGTACAGACAAACGATGAGAAAACGTTGTCTTACTGGAGGAAGACGGCCCCGCGATCAGTACAAACCGAACATCCGAACGTACTCTGACCTGTTCCGCAAGCTGCGCTATTTTTTTTTCTTCCTGAAGTGCTTCCTGTACCAGTACCAGTTCATTCACATCACTTCTGGTAATTTTATCGTTCAAATCACCTACCGTTTCTATTCCCTGAGCATCTCCCCATTTCGTTGATTCCTGCAACACATGAAACAGCTGGTTCTGTGGTTCAAACGGAGGTACTTTTTCCGGCTCACCCTTGGTCGGCATCTGAAGTACAAACCCTTCATCATACCGATATAATTTAAAATATTTCAGATACCCTGTACTGTAAAGCATATATCCATAATAATAATCTTCAAACTCATTGATGCTGTAAATATTCACACGTGATACCCTTCGATAATGAAACAATCGTTCTTTGTCATGCATCCCATGCTCTCCAAACATTGCAATCGCATCGTCTGTATGCACACTTTTTTTCTGAATCGGCAGATTCTTTTCTACCATTGTCCTCATCCGTCTCTCTACCTTATCCAGAAACTCTTGTGTGAGTTCTATATTGCCTTCTATCGTACAATAATACCCTTTACTTACAGAATAATGAATACGGACTTTATCGATATTCTTATGTTCTGCCACATCATATACCGCTTTTACGAGCATCAGGCTCATACTTCTGCGATACGCTTTATATCCAAGCGAATCGGCAGTCGTCACAAACTCAAGTTTACAGTCTTTTTTAATGTTTTAAATAATTCCTGTAACCTTCCATCAACAAATACTAATACTATATCGTGCTCATATTCATGCTGATATTCTTTTGCAATATCCAGATATGTTGTTCCTTCCCTGAAACTTTCTGTCACAGTTCCCCTACCTGAACTGTATAAAAACTTCATTCATACCTGCACCTCATTTCTTCTCTCCGGGTTATATATGGAATCAGACGATCAGGAACGGATGACTGATCGGTGCCGCAACAATCTCAACCTCACTGAGATGTTTTTTCAAGATACTGTCTCATATCTTCAATAAAGATATGTTCAATCCCATAATGTCCGCCATCGATGATTGCCAGTCCCTGGGCTACCGCATCAATTCCTTCATGATGTCCGATATCTCCTGTGATCAGAACATCCGCATTCTTATCCAGTGCCGCCTGAATCACACTTTTTACCGGAACCCGGACAGATTGCTATTCTTTTTACTTTTCCTTCCAGATTACCGAATACCTTTACTACCCCCAGATGAAATGCAGACTTCACATCTTCACAGCATTCTCTGAGAGTCATCGGTGTCTCAAGATCAGATACTCTTCCGATCCCTTCGGGTTCATCTTCTTTCCCAATATCCCCTTCTGCAGTTACTTCCAGAATTTCTGCATTCTTCATATTCATCTTATCCCCGAAAGGTCTGCCATTCCCAGTACATCATAATTCGTATGCATAGCATAATAAAAATATCGTTCTGTATCAGTTTTAAGATACGTTCTCCGACAAAATCCAGATTATGGATTCTCTTAATCGGTGAAAATATCATCGGATGATGTGTAATCAACATATCTGCTCCTGTCCTGACAGCTTCATCTATTACTTCATCTGTGGCATCTAATGCAACATAAATCCTTTTTACTTCCTTATCATCTCTTCCCCACCAGAAGTCCTACATTGTCCCACGACAGCGCATAATTAAGCGGATATTCTTTCTCAATCTCATACATTACATCTTTACACAACATCTTACATACTCCCTTTCTTCTACTCGTAATACTTTTAAAGCCTCTTGTGTCAGTATGATTTCCTGTTTCAGTTCTTCCATTCTCTCGGCAGCACTTGCACTGTTCTGATGTTTAAAAAGTTGTTGAAATACACTCTCTTTAATCTGCATCTCTCTGTCCAGATATTTTTTCAGGACAGGATGCTGTTCCAAAAGCAGACGTTTGCCATATGTATATTCACATATTGTATATTCTTCTTTTTTTCCCGTGTATGACTTTCATCATTGGATAAAATTTTCCATCTTCCTCAACCATATTTTCCTCGGTAATCTGAAGATTATGTTCATTTAAAAATCTTCTCACCTTACCAATCTCAGATTGCGGCTGCAGGATCATCGTATCCAAAATTTCTACTACCGGATATCCTTCTGTCAGAATTTTAATCACCAGTCCTCCACCCATGCCTGCAGCGATCATTGTATCCACTTCTCCCGGAAGCACTTTTTCAAGTCCGTCCGAAAGTCTTGTCTCTATTTTCCCTTTCAGTCCATGTCCGACCACATGCATTCTGGCTCTCTCCAACGGGCCTCTGTTAATATCGAGTGCGATCACCTTTCCGGCTATATTGTGTTCTATAAGATAAATAGGAATATAACCATGATCTGTACCGATATCTGCAACAGAAGCGCCCTCTGTCACCAGATCTGCAACTGCCTGCAGTCTCTTTGATAGTTCCATAGGCGCCTCTTTTCTTAATCTAAATAATCTTTTAACTTTCTGCTGCGGCTCGGATGACTTTCTAAGTGCCTTTGCCTCAATCTGACGGATACGTTCTCTTGTAACGTTAAATTCTTTTCCAACTTCTTCCAGTGTGCGTGCGTCCATCGTTCATACCGCATCTTAATCGCAATACCTTCTGTTCCCTTTCTGTCAGAGTATCCAGCACCTCATCCAACTGTTCTTTCAGAAGGGTCTGGGCTGCCGCTTCTGCCGGTACCGGCACGTTGTCATCCTGAATGAAATCTCCAAGATGGCTGTCTTCTTCTTCACCGATCGGTGTTTCCAGAGAAACAGGTTCCTGAGAAATCTTAAGGATTTCTCTTACTCTTTCTACCGGCATATCAATTCAGTGCAATCTCTTCCGGCGTAGGTTCACGCCCAAGTTCCTGCAGTAACTGTCTGGATACGCGGATCAGTTTATTAATTGTCTCAACCATATGAACAGGAACACGGATGGTCCTTGCCTGATCAGCAATTGCTCTTGTAATAGCCTGGCTGATCCACCACGTCGCATAAGTACTGAATTTATATCCTTTGTGGTAATCAAACTTCTCTACTGCCTTGATCAGACCAAGATTTCCCTCCTGGATCAGGTCAAGGAACAGCATACCACGACCAACATATCGTTTTTGCAATACTTGACTACCAGACGCAAGTTTGCTTCTGCCAGTCTCTTTCTTTGCCTCCTCGTCCCCATCTGCCATTCTCTTGGCCAATTCAACCTCTTCCTCTGCCGACAGAAGCGGAACCTTGCCGATTTCCTTCAGATACATACGCACCGGATCTTCGATACTGATTCCATCTGGTACTGACAGATCAATCTTCTCTACATCAATATCATCTTCGTCTGACATTACGATTTCATCCGGAATATCATCATCGTCATTACTGATTCTGAGCACATCAATGTTATTTGCCTCAAGGTAATCAAATACCTTCTCCATCTGATCTGCATTAGTTCCATATCAGAGAAGAAATCATTAATTTCCTGAATCTCAGGATTCCCTTTTTCTTTTTCCAAGTGATACAAGTTCTTTAATTTTTCCTGGAATTTTACAATATTTTCGTCCATGTAATGTCCATCCTTCTCATTGTCTTGTTTATATTTTATCCTTAATTAATGGAAATATGCAGTGTCCGAAGATCCTGCATCTTTCTTTTTTTCATTCATCAGGCGCTGCAATCCCTGAATATCTGTAGGATCCAGATTCTTTGTTGCTTCTTCAATGCTGTGTTCCTTGACTCTCAGAATTGTCTCCTGCAGTGCCTTTTCCTGCTCCTTCACCGTTGTCAGTTCTTTGATCTTCGTGTTAAACAGTCCTGCCACTTCCCGATGTTCCTCTTCATCTGTAAAATGATTCATAATCTGTGCCGGATTGGCTTCATGTTTTTCATACTGTTCATATAAAAGTTCTGCCACTTTTCTGAAAAGTCCTTCCTGAAAAATCTTCCGGTGTAATATACTTTTCAATCCGGTGAAAAATCCTTTCAATCAGCGATCATCCAGGTCAACAATGCTTTCTGGGATACTAAAATTCCGTCTTCTTTTTTATTCTTCCTGTTATTTTGTATCTCCTCGGTCTTTCTGCCGGCTTTGCCATTCCTGTCTGTACCGCCATCTTACCGACCAGTTTTCTCCAAGCTCTTCAAATCCGACATGATATGCCTTTGCAACTGCTTCTATGTAATTATTACGTTCCATTTCTTCTTCAAACTGTGAAGCAGTCTTCTTGCCGTCTCCTTCATGAACTCCGTCTTTCCTTCCGGTGAATTCATATCATAGTCTTTCTCCAGTATTCCAGACTGTACATAAATACATTTCTCGCAGCTTGCGATTCGCTCTTCAAATGCTTCTGCACCCAGATTCTTAATAAATTCATCCGGGTCCTTATACGGTTCCATTCTTATGATCTTGGCTGTGATTCCGGCATCTCTCAGGATTGGCATCGCTCTTAAGTGCCGCCCTTGTACCGGCCCCGTCACTGTCATAAGTCAGATAAACACACAAGCGCAATGCTTACAAGATCCTTAGTCTTGCTCGTCTGCCAGTTCCGACACTTCGCAGTTCCAGCTGTAATTATACTCCGGCCCGTCCTGATTCTTTTCTCCATTTTCCTCATTGTGTTTTTTGAGTCATAGGATACAAGATCATTTAAAGTAAAACCGTTCTGATCTGTAATACAATTAAATATTCCCTGTTTCTCTGAATGATGCTTAAGCCAGTAAATCACATCCGAATCATGCCTTCATCGCCTTTAAGGAAACGACGCATCACTGTCTGGAATCCCAGTTCGTGTTCCATTATCTTTGTTTTTTCAAAACCGGATCTGCATGAAAACTTTCTATAGGAATGACCAATGGGTTAAGTATAAAACAATATCTATGATATTCCATCACATAATAACGAAGGCATTCCAGCATCATCATCTTATCTGCACCTGTACAGAACGGCATTTCAAGCACAACCTCTATTCCGGCTTTATGGCATGCTTTGACCATATCCTTAAGTCCTCTGGCCCCATCACCATCCGAAGAATATGCACTCTTAGGAGCAAAATAGAACCCTTCTCCATATCCCCAGTAATTTCTATATGTCTGGCATTCCTCAAATTCATACACCGGCATACAATGGATCTGATTAATTCCAAGATCTGTAAGATAATCTATCTTTTCTATAATCCCCTGAAACGTTCCTTTCGACTTTACTTTCGACGAAGCATGTCTTGTAAATCCCCTTACATGCAGACTGTAGGCAATTACCTGATGATAAGGGATCTGTAAAGTGTGGTCTCCCTCCCAGTCATACTCCTGTGACAGAAAACGGCCTCTGATTTCATGTCTGGCGGTCTCTTTTTTACTCCCCAATGCTCTCTTCCGGCCGCGCCTGCACATAAGGATCCACAACAACCTCACCATCAATCAAATAATTATACTCATACTCTGCCGGTTCGATATCCGTAAGTGCAATACAGCGTACTTCTCCCACTGCCGTCTCCATCTCAAATTGTCTGTACAGTCGTTTTCTTCCTGCACGATATATTAACAGCTGACATTTTTTTCTCTGTCGGAACTGCAATCGAAAAATTTATTTTGTTCTCACTGATCTGAACCCCCAGCGGTAACGGATATCCCTGAACCTCTCTCATATTATTTCCTTCCCATTGTCTGCTGACGCCTATTGCCATCCATCTGCGCCATACATTTCAACATTCTCTTTATTGATCATAAATACATCTACGGATGTCTCTTTTTTCAAAATCTTTCCCCTCCAGAATATCCAATGCAATATCAACCGCTTTCTTTCCGATGTTGACCGGCGACTGTGCAACGGTTCCTGCAATCTGACCTCTGCCTTTTTAATTTTTTTATATCCGAGAGCCGTCTATACTGTATACAACCGTCTGATCATTTCCGCAAGATTCAATGCAGTCTTAGCTGCCACGGCCATCTGATCATTTCCACACATAATCGCAGTAATATCCGGCTGTTCATTCAGAATCTTTTTTGCAGCTTCCAGTGCACTGTCGAACGTTCCGTTGGTATCTTCTCTTGCCATGACTTCAAATCCTTTTTTCCGCTTTGGCAATTGTCTGCTCAAATCCCGTAATACGGTCATTAACCGAATTCTGCTTTGTTGCCTCCAGAATCGCCACTGTCCCGCCATCCGGATACTTTTCAATCAGGTCATTACCATTAGAGCTTACCCGCTTGCTGTTATTAGAACCGACATAGGCATCTATATAGTCTGTATCTTTCACCTGTGAATCTATATTGATGATCTTCACACAGCCTCCTGCAAAGCCTGTAATGACGGAGTAATCTTTTCCCAGTCTACTGGGCAAAGAAAGATTGCATTAACTTCATCGATCATCTCCTGTATCTGCTCCGCCTGCGTATCCGCATCCGATGACGGGTCTTTACTACCATTGTGCACTCTTCTTATCCACGACCTGCTGTACGGCCTCTTCAAGTGTTATAAAATACGGATTCTGCATATCAATTGGCTAGTAGAAAAGCCAAATTTGTACTTTCCTGCATCATCTGTCTCTCCTTATTATTGCGTTACATACAGTTTACATTTCCACAACATTTTGTCTGTTTGACTACCATCATCTTGGTTTTTTATCATGTCTTTGTTAAAGCAGATAAGTTTAAATCAGTAAAGGAGGACTATGATATGAGCGACACAAAGGTTCAGAAGGCTGGCCACCACAGTAGAGCTTAATTTGACAACATTCAGCCCATCGAATGTGCACTATATATGAAGTTTATGGCATGAAGCATTGCTTCTGTTGCCCTGGACGAAAATCTTGAGCCGAAACAGTTTTTGGTGATGTTTTATCTTATCAGTATCGAAACTGAGATTTATAACCCATCCGCAACATTGAAGACGATGAATATGAAATTGGTGATTTTATTTGATGAATGATGCGGATTTCAGAATCTTGATCAGAACCATTGAGGAGTAATTCGATACAAAACGGGAAGGGAGAAGATCTTTCCGTTTTTTTCTTTTACATAACTGATAACCAGCTTTCTTCTTGTCAGCTACATAAAAAGCCGATGTTCTTCTTCTGGTTTCTTCATTGCTTCAAAGGGCAGTTTCATTTGCTCAATCACAAATTACGCATCAAATTCAAGTCCTCAGCATGCATTGTCATCAGGTTTCACCCTTCTTTTTCTCCGTTTTCTTATTCTTGTTCTTTCAGCATTTTCCATAACTTCATATGTTCAAACCATCTCTTTAAATTCCTTGAGTGCCCTTGCCAGATTTTCAGAAAACTGCAAAAAGACTTCCGAAGAAATTTGTATGGCCCTTCAGAACTCATCATATCCCAGCTAAGCCTGCAGAGTATTTGAGCCTGGCCGTGGCCATGAAATTTTGTCACAGATCATCTTCATGTCCTCCATCTCCCAGCTGATCGATCTGTCAACCATCCAGTCTTTATCCCAATATCTCCGAGTGATTCATGTTAAACATTTCCTCTGTCTTCATACTCTCCCTTGTAAGATAGTGTTTAGCTTTGTCTGCACCGGAGAAAATATTTTCTGTCATAGTTCTCCTGTGACAAACGGAGATAACTGATCATGCATCAAGCGCCATAAATGCTTCAGCAATGTTATTCAGGATGTTCTATCAACGGGATCTGATACCCGGTCATCAGTTCTTGACATTGCCCTTGTGATCCATACATTTGTCCTGTACAATACAGCCATTTCGTATAATGATACACCTTTTCCTGTGATCCTTTCCAACACATGTTCTGCCTCCTGCACTGATCTTACTTCCTGAACATGAACTGTCCTCTTATCTGGTCTCTGGAATGTGTTTCTGCATTCTTTTTTTCAACTGGATTTTTTCGATCATACACGCAGAGCCCTTTTTACAATATCCGTTGTTGGTGATAATTGACATCCAGAAGGATCTGTCTGGCCTTTGATAATCCTCTTCATAAATTCCATCATGATCTCTGGCTTTGCCCCCTCTGAATCCACACTGACTGATCATCATCCCCTACTCACAAACAGATTGTCCCGAGGCGCTGCCATAGCATCCTACTCACATCATATTGTGCTCATCCATATCCTGAAATTCATCTTACAAGAGAAATATAATACTGAAATTTTTCCTGCCATTTTTTCAGGATATCCGGCTGCCTTCATAAAGATCTCTGCACTGTATCAAATAGCATATTAATCCTCAAAATCAATTTTACGATATTTTTGTCTCCCCCATAGGTTCCATAATAGTTTATGGAATCTCTGTCTGTATACTCTAATTTGGCTCATATTCTTCTCAATATCCATACAGTTATTTTTTACATTTCCTATCCTGATCTGCCAGTTCCTGCAGACAATCTTTTCTCAGATCCAGTCTGAGTCCCAGTCAACACCTGCAAATTTCTCTTAATATCCTGTACTTTTCTTCATCCGATAAAAGATTCGACTGACTAGATGATACGCCCATTTCAAAATTCCATGTTAACAGAATCCATGAATGCCGAATGTTACCGTATAAGCAATACGTAACTGAACGAAGTACAATG